>ENA-OQVM01000480-OQVM01000480.1-marine-metagenome-genome-assembly--contig:-NODE-480-length-62642-cov-8.941565_pt1 | contig 62642 bp, 60 predicted proteins | sample MGYA00237776_ERZ505498 | MGnify/ENA primary metagenome ERZ505498 (study PRJEB26159, sample SAMN06265151) | marine metagenome | isolation source: Helgoland LTER site | place: Germany:Helgoland, sampling... | reverse complement strand
GTTTTAACAAGCTCATTTCTAGACGCTTTATAAATTTGTTTTTTTTCTTCATCAGATAATTCTTTACCATGAATTTTTTCTCTTTGCGCAACGAATTTGGCAAGATAGGTGTCGTAAAGAAATTTCTGATCTTCCTTAGTCAATTTTAACTGAGTTGTAGCATATTCAGAAAACGAAGTAGCTCTTTTTATTTGATAGTTATTCTGTGCGTTTGAATTAAAAGAGATCAAAAGCATTAGTACTATTATATTAATTATCTTTTTCATGTTTTGTTTATTGTATTTTTAGTAATGAATTAAAAGTGAGGGAATTATTTATTCAACCACTATCTTTTTCTTCACTGACCCATCATCGTATACTTCTATAATTATATTGTTGGGGTTAGAATCAGTTTCTCTTCCTAAAATATCAACTATTTTATGTAATTTTCTATTAGGATTTTGAGGGGTGATGATAGATGTATTATTTCCTTGTTTTTTAATTAAAAATACGTCTCTATCTCCTGCACCAAAAGATTCTGTTCCGCCTATAATTATGTAACTACCATCTGACGTTAGCTGTACAGAATTAGCTATTTCAAAACTTGATCCTCCAAAAGTTTCATTCCATTGCTCTACCCCATTTCCATCAGTTTTAATTAAAAATACGTCTCTAGCTCCAGCTCCATAAGAATCTGTTCCACCACAAATAATATAACCTCCATCTGTAGTTTGATCCACGCAAGTTCCTAAATCAAAAGCTGAACCTCCAAAAGTTTGATACCATTGTTCAACTCCACTTGCATCAGTTTTTACAAGGTATACATCCTTATTCCCAGCTCCAAAAGAAACTGTTCTACCTGTGATAATATAACCCCCATCTGTAGTTTGTTTTACATTACTACCCAAATCAAAGTCTACTCCGCCAAAAGTTTGGTTCCATTGCTCTACTCCATTACCATCTGTTTTTATAAGATAAGCATCTCTATTTCCATTACCAAAGGAATTGGTGCCACCAACAATTATATACCCTCCGTCTGTAGTTTGTTGCACACAATTTCCTACATCAAAAGCTGTTCCTCCAAAGCTTTGAGCCCATTGTTCTATGCCTATAGAATCGGTTTTTATTAAAAAAGCATCTCTGCCTCCGTTTCCAAATGATTCTGTAGCGCCTGCAATAATAAATCCGCCGTCTGTAGTTTGTTTCACAAAAAGACCAAAATCAACACTTGTACCTCCATAGGTTTTGGTCCAAAGGGAATCCCCATTGGCGTCTGTTTTAATAAGATACACATCCTTGTCTCCATTAGCATACTCTGTTCTCCCTGTAATAATATATCCTCCGTCTGAGGTTACCTGTAGTGAACTGCCATAGTCTTGACCAGCTCCTCCAAAAGTTTTGGTCCAAAGAGAGTCCCCGTTAGCATTTGTTTTTATGAGATAGACATCCGAGCCTCCGTTACCATAAGATTCTGTAGATCCAGTAATAATATATCCACCATCGATGGTTTGTTGTACGGAATATCCTATATCAAGACTGTCGCCTCCAAATGTATTGTCAAAATCTTGAGTAAAACCAAAAAATGGAATAGAAACTAGTAGTGTGAATAGAACTTTTTTCATATCTAAATTTAATAAAAAACTTATATGTTTTAATGCAATAAAAAAAAAGATAACATTAAATAGTGAAGTTATTTAAATTACAATAAGAATATTAAATGAATTTAGTCCTCTAATGAAAATGCTCTTTGTGGCTTTAAAGCATGTTTTATCTTGTCAATGTATTGCTTGTCAATAACTAAATAAGCAATATTATGGTAGTCACTAATAGAATCCAATCCAGTAGTATGAAATAGAATTTCTTCCTTTTCTAAAAATTCTTCTAAATGAATATTGAAATGCTGAGCAGTCTTAAGTGAGTCTACACCATTAAAATCCCATATTAGTTTTATTTTTTGCATTATTTAATTATTTACCATCTATAAATTTCATTACCTATTTCACTACTCCAAAGCTCTAATTCTTTTAAAGAGTGTTTAAAATCAAAAAATTTATCCCATGTATTTTTAAAAATATAATTTCTTATGTAGACTGAGTAAAGTACTTTAAGCTCCAGCTTCAACTCTTCAATACTAAAATTATTGTAAGACTTATTGTGAATTTTTGTTAGCGAGGATTTAATTTTTTCAGAGGAACCGATATAAAGGTTTTTAAATCTTTTATCAAAAGAAGTAACTCTTAAATAAAATTTAGGATTGGATTGAACTTTGGATTGTGTCTTGTGGGTTCTTAACCCAACAGAAATTGAAAATTGGTACTTATTAATTATATCTTCTAAATTTTCTTTTGCTAAATTCATTTTGTCTAAATAAGAATCCTTTGATTTAGAAGGTGTAATTTGTTTTTTTAGTTTTTTAACTAGTAGCTGCTTTTTTCTTATTTCTTCCTGTAAAGTAAGAATTTGTAAAGATTTACTTTCTATTATTTGATAATTCTCTCTTAGTTTTCGATATTCTATCCTTTCTTTCTTTTTTAAATTAATGAAAACCTCATCTGGGAGATAATCTAAAAAGAAAGTTTCTTTATAAGAGCGGTATTTAAGTAGATTAGACAATGAGATTAATTTGTGGTTTAATCAAATATAAAAAAATATTTTATACCACAATGTGTGAAATTTAAGACATTAAACTACTTTACTAATTAATACAATAACAGAGTAAATATCTTAATATAAGTGATATTTGTGTGTAGTAAAAAATGATTAATGTTGTGGTTTTTTAATTTCATAAAATTTATTTTATACCACAAAATAGAACTTTTACTTTAAAATAACAGATATAAAATTGAGTAAATTGAAATAAAGTAAAAATTATTTAAAAGAACATTACCCAAAAAGTAAAAAAAATTAGTGTTTTTATTTGCGTGTTATTAAAGTAATAGTTCAGATCTTAGGCCTTGATATTCATGACTGATTTAAATATATTAATTAGTTTTATATTTAAATGTTAGGGGAAAAGTTCAAAACATACCTGCCTATACTGTTATTATTAATGTGTGCATTTAGCTGCAAAGAAAATAATAAAACCATGTTATTATTCGATATGGAAAAAGTGGAAGGAAACTATTTTACTTCTCGAAATTTAGAACGCGTCTCCAATTCTCTAGCACAATCTTCAGATTATTCAAAATCAGGAAATTATAGTGCCAAAATTGACTCTATTAACCCTTATGCGCTTAGTTATAATTTTAATAATTTGAAAAAAGGCAATAAAATAATAATTTCTGTTTGGGAAAAGACTGGGGCGGCAAAAGGCTACTTAAAGTTGGTGGACGAAGAAAAAAATATTCTAGCAGTAAAAAGAAGTCATCTAAAAAAAATAGAAAGTCAATGGGTTTTGATCAATCTTAGCTTTACAGTAGAAGAAGATTCTAAAGAAGTTAAGTTTTTCATTCACAATGAAAAAACTCTTCCTGCATACTATGACGACTTAAAGATAGAGTTGTTAAATAAGTCTACAAGACCAGTATTCAAAAAAGAAAATATAGGGATTCAAATTAAATCTAAAGATTTGGATAAGCTTTTTAAATACAGAGACAAAGCAATTCAAAATGGTGTGATTGGTAAATCCTTAAAAAAATACTTTAGAGGAATTATGGTTTATAATAAGGAGAAGATTCCAATCAAAATCCGTTTAAAAGGAGACTGGGTAGATCATCTTAGCGGAGACAAATGGTCTTTTAGAATTAAAATTTTAGGAGATAAAGATTTTAAAGGGATGAAAGCTTTTTCTATCCAACATCCAAAAACACGCTCATTCCTAAAAGAATGGATAATGCATAAAATCTTTAAAGACGAAAATATTTTAACTACAAGATATGGGTTTATAACTGCATCTTTGAACGGCAATAATTTAGGAATATATGCTTATGAAGAACACTTTAGCAAAGAATTACTCCAACACAACAATAAGACTGAAGCTCCAATTCTTAAGTTTAATGAAGAAGGAATATGGCAAACTAGACTAAATAATCCGAAAAATAAAAATTTGTATCCATTTTTTGAAGCTTCTGAAATAATTCCTTTTCAAAAGAAAAGTATTTTATCGTCAGAAAATCTTAAAAAAGACCTTGAAAAAGGATTTAAATTAATGACTAAATACAAAGAATTTAATGGGAATTTAGAGGATATGTTTGATTTAAATTATACAGCAAAACTTTACGCACTATATGACATTGGAAAAATCAGGCATTCTTACCATTGGCACAATCAACGTTTTTATTACAACCCTAAAGAAAATAAGTTAGAGCATATTGCATTTGATTGTTATGCAGGTATTGAAGAAGGAATAGAAGATGTTATATATGGATATTCTGATAATAATTCTTATGATTTTAAAATGACTTACCTATCCAAACAATTTTTTAATAATGATTTATTTGTTGCTAACTACAAAAAATTTCTAGATAAATTCTCTAATGAAGAATTCTTAACCAATATTATCAATAAATATAGTGCAAGTTCTGATTCGTTAAATACTATTTTAAAATATGAATTTCAAGATTATGAATTTGATATAAACTATCTTATTGATGATGCAAAAGCTGTTAGAGAATTGCTTCCGAGCTATAATTCAAATCACAATTTTTTAGTTAAGCCCATTAAATATGATTATGCTTCAGTTGAAAATAATTATTTTCCATCTATTGGCATAAAAGCAAATAAACATGTCAATGATGAAAATGAATTGGTCTTGAAAATTAAAAACTTCCATTTAGATACTGTTTATTTAATAGGACATTCTATAGAGAAGAAAAATAATTCTATAGTTAAGTTTAAAGATTCTATTTTAATTACTCCATTTCAAACAAAAGGAGATTCTAAAGAGATAAATATTAAAGGAGATGCAGATTTTATATTTTTCAAACCTCAAAACACAAAAAAATTAGAGGTTATGAATATTGAAGAAAAGTTGATTTAATTATAATTTTCTAGACACTTTTCTTACTGTGCTACTTTTAGGAGCAGATTGTTCCACTTTTGTTTTCAATTCCCCTTTTCTAGTATTTTTTTTCTTCTCTGTTTTTGTATCGTAAGAAGATTTGGAGTTCTTGGTCTTTTTAGACTTTTGTTTTTTATCAGAATTACCTTTGGAGTTATAATTGGTTCTTTTTGGAGTATTGGACTCACTTGACGATCCACTATTAGCTGCAGAACCCTCTTTACTTTTTTCGCTATCAGAAGATACTGATTTTGCTCTATTTTCATCTTCTTCGTCTATAGGCTTTTCTTTCTTATCTCTCCCAAAAGTTAAATTAAGTCCAAAATGAATTTGACCATTTCTAACTTTCTTAGTGTCAATGTTTATACTAGAGGGGGCGAGGTTTCCAAACGACGCATCAGAAAGAAAATTATCTCTCGGATTTAGAGTTCCAAAAGCAAGAACATTGTCTGTTAAACAATAAATTTCCACTGGGCCAAGATTTACTGAAAGTCCAAAACCTACATTGGAATAGCTTCGATTGTATATAGAGTAAGAAGCTGTTGCAGAAAGGAAATTACCAAGGTGGTAATTGTATGCTACACCCATTCCTCTTCTCCATCTATTTCTGACAAATGAAGAGTACAGACTCAAAGAAATAAAGTTATTATGATCAACAATATATTCCATAGATGCATAAATTTTTGTTCGAAGAGCAGTACTATAACTTTCGTTGGTATATGAATAATTATTTTTTAAATCTTCTTCAATAGAATCTTCCAATACTTCTTTTAAAAAATCAACACTAGAACCATCTCCAAAAATTGAAATTGGATTACTAATGCCATCATATTCATAGTTCCAAGCCTCTAGCTTAGAATTGGCTGTATAACTATTCCAATTGATAAAGCCTAAGTCCAAAACAGACGCTTCTAAAAGTAGTTTGTCACTTAAGTGGTAATTGAATCCTAAATCAATTCCTAATCCACGATTGTTTCTATTAAATAAATAATTATTAATGTATCCGTCTGAAAAGCCAGACTGCTGCATTATCAAAGAATCGTTGGTATTCAGTCCTCCAATTGCTGGGATGTCACCATCCACCATTACTTGTGGAAGGCCCGAAGTTCTAAAATCAAAAGCCATATCAAATTTTAACGCATGCGTATTTTGATCGGTTTCAATGCCCATATAGCTAACGTCAGTTGTGAAGTTTTCCATTCCGTAGAGGTACTTTAGTCTTGCGCCATAAGTAAATTTATGATGGACATCGTGCACCCAGTGAATGGCATATTCTCTCCAATGCGTGAAATCAAACCCTAGCCCATCCAAAGAAGCTCTTTTTCCTAAAAGATTATTCCCATTTCCCTCCATAGCAAGAACAATCAAGTCTTTTGGATAATTAAAAGTAAAATCTAACTTCTCCGTAACATTGAAAGAAAAGAAGTTATTTCCTGCTTTAAAACCAACAAACATTAAATCTGTACTGCCGTTAAGGATGAAAAAGTTTTCCGAAGACATTTTTGCTATAGCATTGTCGACATCTGGCATCATAATACCATCGGCATTTTGATAAAATATATCTCCTATAGAAAAGCCCGTGTTAAAAACAGAGCCATATACACTAGAAATAATAGGCAACCCTATATCCAACTTTGAATCTGGCATAGAAGCTGGATCAACTTGTGTAATCTGAGGAATAGAAGGCATATGATACAATATAAAATCTTGCTGAGCATTGATTTTAGTCAAAAGAAAAACAAACGATATGAGAATTATTTTTCTCATTAAAACATCCTCCCCGAAATTAGTAATGCCATTGACAATTGTAACTTGTAATCACTATAAATTTTTACAGATTGCTGATTGTCAAAATCTGAAGTACCTGCTGTAACTAGAAGAATCACAAACTTGGTTTGGTTTAAATTATCTACGCAAGATTCATCACAACCGAGCAATGTTACTTTTTGTTCTGAATCTTCAATAACCCTTCCATTAGCATCCAAAGTTGCCGATTGAAGAACTAATTCCCCATCGGCAATAGAAGACAATAAATTCATATTGCTATCTAACAACTCTAAAGTAAAATTAACCTCTACTGGCCATCCATTGGTAGTAGAAAATTTAATTACAGCTGAATCAATGTCAGTTTCTGAGCTAAATAATTCATCTACTTTAAAATCAAAAGGAATAGTATCTCCCATCACCCAGCCGCCTGCATATCCTTCTAGAGGAAGAGTGATTTCGGTAGATACAGAAATCTTACTAGAACTTGAAATAAAATTATTGTTGGTAATCGTTGAATCAGCATTTACCACCACCACCGGATTACTAACAATACTTTTTGGAGTTGAATTAATTAACTCGTTGATAGTACTATTGGTTGCGTCCATAGTAATAATGGATGTTACAGAATCTCCTTGATTGGAGGGCTGCTCAATTGTTGGGAAATAAAATGGTGCTGGCTGAAGGTTGCCAGCTGCAGCCGAATCATATAATACATCTCCAAGAAAAACTCCTTGAAGGTCTTCATAATACATAGATTGCATTCCCATATTGGCAGTAAAACCAAAACTATTTTGGATAGTGTGCTCAATTTTTGGATTAGTAAGTAAAAACTGTACCGCAGATTCTGAGTTACTAAATATATCTATCTCTAATGGAATGGAGCCTAAATCAAATTGCTGGTATTTAATGTCGCCCAAAATAGTAGAAAACTCTAAATTATCCATTGAAAATGAAAAAGTAAGATCATCAGTAGTATTAATTGGGCTACCTGAGCCATTAATAGTAACGTCTAAATAGACCACCATCTCATTATATCCAATATTCCCTTTAGTTAAATCAAAAATATAGTTGCTAAGATTTGCTTGAGTAACTGCTGGATTATTAGCAGGTGCTGTTAAAATATCTGAAAAATACCCTCCTTGATCATCCACCAATGATGGAATGGTAATACTAACAACCACCTGATGACTTAAATTATTGACAATATCAATAGTTAAAATTCCTTGAGAAAACTCAATGGAAGTTAATTCCTCGCCAGATGGGAAAGTAAAGGTATTTACATTAGTATCTCCGTAGCTAATGGAATTATTAAGTGAGGGTAAATTTTGTGTTGCTGGATTAACAGAAATACTAAAACTTTGTTCTGGAATCTCAACTATTTCAGAAGCGTTTATCGAAGTTGGGGGAGTAACATAAGCCAAGAACAACTCTCCATCTGTCCCTGTGCTAATAATATCTCCAGTGTCTCTTTCTAACATATCCTCTACATCAATCTCTGCACTTACTAGAGGGATTGCAACATGGTGATAGGTTTGAAGGGAGGATAAATCTACTTGATCACTTTTCTTACAAGAAGAAAAAATTATTGCGAAAAAAAGAAAATAAAGTAATTTTTTTAGTCTTTTCATTAGTTAAATATGAGGCTAAGTTAAAGAAATTACCACAATTAAATAAAAAAATACAAATCTTCTTGGTTAAACTGTAATAGTTTTGAATGCCTGATAAAATTTATAAAGTAAAATCATAGATTTATAAAGCGTAAAAAATAAGAATTGATTAAAAAATACAAAAACCACCTTATACTCCACTTCACCATATTAATTTGGGGATTCACTGGCATAATTGGGAAAATTTTGGGATTAAGCGGGCTCTCAACTAGCGAGGTTGTGTTCTGGAGAATGCTCATTGCGTGGATTACTCTTCTACTCTATCTTCTCATTAAAAAACAAAGCATTATAGTTTCCAAAAAAACACTTTTAAAGCTTCTTGGAAATGGGGTTTTAATTGCATTTCATTGGTATTGCTTTTTTGAAGCAATTGCACTTTCAAATGTATCTATTGCCTTAGTTTTTATGTCAACTACAGCATTTTTCACATCCTTTGCAGAGTGGGTTGTTTACAGAAAAGGGATTGATTATAAAGAATTATTTACAGGTGTTTTAGTAATTATTGGCGTTTCCATAATTGTCAATGATTTAAATTTTGAAAACCACCCTGACTATTTAAAAGCAATTTTTCTAGCATTAATTTCCGCTTTTTTAGCTGCCTTTTTTTCTGTCATAAATAGTGTACTTGTCAAAGATAATGACTCTGCTATTATTTCTTTTTATGAACTTATGGGAGGGTTTTGGGTGATAAGTATTTTGTTTTATTTAAATGGAGACATTGTCTTAGAACAACTTTCACTAAATACACTTCAATTTTTTTGGTTGATGGTTTTAGGCATTGTTTGTACTTCTTTTGCATTCCTTCTAGGAGTTTACGTCATGAAGTTTATAAAACCATATACAGTAAATTTGTCTGTCAACTTAGAGCCTATCTACGCAATAATATTTGCACTTTTAATTTTTAAAAATTCTGAAGTAATGAGCCTAAACTTTTATCTAGGCTCAATGATTGTCGTAGGATCTATACTACTAAATGCTTTGTTTAAAAAAACAAAAAAGCCACAAAAAGTGGCTTAATTTTTCTACATTAATTTGGTTAATTAATGAGCATATTTGTTTTGAACTTCTTCCCAGTTAACAACCTTGAAAAATGCTTCAATATAATCTGGTCTTCTGTTCTGGTAATTTAAGTAATAAGCGTGTTCCCAAACGTCAATTCCTAATATTGGAGTTCCATCACATCCCACACCTGGCATAAGTGGATTGTCTTGATTTGGGGTAGAACAAACTTCTAGTTTGCCGTCGCTGTTAGCACATAACCAAGCCCATCCTGAACCAAATTGTGTAGCTGCTGCCTTTGAAAACGAATCCTTAAAGTTTTCAAAAGAACCAAAGTCTCTATCAATTGCCTCAGATAAAGAGCCTGAGGGTGTTCCCCCACCATTAGGTGACATTACTTTCCAAAAAAGTGAGTGATTGTAAAATCCACCGCCATTATTTCTTAAAGCTCCGTTTGACATATCTAGATTAGTCATCAGTTCTTCAATTGATTTATCAGAATGATCGGTTCCTTCAAGGGCAGCGTTAAGCTTTGCTGTATATCCAGCATGATGTTTTCCATGATGTATTTCCATTGTCTTGTGGTCAATGTGTGGCTCTAGAGCGTCATGGCTGTAGTTTAATTGTGGTAACTCAAAAGGCATAGTAATTAGATTTTAGTTCGTTAATATTTAATGACTCCAAAGCTATTGAAAATTTGGTTTAAATTTGAAAATAAACAGATAAATGAACGTATACAGTGACGAATACTTTATGCGAATAGCTCTAAAGCAAGCTCAAATTGCTTTTGAAAATGAAGAAGTTCCAGTTGGTGCAGTAATAACTTATGACAATAAAGTAATTGCTAAAGGACACAATCTTTGTGAAAAACTTACAGACTTTACAGCACATGCTGAAATGCAGGTTTTAACTTCTGCAAGTAGTTATTTGCAAAATAAATACCTCAACGAGTGTACATTATATGTTACTCTTGAGCCTTGTGTTATGTGTGCTGGAGCTACTTTTTGGACAAGAATTGGAAGAATTGTATTTGGAGCATCCGATGAAAAAAGAGGGTTCTTAAGCATGTCAAAAAAAATTCTACATCCAAAAACAATAGTCACTGGCTCTGTGATGGAAAATGAATGCAGCTTTTTGATTAGGAGTTTCTTTCAGCAAAAAAGATAGTTTTTTAAGAACTTTAACATTAATAATTTATTAATTGAAAAATTATTAAGTAATTTTGTTAAAAATGTAAAAATATGTATCCAGCAGAAGTTGTAGCACCATTTATTGAAGAATTAACCTCCAAAGGGTTTAAGGAACTAACATCATCAGAAGAAGTTGATAACCACTTGAACTCTCCATCAGGAACAAAACTTGTGGTAATTAATTCTGTATGTGGTTGTGCCGCTAGAAATGCAAGGCCAGCTGCAAAAATGGCTGTAGAAAATGATATTAAACCTGACGAAATTCTAACAGTTTTTGCAGGATTCCATAGCGAGGCTACCAACCAAGTTAGAAAATATTGCCTTCCTTATCCTCCATCTTCTCCTAGTATGGCACTTTTTAAAGACGGGAAACTAGTTCATTTTATTGAGAGGCATCATATTGAAGGAAGACCAGCAGAAATGATTGCCGAGAATCTAACTGAAGCTTTTAAAGAATTCTGCTAATTTTTATCCAAAACCTTAGGAAGTTTAAAATAAGTACTGTCTTTGACAGGGCTATTGGCAAGAGCTTTTTCTTGATCTAAAATATCACCTAGCTTATCTTCCCGCCAATTATTTACTTCCTCATTCATATGAATAAGTGGCTCTATCCCATCTGTTTCAAGCTCGTTTAACTGATTAATAAAATTTACCATTTTAGAAAGATCTTCAGAAATAAGTTCTGCTTCTTCCTTGTTAAACTTTAGCTTAGATAAGCCAGAAAGTTTGGTTATAACTTCTTTGTTAATTTTCACTTTTTAATTCTTTATTAATCACCTGAAAAGTTTGCTCTCTCAAATTTACTAAATCTTTGCGATTTAAATTGTCTACAGAAATATAATCATGTACAACAACTTTAGCTACTCCTGGTTTTGTATTTCCAGAAAAATCTTTGTGGTCTTTAAATAAGTCATAGTTGTTTTTAAATGTTACTGGAAGAATTGGACAATTTGTGTCTATAGCCAATTGAAAAGCTCCATTTTTAAATCTTCTCATTTCAGTTTCTGAATTTTCCCACCCTCCTTCTGGGAAGATAATTATACTTCTTCCTTTTTGTATTTCCTTTTTGGCTAAAACCAAACATTCTGCTGCTCGAGTCTTACTATCTCTGTAAACAGGAACATCAATACCTCTTTTAAAAAATATATTTATCACAGGCCATTTTAATATTTCTGACTTTCCAAGAAAAGCAAAGTCTTGATCAATGATTTGGTACATTAACAAGATGTCCAAGTAAGACTTATGGTTGGCGCAAATTATATACTTTTTCTGAAGGTCTAATTTGGATAAAAAAACGGTATCTAATTTAACTCCTGCTAAAAAAGACATCCATTTCGACCAAAGAAATTTAATTTTTTTGGCATTTTTATATTTATTTTTTCCTCTTACAAGCAAAAAAATTGGCCCCCAAAAAGTAATGCAAAAGATAATATATATAAACCCAATATATAGAAAGAAAGAAAAGGATATAAATTTTTTCATTTACACAAATACTATCATTAAATTTATCACATAAAATTATATCATTTTTAAGTCTAAATTTGTATAAATTGAATATTAAATAGGATGTCAAGAATTTTAACAGGGGTTCAAAGTACTGGAAGACCTCATATGGGAAACATATTAGGAGCAATTATTCCAGCAATCGAGCTTGCTAATAATCCAGCAAATGATTCATTTCTTTTTATCGCAGACTTACACTCTTTAACTCAAATAAAGAATCCAAAACAACTAAAAGAAAATACTTTACAGGTAGCTGCAACTTGGTTGGCTTGTGGCCTCGACCCAGAAAAAACTACTTTTTATAGACAATCTGATGTTCCTCAGTGCACAGAACTGTCTTGGTACTTAAACTGTTTCTTTCCATACCAAAGGTTGAAACTTGCCCATTCTTTTAAAGATAAATCTGATAGACTAGAAGACGTGAATTCTGGACTATTTGCTTACCCAATGTTAATGGCTTCAGATATTTTACTTTACGACGCAGACTTTGTTCCTGTTGGTAAAGACCAATTACAGCATTTGGAAATGACTAGGGATGTAGCTTCAAGAATCAATCATAAGTTTGGAGACGTTTTTATTATTCCAGAAGCAAAATTGCAGAAAGATGCTCAATTAATACCTGGAACGGATGGAGAAAAAATGAGTAAGTCGAGAGAAAATACCATAGATTTATTTGCAGACGAAAAATCCATTAAAAAAATAATTAATAAAAATATAATTACTGATAATTCTCCACTAGAGGCCCCAAAAGATCCCAATAATTCTACCGTTTATCATTTGTACAATTTAATTGCATCAAGTGAAAAAAGCAGTAAAATGGCAGAAAACCTAAAGGCAGGAGGCTACGGGTGGGGTCATGCTAAAAAAGAATTAATTGAGGAATTGGTTAAGTCTTTTGCACCACAAAGAGAAAAATTCAATCACTACATAAACCACCCTCAAGAAATTGAAGATATTTTACAAAAAGGAGCTCTAAAAGCAAAAAAGGTGGCTGATAATACCTTAAATAGAATTAGAGAAAGTCTAGGATATAATTCTTAAAGCTCAAATTTAATTCCTTGTGCCAAAGGCAGAGAAGTTCCCCAATTAATAGTATTGGTTTGTCTTCTCATGTAGATTTTCCAAGCATCTGAACCAGATTCTCTTCCTCCACCAGTTTCTTTTTCTCCGCCAAATGCACCTCCAATTTCAGCACCAGAAGTCCCAATATTTACGTTTGCAATTCCACAATCAGACCCTTGATGAGATAAAAATGTTTCTTGTTCTCTCATGTCGCTAGTCATAATTGCTGATGAAAGACCTTGAGGAACATCATTCTGAATTGCTATTGCTTTATTAACATCTCCACTATATTTAATTAAATATAAAATAGGGGCAAATGTCTCATGTTGTACTATTTTAAAACTGTTTTCTGCTTCAATAATTACTGGCTTTACGTAGCAATTGCTTTCATACCCAGCTCCACTTAATTGGCCTCCTTCAACCACAACATTTCCACCTTCCAATTTTGCTGCTTGAATAGCATCTAAATACATTTTTACTGCATCTTGATCAATTAATGGTCCAACATGATTGGACTCATCTAATGGATCTCCAATCCTTAGCTGATTGTACGCATTGACCAAAGCCGTTTTAACATTTTGGTAAATATCTTCATGAATTATTAATCTTCTTGTTGAAGTACACCTTTGCCCAGTAGTTCCTACCGCACCAAAAACTAGTGCTGGAATAACCATTTTAAGATCAGCATTCGGGGTTAATATAACTGCATTATTTCCACCAAGTTCTAATAGTGACTTTCCTAATCTTTTTCCAACTACTTCACCAACCGATTTTCCCATTCTTGTAGATCCAGTTGCAGAAACTAATGGAATTCTTTTATCAGCAGACATAAGCTTTCCTATATTTGCATCTCCAATTACAATTGCAGATATTCCTTTGTGAAGATTATTTTTATCTAATACTTCTGCTATTATTTTTTGACAAGCTACACCACATAAAGGAGCCTTTTCAGATGGTTTCCAAATACAAACATCTCCACATATCCAAGCCAAAGCAGTATTCCATGCCCAAACTGCAACAGGAAAATTAAAGGCTGAAATTATACCTACAATTCCTAGTGGATGGTACTGCTCATACATTCTATGCATTGGTCTTTCTGAATGCATAGTTAATCCATGTAATTGCCTTGACAAACCAACTGCAAAATCACATATGTCAATCATTTCTTGGACTTCTCCCAGCCCTTCTTGAAAGGACTTTCCCATTTCGTAAGAAACAAGTGCCCCTAATGCTTCTTTCTTTGACCTTAATGCCTCTCCAAATTGTCTGACAATTTCACCTCTTTGTGGTGCTGGCATCATTCTCCAATCTGAAAATGCATCTAAACCTGCATCTATACACTTTTGATAATCTTGTTCAGTTGCACAAACAACACTTCCTATTTCTTGGCCATCTACTGGGGAGACAGAAATAATTGTATCTCCTGATGTTTTTAACCAGTCTCCACCAATTGCAGCTCCATAATTTTTGCTTTCTATGCCTAAAGAATTTAATATTTTTTTAATGTCCATATGTCTTTGTTATTTTAAGGAAAACAAAAGTAATAAGTATTGTCTTCAAATGCATTACTAATTGAATTATTTTGAGGATGGCAAGGTTATCTCAACTACGGTTCCTATCCCCTTTTTGCTAGATGAAATATAAATTTTACCATTGTGGTGTCCTTCAACAATTCTTTTAGCCAATGACAATCCTAATCCCCACCCTCTATCTTTAGTAGTATATCCAGGTTGAAAAATTGTTTTTTGGATAGATGAAGGAATTCCTTTGCCGTTGTCTTTAACTTTTATTACAATACTATTTTGTTGCTTTTCAATATTTAAAAAGATATTGCCATTGCCTTCCATTGCATCTGCAGCATTTTTTATAACATTTTCAATCACCCAACTAAATAACGGCGCATTAATTAAGGCATGAAGTGGCTGGTCAATAAATTCCATATTTAATTCTACAGTCTTTGGAATTCTTTTTTTCATGTAGGAAATATAATTGTTAAAGAATTCTACTAAATCAGTTTCAATAATCTCAACAGAGGATCCTATTTTAGAAAATCGCTCACTTACTACAGTTAATCTTTCAATATCTTTTTCCATTTCAATAAAAGCTTCTGAATTTTCCTGGCCACTTTCTTTTAAAAGTGTAATCCATCCATAGAGTGAAGATAGAGGAGTTCCTAGTTGGTGAGCAGTTTCTTTGGCCATTCCCGCCCAGACTTGATTTTGCTCAGAGCGCCTAAAGGAGGAAAAAGAAAGGTAAGATACGAGGAGAAAAAGAGCAACTATTAGAAGAGTAAGTAAAGGAAAATATTGCAACTGAAATAATATTTTAGAGTTGCTGTAGTAAATAACGCCATTATCATTATTGCCTAAATATATTTCTACTGGATTATTATTTTCAGACATTTTTTGAATAATTAAATCCATTTCCAATCTTTTCATTTCTTTATTAATGACATTTGAAGCAATTAAAGAGTCTCCACTTTGGCTCCAAAAAACTACTGGTAATTGAGCGATATTATTCATTATTTCTTTAGAGAATGAATTAATTAATGAATCGCGTTGAGACTGTAGTTGGAAATATTTTGAGGAATTAGAATAAAATATTCTTTGCACTCTATTTTTATAATAATTAAATTCAATAGGTTTGTTTTGAGATGCCCATTTTAAGGTAATAGAATCTGACTTATCTTGTCTTTTCTTTGAATCACTTATATCTAATAAATCTATGTTTTTATGCGAAATATAAGTACCATTATTATCCGTAAGTATAAGAGGAATATTGTCATTGTTTTGGATAATTTCTAAAGCTAATCCAAAATCATTTAAAGACTTTTGAAACTCTTTTGTTGCTCTAGCCCATAAATAAACATTATTGGTTTCGTTTTGTGACAACTCCTGAAAAGCAATATTTGTAAGTCTGACCAACTCTGCTTTCTTTTTAACTGCTTCACTCCAAAAACGAATTTTTTCTAACTCAGATTCTTTAACGTTAGAGACTAAAATTGAAGTCAACCAAAATATGATGCCAATTATTAAAATACCAGCTAACAGCAATATTTTTTTCCATCGTTGTTTTTTTGAGTACAGCTTCATCTATTAACAAATATAGTTCTAATTGATATTATAATTATATAATAACAATAAATAGAATTTAAGGGCATTTTGTCATGAACTTGGTTATTTTAGCTAAAGAATATTTATAATTATTAAATGGGGTTTTTAATCCAGAGAATTTTTCTGTTGTTGGTTGTCTTGCTAGGCTTAATGTCTTGTGAAGATAATCCTAAAAAGCCTGAAAAGAAAATTGAGAAGAAGGTAGAGAAATGGTTGGAAGCAGGAAGCTTTAATGAAGACAGTGCCTATAAATTTATTGCCAAACAAGTTAGTTTTGGCCCTAGAGTGCCCAATTCCTCTAATCACGTTAAATGTGGCGATTGGCTTTCTGCTAAGCTTGCTTCTTTGGGGTTTGAAATTTCTCAACAAGTTGGCGAGGTTACTGCATTTAATGGAGCTAAGCTGCCAGTGAGAAATATTATTGGGAACTTCAATAAAAACTCTTCTAAAAAAATTATGTTGTGCGCGCACTGGGATACAAGACCATTTGCCGATAGAGATACTCAAAATATTAACCTCCCAATAATAGGAGCTAACGATGGCGCAAGTGGCGTAGGTGTTTTATTGGAAATAGCAAGAATAATACAAAAAGACAGCTTGAAAATTGGTTTGGAAATTATATTCTTTGATGTAGAAGATTATGGGGCCCCAAATTACAACTCGAGTTTTTCAGATTTGCAAGCTATGAACGATACCTGGTGTCTTGGATCTCAATTCTGGAGCTATAATCTTCCTGAAAATTACCAAAAGCCAAACTTTGGAATATTATTGGATATGGTAGGAGCAAAAAATGCAATATTTCCAAAAGAAGAAATCTCTAGAATGTATGCAGGGTATCACCTAAATAAAATCTGGAAACTTGGACAGTATTTAGGATATGAAAGTTTCTTCAAAAATAAAATTGCTCCACCACTTACTGACGACCATACCTATATCAACGAGCTAACTCAAATCCCTACTTTAGATATAATTCACTACGAGATAAGTCCATTTACTAATAGATTTGATTTTGGTAAGTTCCACCATACTCATCAAGACAATATGGAAATTATTGACCGGCAAACATTAAAAGCTGTTGGGCAAACTGTTTTAACCTACCTATACAACAATTAAATGGAAAAAAAGCTTTTTTTATTAGATGCATATGCTTTAATCTATAGAGCTCACTTTGCATTCATAAATAATCCCAGGATAAACTCGAAAGGGTTAAATACTTCTGCAATTTTTGGGTTTTGTAATAGCTTATTAGAGGTGATTAACAATCATGAGCCTACTCACTTGGGAGTTGTTTTTGACCCACCTGGGGGATCTAATAGGGAAGAAATTTTTACTGAATATAAAGCCAATAGACAAGAGATGCCCGAAGATATAAGAAAAGCGATTCCTTATATTTTTGAAATATTAAAAGCAATGAATATTCAAGTGGAAATGGTTTCTGGTTTTGAAGCGGATGATTTAATTGGCACACTTTCCAAGCAAGCAGAAAAAAAAGGCTATAAAGTCTTTATGATGACTCCCGACAAGGATTTCGGACAACTTGTAAGTGAAAATATATTTATTTATAAACCTGGAAGAAGTGGAAATCCAAGTGAAATTCTTGGTCCTAAAGAAGTCTGTGAGAAATTTGAAGTGGAGCGTCCAGAACAAGTTATAGATATTTTAGGCCTTTGGGGAGATGCAGTAGATAATATTCCTGGAATTCCTGGAATAGGAGAAAAAACTGCAAAAAAACTTATTGGGATTTACGGAAGTATAGAAAACCTATTGGCAAATACTGGGGATTTAAAAGGAAAACAAAAAGAAAATGTGGAGAATTTTGCAGACCAAGGATTAATTTCTAAAAAACTAGCGACTATTATTCTTGACTGTCCTGTAGAATTTAATGAGTCCATTTATAAAAGAAAGGAAATTGATGAAAAGCCTTTGACAGGTATCCTCAAAGAGTTAGAATTTAATCAATTAGGGAAAAGGATTCTTGGCAAGCCAATTTATCAAGAAAAGCAAATGGATTTATTTGCATCGTCTGAAAACGAAGCTGAATCAACAACAAACCTTCAAGATTTTAGTTCTACAAAACCAGACTATAAATTAATTCAAACTAGGGACGAACATTTAAATTTCATAAAAGAATTGTCCTCTAAAGATGTTGTAGCATTTGATACTGAAACCACCTCCTTAGAAATAGAGGAAGCAAAATTACTTGGCATTTCATTTTCTTACAGCAAGAACATTGCTTTTTACTGTGATGTATCAAAAGAGGAAACTCTAATAGATTTATACAAAGACTTTTTTCACTCCAAAACAATAAAAATCGCTCACAATCTAAAGTACGATTACGGAATACTGTTCAAATATGGTATTCAAATAAATGAGTTTTGTTTTGATACAATGATAGCTCATTACTTAATAGATCCTGAAAAGAGACACAATCTAGACCAGCTTTCAAGAACTATTTTGAATTACGATCCTATTCCTATTGAATCTCTTATTGGTAGCAAAACAAAACCTACAAAAAAAATGGAAGAGGTGGAAATTGATGTCCTTAAGAATTACGCAGCAGAAGATGCTGATCTAACTTTTCAACTATACCTAAAATTTAGCAAGGAACTGAAAAATCTTGATTTAGAACACTTGTTTTACAATATAGAAATTCCGCTTATGAGGGTGCTTCACGACATGGAGAGACAAGGAATTAAAATAAACACAGAATCTTTAAGTAGTTTTTCTAAAAATCTAAATATTAGCTTGGCTAAATTAAAGCAATCAATTTTTCAACTTAGTGAGACAGAGTTTAATATCGATTCTCCAAAACAGCTAGGAGAAGTGATTTTTGGTAAATTAAATCTTGATGAAAAAGCAAAAAAAACCAAAACTGGCCAGTACAAAACTGACGAAGCAACTTTAAATAAACTTAACGGTGTTCACCCAATTATAGCAGATATTTTAAACTACAGGACAAGAAAGAAACTGCTATCTACCTATGTAGATGCACTACCAAAGTTAATTTCCCCAGTGACTAATAAAATTCATACGAATTATATGCAAGCTGTAACTTCAACAGGAAGATTAAGCTCTAACAAACCAAATCTTCAAAATATTCCTATAAGAACAGAGCTTGGAAAAGAAATAAGAAAAGCATTTTGCTCATCGGATAGTAACCATCTTTTGCTATGTGCAGATTATTCCCAAATTGAACTAAGAATTATAGCAGGATTAAGCAAAGACGAATCTATGATCAATGCATTTACAATTGGCCGAGATATTCATACTGAAACAGCTTCAAAAATTTTTCATGTTAATCTAGAAGACGTTTCACGAGAAATGAGAAGTAAAGCGAAAATGGTAAATTTTGGAATTATTTATGGGATTTCTGCATTTGGTCTCTCCCAGAGACTAGGGGTTAAAAGAACTGAAGCAAAAGAAATTATTGACAATTATTTTTTAGAATTTCCAAAGATTAAACAATATATGGACTCAACCATTTCATTTGCCAAAGAAAAAGGATATGTAGAAACCATTTTTAAAAGAAAACGCTTTTTACCAAACATAAGCAGTGGCAATGCAACAATGAGAGGCTTTGATGAGAGAAATGCAATAAATGCACCTATCCAAGGAAGTGCAGCAGATATAATCAAACTGGCAATGGTAAATATTCATAAAAAAATGTTGGTTCAAAAAATGGAATCAAAATTATTACTTCAGGTTCATGATGAATTAGTTCTAGACATGGTCAAAGAGGAACAAAAAGATTTGGAAAAACTGGTAAAGCAAGAAATGATGGAGGCGGTAAAATTCAATGTCCCTTTAGAAGTAGAAATTGGGAGTGGAGAGAATTGGCTAATTGCACATTAATAATTACGTCTAATTTTTTCCTCTAAATTTTAAAATAAGTTCTATTGTAGAATACATTATTCCAATAAGTAATAACATTCCATAAATTATTTTATGCTCTAATTGTCCTTTTATTAGAACCGTAAAAGTACTTACAACAATTATTTTAATAAATAGGCTAGTGTAGGTTAATGCAAATGCATGGGTTTTAAAAGCATTAAAAAGTTTTCCTATAATTTTTGAAAACAAAATCAAAAATAAAACACAACAAACTCCGTAAGCAATAGATAAAGATAGACCCATGAAATAACTTTTAAGGGCGCGAATGTAGTATACTGTTTGAAAGATTAGACATCTGATTGATGTTTTTTTTTACCCTATCAAAAAAAAATGATTTCCAATACCTTTTTTAGAGTATTTTAATAAATTTAATGGCTTAAAAAGGAAGCTAAAACTGTAAGTAAAACAAAAAAATAGCAGAATATTGAATTTTAACCTTAATTTTGAATAATAGATATTTTATGAAATACTTATCCATATTTTCGTTTTTAATTTTTAGTCTATCTTTTAATGCGCAATGTAAAAGTCTTTCCAAACAATGTGCTAAAAATATTGGAGAGGGTTATCTGCTTTCTGGACAGGACATTAGTTTTGTATTGTCTCCTGGGAAAAAACAGCAATGTATTACTACATTTTACGAAAATCAAGATTACAGAATATCAATTTGCTCTGACTCAACTTTAGGGAACATTCATATGACAATTAGAAATTCTAAAAGACAACTACTTTATGACAACCATAGTAATGGAAATAATTCTTTTGACTTTAAAGTTAGTGCCACTCAACAGCTAATAATATCCTTAATAGCTCCAGAAAATAATTTAACGGACGAACTTGATCAACCAGTAGATGTCTTTGGATGTGTTTCTGCTATAGTTGGCTTTAGATTTTAACAAAAACATTTCGTAAATTTGATTGAAATAGAATTAAGATGAATACAATTTTTTTAGGTATAATAGGCCCCCCGCAGATAATCATAATATTAATTGTTGTGCTTTTACTTTTTGGAGGGAAGAAGATTCCAGAACTTATGAGAGGCTTGGGTAAAGGAGTTAAAGAGTTTAAAGAAGCTACTAAAAACGAAGAAGAATCTGAAAATAAAGATTAAAAAAATTGAATATACCAGAGTCTTTAGCAGACATTCAGGAAAAAATAATTAAAAAGGAAATCTCCTTAGTCCAAATCTGCCAAGAATATATTAATAGAATAAAATCTTCCACCAGTAATGCATTTATAGAGGTCTTTGAAGAAGAAGCCTTGTCAAAAGCTGAAAAAATTCAAAAAAAAATAATAGGAAATAATTTTGGCCTTTTGGCTGGAATATTTGTAGGGCTTAAGGATAATATCTGCTACAAAGATCACAATTTGACTGCATCTTCTAAGATGCTAGAGGGATTCAAATCCTTATTTTCTGCAACAGCTGTTGAAAAAATACTAAATGAAGATGCTATAATTTTAGGAAGACTTAATTGCGATGAATTTGCAATGGGAAGTTCCAATGAGAATAGTATTTACGGACCAGTTAAAAACCCAAAAGATGAAAAAAAAGTACCGGGAGGTTCTTCAGGAGGCTCTGCAGCTGCTGTGGCAGAGGGCCTTTGTAATATCGCTTTAGGTTCTGATACTGGAGGCTCTATTAGACAACCTGCTTCTTTTTGTGGAGTTATTGGCATGAAACCTTCCTATGGTAGAATTTCCAGAAATGGATTAATAGCATATGGTTCAAGTTTTGATCAAATTGGTGTTTTTTCTAAAACAATTCAAGATGCAAATATTCTTATTCATGTTATGAGTGGAAGCGATGAATTTGATAGTACTGTTTCGTCCCAAGAGCCAAGTAATAAAGAAATTCAATTGCCTAATAAAAAATTCAATTTTGGAATACCTGATGAATATTTGAAATTTGAAGGCCTAGATATCGAAATCAAAAATAAATTATTGTCCGTTATTGAAAATTTAAAAGAGGATGGGCATAAAGTAGAAGTTTTAAAGTTTCCTTTTTTAAAATATCTTGTACCAACTTATTATGTTCTAACTACTGCAGAAGCAAGCTCAAATTTAGCAAGATACGATGGAGCACATTTTGGTTTTAGGTCCAATAATTCCGAAGATATAAATTCTACCTATGAAAATTCAAGATCTGAAGGGTTTGGAATAGAAGTTAAACGACGTATTATGCTGGGTAATTTTGTCCTTAGTTCTGGGTATTACGATGCGTATTTCACAAAGGCTCAAAAAGTTCGAAGATTAATTAAAACTAAAACTGAAGAAATGTTGAAAAATAATGATGTTCTTATTCTTCCTACAGCACCTTCTACCGCTTTTAATATTGGAGAAATAAAAGACCCCATAAAAATGTATTTACAAGACATATTTACTGTTCATGCTAATATAACTGGCGCTCCCGCAATTTCACTGCCAATTGGAACCCATAGTAATAATCTTCCTTTTGGTATTCAATTAATGGCTAATAGTTTTCAAGAAAATACTCTTTTTGAAGTTTCAAATTTATTAATGGAAAAGTATTAAGAATGAAACATCTTTTAGTAGAAGAGTATGAATATGATTTTAGTCTCCTTGGTATTTGTTGCCATGAGAAAGATTATCGACTTTGTTGGGCGGTTAATAGCACTTTAGATTTAAACCTTACAAAATCTGGAAAAGATATTGAGTTGATTTTTAACAAGAAATCAAAACCTAATGCAAATTTTCCAATTTTTTCATATATAAATGATGTAAATTCCAATGAATATTATTTAATTGGAAACAAATGCGAGCGAAGCTGGTTAATTCCTGAAAAATCTCACATTGATTTTTTTTTATTAGTTAAATCTGACGAAAAAAAAACTTACGATTATTATTTAAAGAAACTTAGAAAAATTCCATTTATATTAACGGCACATTCTGTAGTAGTAGAACAATTAAAATCAAAAGAAAATCTAATTTTTTAAAATGAGTAAAAGAACAAAAATTGTAGCAACTGTTGGCCCTTCAACATCTAGTGAGGAAGTATTAAAAGCAATGATTAAGGAAGGAGTTAACGTCTTTAGAGTTAATTTTTCTCATGGTATTCATCAAGACCATATTAATGCAATTAAAAAAATCCGAACTGTGGATGAGCAGTTAGGTACCCATTCTGCAATACTGGCAGACTTGCAAGGTCCAAAAATAAGAATAGGCGACATGCCGGAAAAGGGACTTTTACTTGAAAATAATCAAGAATTTATTTTAACTACACTTGAAGAAAGAGATTTAAAAAAATCCGCTCAAATATTTATTGATAGGATCCCTAAAGACGTAAAAAAAGGAGAAAAAGTTCTTTTAGATGATGGGAAAATACATTTAGAAATTGTAGAAACCAATTTGAAAGACACTGTTAAAACTAGAGTAGTTGCTGGTGGATTATTATTTTCTAAAAAGGGACTCAATTTACCTGAAACCAATATTAATATTTCAAGTTTGACAGTGAAAGATAAAGCTGATTTGGTAGTGGCTTTAGAACAAAAAGTAGATTGGATTGGATTTTCGTTTGTGAGATCTGCAAGGGAAGTTATTGAGCTAAGACATTTAATAAATAGTCACAACGGAAACGCAAAGATTATTGCAAAGATTGAAAAACCTGAAGCGGTAAGTGATCTCCATGGAATATTGGTAGAGACTGACGCTGTGATGGTTGCAAGAGGAGATTTAGGTGTTGAAATTCCACTTGAATCGGTTCCTTTAGTCCAAAAAAAGATTGTCTCTATGGCACAAGATTTAGCAAAACCCGTAATTATTGCAACCCAAATGATGGAAAGCATGATGGACAACATTACGCCAAATAGGGCTGAAGTTAATGACGTAGCCAATGCAGTTATGGATGGAGCAGATGCAGTAATGTTAAGTGGAGAAACTTCTGTAGGAAAACATCCTATTGAAGTAATTAAAATAATGACTAGAATTATCAATGAAGTAGAAAATAATTTTAGCAATATTTATGTCAAAGAAACGCTACCTAAAAAGAATAACGAACGATTTATTACAGACTCTATATGTTTTAATGTCTGTAGATTGGCCCAGCGAGTAGAAGCAAAAGCAATTATCACAATGACACATTCTGGATATACTGCTTACAAGATTTCTAGTCAAAGACCAAAGTCTGAAATTTTTGTTTTCTCTAGTAATAAAAAACTACTAAGTACCTTATCTCTAGTATGGGGAGTTAGTACTTTTTATTATAATAAGGCAATAAGTACAGACCACACAATTGCAGACATAACCCATCTTTTAAAAAAAGAAGGGTATGCAGAAAGTGGAGATTTAATTATCAATACTGCAAGCATCCCCCTTCTTGAAAATGGAAAAACAAATATGTTAAAACTAAGCTATATAGATTAAGTCATGATCAATATTAAGTTACTTAAAGAAATTTGTGAAACTGCAGGAGCTCCTGGTTTTGAAAATAGGGTTAGAAGTTTAGTTTTAAAACAAATAAAAAATTATGTAGACCATATAGAAATTGACAATATGGGAAATATAATTGCTTTAAAAAAAGGAGTTGACTCTTCCAAATCTGTAATGATTGGGGCTCATATGGACGAAATTGGGTTTATCGTAACACATATTGATAAAAAAGGATTCTTAAAGTTTCATCCCCTTGGTGGTTTTGACCCAAAAACTCTGACTTCTCAAAGAGTAATTGTTCACGGGAAAAAAGATGTAATTGGAGTGATGGGATCTAAACCTATTCATGTAATGACACCTGAAGAAAAAAATAGAGTTCCAAAAATTAGTGACTTCTACATAGATTTAGGTTTAGAATTAAAAGAAGTAGAGAAAATAATTTCTGTTGGAGATTCTGTAACAAGAGAAAGAGCTCTTATAGAGATGGGAGATTGTTTAAATTGTAAAAGCTTAGATAATAGAATTGCTGTTTTCATTCTCATTGAAACGTTAAAAAAATTAGAAAAACCAGATTTTGATACTTATGCTGTTTTCACTGTTCAAGAAGAAGTAGGAATAAGAGGAGCACAAGTTGCTACTCAGAAAATAAAACCAGATTTTGGATTTGGCTTAGATACTACTATTGCTTACGATGTCCCCGGGGCAAGTGAACATGAGAAAATCACTTCTTTAGGTAGTGGTGTAGGAATAAAAATTATGGATGCCAGTACCATTTGCGATTCTAGAATGGTAAAATTCATGAAAAAAACAGCAACTGAAAATAAGATTTCTTGGCAGAATGAAATTCTTACAGCAGGAGGAACTGACACAGCTAGTATCCAACGAATGACACCTGGAGGATCTATTGCAGGTGCATTTTCAATTCCAACAAGACATATTCATCAGGTAATAGAAATGGTTCACAAAAAAGATGTTGAAAGTTGTATAGAGTTATTAAAATGCTGTCTGTTATCTATGAACAACAACAATTGGGAACACAAAAATGAAATCTAAAAAGTTTCGGAACTAAATTGTTTTAGGAATCTCCAATCATTTTCAGAATATAATCTCAAGTCATTTACTTGGTAAACTAATTGTGCTATTCGTTCTACGCCCATTCCAAATGCATATCCACTGTAAACCTCTGGATCTATATTACAATTTTCTAAAACATTAGGATCTACCATCCCACAGCCCATAATTTCTAACCATCCTGAATATTTACAGACATTACAACCCTTTCCGTTACAAATCGTACAAGAAACATCTACTTCTGCAGAAGGCTCAGTGAATGGAAAATACGAGGGTCTAAGTCTTATTTTTGCTTCATCACCAAACATAGATTTAGTAAAATATAAAAGTGTTTTTTTCATGTCTGCAAATGAAACATCTTTGTCAATATAAAGACCTTCAATCTGATGAAAAAAACAATGTGCTCTTGCTGAAATTGCTTCATTTCTATAAACTCTTCCAGGTGAAATAGTTCTTATTGGCGGTTGGTTATTTTCCATCACTCTCACTTGGACTGAAGAGGTGTGAGTTCTTAAAGCAATATCGTCTTGGATAAAAAAAGTGTCCTGCATATCTCTTGCAGGGTGTTCCTTTGGAAAATTAAGAGCAGTAAAATTATGCCAATCATCTTCAATCTCAGGACCTTCAGAAATTGAAAATCCAATTTGGGAAAATATATTTGTTATCCTATCTCTAATTAAAGTAATTGGATGCCTAGAACCAAAATTCATAGGTTGTCCTGGGATAGTATAATCCGTGTTGTTTTTATTGCTATTTGAGTTGGTAGATAATTTTGATTTTAAATTGTTTACCTTCTCTTGACAATTGTTTTTTAATATGTTTAATTGTTTTCCAAATTCTTTTTTTTGATCTACAGGAACTTCCTTAAAAGCGCTAAATAATAAAGTTACTTTTCCCTTCTTGCCAAGATATGCAATCCTAAACTGCTCTATTTCTTCAGGTGAATTGCTTTGAAATTTTTCAACTTCTTGGTTGATCTTGTCAATGTCTTCAAACATATTATTTAATAATTCTAGCTGATAAAATTGTAACTGCAGATATTGGCCGATCTCCTCTAGCTGTTTTAACAGAACAAATTTTATCTATTATTTCTATTCCTTGGGTAACTTCTCCAAAAACAGTATAACCATTGTCTAAAAAGGGAGTTCCTCCAATTTCTTGGTAAACTTTTTTTGCACTATCGGAAAAATAAAAATTGTTTTCAGCTTGTTGGTAGTTCTTCTCTTTTTGATTAATTCTATTTTCCATTTGGGCGAGTTGTTGCAAGGAAAGTTTTCTTCCTTGTACAATATAAAATTGGCTGCCACTAGATTTTTTTTCTGGATTAACGTTGTCCCCCATTCTAGCTGCAGCTAAAGCACCTTTCTTGTGAAATAACTTTGGATTGATTTCTGCGGGAATTGTTTCTCCTTCACTATTTTGACCTAGTTGTCCTTTAAAATCATCTTTCTTAGAATTAGGGTCTCCTGCTTGAGCCATAAAGCCATTAATAACTCTGTGAAATTTTATCCCATCGTAAAACTTATTCTCTACTAATTTTTTAAAATTGTCTCTGTGTAATGGGGTTTCATTGTAAAGCTTTAAACTAACTGTCCCCTCAGATGTAACCATTTCAATCCTAGTTTCACTAGGAACAGAATTCTTTGTCTTAAAGACCGAACAACTAAAAAATAGAAAGGCTATAAATCCAAAAAATATATTTCTAAAAGCTCTAAACATTTAAATCCTGTATTTTTTCTATATTGCAAAGTAAGACAATAGTATAAATTAATCTAAAATATTTTAAAATTATCTTAAATTTAAATGAATCAAAGGCGCTAAAAATAAATGGATTTGCTAAAGACATATAATAGGATTTTCATATTTTCAAGTATAATAATTTGTTTTTCATCTTTGAATTCCTGCTATAAGCCCGATCAAACTATTGCTATAATTAGAGTTTTGGATAACAACACAAATAATCCAATTGAAAACATAAGTGTTCGTTTATTTTTTGACGATTCAAATGGTGGTAGTATCCCAGAAATTGATATTATTAAAAATACTTTGAGTAATGGAACTGCCAGCTTTGACTTTAGCGATGGATACAGAGATGGCCAGGCTGGGTTTGCAGTTTTAGATATTGAAGTTGATGGGGTATTTGTTGGCGTTATAAATATTGTAGAAATGACCACCACTGAAAAAGTAATTTATATTCAATAATTATCATAGCTTGAATAAAAAACAACTTTATTTAAATCTCTTATTTTCTTTACTAATAATTATCTTCAAAAGCTATCAAATAATTTTTGTGAACGGTTTTTTTGGCAGCCTGACTTGGAATATTTTTAAAGAATCTATTGTCCTTATTTCCATTTATTGGTTGGGTATTGGAGGTATTCACTTTCTAAAGACAAAGTTTTTAAGTAAAAAATAAAAGGGCTGGTCTAAAAGAATTCCTATTTTACAAATTATAAGTTAATATATCCTATTTTTATATATAATCTTACTATGGAAGCACCTAACCTACTTGTGAAAATTGAAAATAGCATTGCACTATTTACTTTAAATAGACCCCAACAACTCAATGCGCTAAATCACCAACTTATTGACGAGCTAAATCAAGAGCTTGAAAAAATAAAAATTGACAAAAATGTAAAATCTTTGATTATAACCGGCTCGGGGGAAAAGGCTTTTGTTGCGGGAGCAGACATCAAAGAATTCGCAAATTTTACAAGTGAAGAAGGTGAAAATCTTGCCAGAGATGGTCAAAAGAAATTATTTGATTTTATTGAAAACTTTCCAAAGCCAGTTATTGCGGCAATCAATGGGTTTGCCTTGGGGGGAGGGCTAGAACTTGCAATGGCATGTCATATAAGACTAGCATCTAATAATGCTAAAATGGGATTGCCTGAAGTTAGTTTAGGGGTTATTCCAGGATACGGGGGGACTCAGAGACTGGCTCAATTAGTTGGGAAAGGTAAAGCGATGGAAATGATTGCAACAGGAAGAATGATTGATGCGAATCAGGCGCTTAATTATCGGTTGGTAAATAATATTGTTCAACCAGAGGACTTAATTTCAACATGCAAAGATTTAGCTAATCAAATTGCTAAAAATTCTCCAAATGCAATATCTGCTGCCATTAAATCAATAAATGCAGGGTTTAATTCTAATTTAAACGGATATGAAGTGGAAATAAATTCTTTTGGCAGTTGTTTTGGAACTGAAGATTTTATTGAAGGAACAAGTGCATTTTTAGAAAAGAGAAAACCTAATTTTTAAAATTGAGTTCAATTAGAAAATTAATTAATCAAACAGCAATTTACGGCACAAGCAGTATTATTGGGAGATTTTTAAACTTTTTATTAACACCACTATATGCCCTTCAATTCACCAACGAACAATATGGTATAATTACTGAAATGTATGCTTATGTAGCATTTTTAGTAGTTTTCCTTACTTATGGGATGGAGACTGCATTTTTCAGATTTTCAACAACCAATAAGGAAGGAAAAATAAATATATATTCCAACACCTTATATTCCTTAATTACCACCTCAATAGTTTTTGTGGCCATGGCCACCATATTCTCTCAAAATATTGCAGATTGGCTAAAGTATCCTAACCATAAAGAATATATTATTTGGTTTAGTTTGATTGTGAGTTTAGATGCTGTTTCATCCATCCCTTTAGCAAAGTTGAGACTTCAAGAAAAAGCGAAGAAATTTGCTCTTGTCAATCTTCTTAATGTTGGGGTAAATATTTTTTTAAACTTATTTTTTCTTATTTATTGTAAAGAAGCTTATGAAAATGGGCATCAAAACTGGATTACCGAAAATCTTTACAATCCAGAAATTGGAGTTGGTTATGTATTTATTTCTAATCTTATTGCAAGTGTGATAAAGTTCGGTGTTTTAATGCCAACAATGAGTTTTAAGGGAACTTTTGACTTTACCATACTGAAACAAATGACTAGCTATGCAGCTCCAATGCTTTTAGTTGGGTTAGCTTATGTAGTAAACGAGACTTTGGATAGAGCAATGCTTAAATCTATTCTATTCAATCAATATTTAGAAAATGGTGATGCAAAAAATAGTTCTCAAGCATTGTCTATGGCACTTTCCCAAAACGGGATTTATGGAGCTAATTATAAAATAACAATGATAGTTAGTATGTTTATTCAGGCCTTTAGGTATGCTTCTGAGCCTTTCTTTTTTAAAAATGAAGCTAGTAAAAACTCCAAAGATACACTTGCTAAAGTCATGAATTATTTTGTTGTTGTTCTTGTTTTTACTTTTTTAGTGATGACTCTATTTTTGCACTTCTTTAAATATTTTATTCCCAACGCTGAATATTGGAGTGGACTAAAGGTAGTTCCGGTATTACTTGGTGCCAATATTTGTTTGGGAATTTATACGAGCTTATCTATTTGGTATAAACTTTCTGAAAAAACAATTTATGGAGCAATTATTTCAATTATTGGTGTTTTAATCACTCTATTAATTAACTTTCTATTCATTCCTATTTATGGATATGAAGCTTCGGCCTATGCAACTTTATTTTGTTATGGTTCTATGATGATAATTAGCTATTTATTTGGGCAATACCACTACAGAGTTCCTTACAACCTAAAAAAAATATTTCTTTATTTCATAGCAGGAGGGTTAATTTATTGGCTGAGTTTAGACTTTGATGCTTCTATTAATTACAACGTTGAAGAGTATGGGTTTCATGTATTTCTTTTGGTTTGCTATATAGTTTTAGTATATTTTGTAGAAAGACCTAAAAAATTAAAAATTAAAAAATAAGCTGAAAATGATCTCAATAAAAATTGTAAATAGTTCAAATAACAATACCCCTAGCCTTGCTACAAAAGGAGCAGCAGGTGCAGATATAAGAGCTTTTATTGAAAATAAAATAATCTTAAAACCAATGGAAAGAAAATTGATTTCAACAGGGCTTAAAATGGAAATTCCCTTTGGGTATGAAGTGCAAATAAGACCAAGAAGCGGGCTTGCTTTTAAAAATGGAATTACAGTAATTAACAGCCCTGGAACTATTGATTCTGATTACAGAGGAGAAATTGGAATTCTTTTAATAAACCTTTCAAACGAAAATTTTGAAATAAATAATGGAGATAGAATAGCTCAAATGGTTTTGTCAAAATACGAAGTTCCAAACTTTATTGAAACATCTGAAATTTCGATTAGTCAAAGAGGAGAAGATGGATTTGGGAGCACAGGTAAAAAATAATTTTTCTATAAAATTTATGATTAATAATTTAAGAATTATCTACTTTTTCATAGCATTATTTTTGACTCAAAAAGTAAGTTCTCAACAAGATAATATCTTAGATGATAGGACATTTGTGAAATGTCTTATTGATGCAACAGGTGCAAAAGTTAGCGGAGATTTTTATTTGGCAGATTCTTTATATAAAAAATGTTTGGATATTAATCCAAAAAGTGGTGTTGTTAATTTTGAGCTTTCTGGAATTTATTTGTCTCTTAATCAACCGCAAAAAGCCTTGGAATATGCAAGTAATGCAGCTATAATTGATCCAGGAAATGAATGGTATCTAGCAAATTTAGCATTGGCCTATAAAGAAAATGCGAACCATAAAAAAAGTGCTGAAACCTTTTCCAAATTAATTGAAATAAAACCTGATAAGATCTCCTACTTATTTTCTTTAACTGAAGAACTCTTAAACGGAAGTAAGTACAAAAAGGCTATAATAGTTCTCAATAAAATTGAAGAAAAGATTGGCATTAGTGAAGATTTGTCAATACAAAAGCACCAAATTTATGTTTTCTTAAAAGATAAAAAAAAGGCAATAGATGAACTTGAAAAATTGATTGCTTTTAGTCCAGAAAATATAAGAGGACTAGGCCTATTAGCGGAGTACTACCAAAACATTAACAAACCTAAAGAATCCAAAAATTTATTGGACAAAATGATGCTCATTGATTCCTCCAATGGCCTTGTTAGACTTTCATTGTTTCAATTTCATTATAAAAATGGAGATATTATTAAAGCCTATCAAGAACTTCTATATGTGATGGAATCCCTAGAAGTTGAAAATAATTTAAAAAAACAAATGCTTCTTCAGATATCTTACGATGAAAAAAGCCCATACAATATTAATCAGATATGTAAACTTGCGGAAAGCTATCTAAAATCAGACTTTCAAAGTAGTGAGGTCTTACTTCTTTTAGGGAATTTAAAAATGCATCAAAGAAAAGAAGATACTGCATGTTTCTATATTAGAGAATCTCTAAAAATTAATCCACTACCATTTGAAGCCTGGACTCAGTTAATTTCTTCTACTCTTTCAAGAAACAAGTTGGAAACAACTATTAAAGACTCTAAAAACGCAATAGAAAGTCATCCAAATCAGCCATTTATTTATTTAGCATTAGGCATTGCTTTGAACCAAAAAAAACAATTTGAAAGTGCTATTGAAAATCTTAAAAAAGGAAAGAATTTGGTTTTCAATAACTCATTTTTAGAAAGTGATTTTAATCAACAAATTGGCGATTCTTACTATGGAATAAAAAAATTCAAAATAGCATTTGATTATTATGAAATGTCTTTAGCTTTAAATCCTGAAAATATTAACCTATTAAATAATTACAGTTATTATTTGGCTATAGAAAAAGTCAATCTAAAGAGAGCAAAAGAATTAATATTAAAGGTAATAGATAAGTTTCCTGATAATTCCACCTATATGGACACTTATGGGTGGGTGATGTTCCAAATAGGAGAATATGAAGAAGCTGAACAAATTTTATTTAATGCTGTTATTAAAGATGGAGAAAGGTCTGGTGAGATATTAGAGCATTATGGAGATGTTCTTTTTAAATTAGATAACAAGAAAAAAGCTATTACTTTTTGGAAAAAAGCAAAAGCAACTGGCGAGCATTCAAAAGAGTTAATTCAAAAAATAAATGAAAATAAATTTATTGAATAATATTTTAGTAGGGTTTTTTATTGTCGTTATTTCTGCCTCTTGCAGTATGATAAAAAATGTTGAGGAAGGAAAAGTGGTAAAAGTTCTTAATGAAAAAAAGCTTTTAGATTCAATTAAAGAATATGAGCTAGATATCCAATGGTTAAAAGCTAGAGGAAATGCATCAATAACTATAAATAATGAGGCCCCACAAGAAATAGATCTAAATATTAGATCTAAAACAGACAGTTTAATTTGGCTCAATATTTCTAAATTTAAAAAAAGAATGTTTCGAGGAGAGTTTAAGAAAGATTCTGTAAAAATGGTCATCGAATATCCTGAAAAATTATTTTTCAAAGGCTCTGTTGCAAATCTAGAGAATGATTTAAATTTATCGATTCCCTATGCTTTAATTGAAGATTTACTAATGGGAAGATCTTACCTAAAACATTTAGAAGACAAATTTATTCTACAAGTAAAGAATAATGAGTACCATTTACATTCTCACAGAAAAAGAAAAACCAAAAGAATTACAAATAACAAAACTAAAAAATCAGTAGATTATATTTATCAATCTTGGATTGATCCATTTACTTTTAAATGTAAGAGAATAAATATAATTTTCCCAGCTTCCAGTTCTGAAATTAACATCAACTATAAAAATTGGGAAAAAATAAATAATCAATACTTTCCTATGGATATTGAACTTATAATTAGCAACTTAGAGCTAGCATATAATCTTTTAATCAACTATAAAAATGTAAAGTTTGACTTGCCCCAAAAATTTCCTTTTAAAGTTATTGACAATAAGTACCAGTCTATAAAATTTAATGATTAGAACAATCAAACATATTTTAATTGTGGGAGCTTTGCTTCTTCCTTCTTTGTTTTATGGTCAAAAGAAAAGTGATTTACTTAAAAGACAAGAAAAAAAATTATTAGAAAAAATTGAGCATACAAAAGAACTTATCAATCAAACTAGAGCCACAAAAAAACTTACCCTTAGTGAAATTAATATTGTCAACAAACAAATTCAATATAGGCAGAAGCTAATTGACAATTACAGTTTCCAACTTAGGAAAATGGATGAAAAAATAAAAGAAATTAATAGGCAGATTAGCTCATTAACTAATACAGATAAAATCTTGAAAGAGGAATACAGAAAAATGATTTTATATGCTTTTAAGAATAGAGATCCTAATTATAAATTTCTCTATATAATTTCTTCTTCTACATTTTCAGAAGCTTTTCACAGGATGAAATATATTCAGTATTACAAAGACTACCGTTTAAAACAAATAGATAGAATTAAAAAAACACAAATTAATCTAGAAATTAAAAAAGGAGAATACTTTGAAGAAATTAAAAGAAAAAAATCTCTGTTAGATAATAAAAAGCAAGAAAAGATAGATTACCAAAAAGATAAAAATATCCAAATAATATCTTTAGAGAAAATTAAAAACAATGAAAAAAATTTAGCTGAAGATTTAGAAAAAAACAATATAAAAAGACAAGAAATTGCAAAAGCTGTAAAAAAAGCTATTGAAAAAGAAATAAGAGCTTTAGAAAAATTGAAAAAATCAAAATTTGATTATACACCTGAGGGAAAAGCACTTTCAAAAAATTTTAGCAACAACAAAGGTCGGTTAATCTGGCCTGTTGAAAAAGGAGAAGTTACCAGTAGATATGGGAAGCATCAACACCACTTGGTAAGTACAGCAACAGTAGATAATAATGGGATTGATATTACTACATCAAAAAATGCAAATGTTCGTGCGGTTTTTGGTGGTAAAGTAACAAGTGTTCTTATAATTCCAGGAGCTGGTAGAGTGGTGATGGTAAGCCACGGAGAGTATAGGACTGTTTATGCTAATTTACAGGAAGTTTATGTAAAAAAAGGAGACCTCATTAAAACCAAAGATAAGGTTGGTAAACTGCTTGCAAAAGAATCTGGTATTTCAGAAGCTCATTTTGAAATATGGAGAATATTAGCCGAAGGATTAAATACAGTGAACCCTTCTGTATGGTTGTCAAAATAATTAACCAATCTCAATTAAAACATCTAATCCATCAAAAGGATTATTTCCTTTAGGTTTGTTTTTCAAAATTACTTTAACGTATCCAAATTTATTGATCATTTTTTGAACTACTTTATTTATAGAATTATTTAAATAACCCAATTTAAACCCTTGATAATATATTGCTAAAGAATTCTCTTCCCAAAATCTACTTTTATCGGACTCTATAGTTAGTGAATCATTAATTTTAAGGGAGTCTTTAACATATATATAATCATGTCTTGTAAGTTCTACTAAATGCGTCATAATCCCCATTTTAGGTAGAATGACCTCTATGTTTTCAGAAATTGCTAATGTTTTCATCTTATGCTGTTTTTAATTGAAATAAATGTTGGTTAATAAATGTTTCATTGGTAGAAAAAATTAAGTCCTCACCGAGATGATTTTTTGGGACAATTTCACACACTTGATCATTATCCCCAATCAGCTTATTCCAAAGGGAGTTGGTTTTTTGGAAACCAATTATTTTCTCACATAAATGGCTAAATCTAACAAGGTCTATTGGAATTGAAGTATAATAGTTTTTATTATTTATTCTAACTGCCCCATCTAGTAATATAGCTGTATCATTTTTCTCATAGATAATATAATTTACTTGAAAAGTGATTTTAGGATTTGTCTTTGTTGTCATTTTTAAATTTTTAATACACAACAAATATGAGCAACATCTACGTAATCATTTTACGTAGTAAAAAAACCTAATACTTTACGCTTAAAGATTCATTTATCTTTATTTTTTTAGAGACCCCTAATGCTTTTACTTTTAACGTTCCGTCAATTAGAAGTGTAACCTCATTTCCAGTGATATAGCTGAAAAACCCTGATACTACTGGAATAAAACTTTTGATTTCAGTAGAAAAAGATAAGTTAATCTTAGAAATTCCACTTTTTTTTAGGACGTAGGAATCTGTAATTTCCAAAACTCCTATATCTTCTTTACCAAGTAATCCTTTAACATTAGCAGACTTTAAGACTATATTGTAGGGGTTAGGATTAAAGAAACTTAATTCAACACAAATAGGATTACAACCATCTTGCTCAGAAAATGAATAATCTTCCATCCCCTTAAATTCAAGGGGCTTATATAAAGAACAAGAAGAAATCAAAAAACTTAATATTAAGATGGCAAACAATCTCATTTCTTATACCATAAGATTTGCATAATTTTTGTAAAAATGTGGTATTGTTTCAATTCCTTTGTAAAAATTAAATAACCCAAAGTGTTCATTTGGAGAATGGATTACATCCGAATCTAATCCGAAACCAAGTAGTATTGTTTTCAATCCTAAAACCTCTTCAAACATTGGAACTATTGGGATACTTCCTCCACTTCTAACTGGGATTGGTGTTTTTCCAAAAGTTGTTTCCATTGCGTTTTTTGCAGCTAGATATGCAGGAAAGTCTGTAGGAATAACGACCCCTTCTCCTCCATGATGAGGAGTTACTTTAACTTTTACATATTCAGGTGCAATTTTTTTAAAATGGCTTTCAAATAATTCAGTGATCTTTTCTGAACTTTGATTAGGCACTAATCTCATGGAAATTTTTGCATGTGCTTTGGATGGCAATACAGTTTTAGCGCCTTGGCCAATATAACCTCCCCAAATACCATTTACATCTAAAGTTGGCCTTATAGAATTTCTTTCATTGGTAGTAAATCCATCTTCTCCATAAACATTATCAATTGATAGGTCTAACATATATTCAGACAAATTAAATGGGGCTTTGGCCATTTCTTTTCTGTCCAAATTACTCACCTCAACAACGTCTTTATAAAAGCCAGGAATATTAATTGTTCCATTTTCATTATGTAATGAAGCTACCATTTTAGATAATACATTAATTGGGTTGGCAACAGCACCTCCATACAGTCCAGAATGTAGATCTCTATTTGGTCCTGTTACTTCTACCTCCACATAACTTAACCCCCTAAGTCCAACACATATAGATGGTGTAGTATTATTTATAATTCCAGTATCTGAAACCAAAACTACATCTGCCTTTAAAAGTTCAACATTAGAACGTACAAACTTTTCTAGATTAGAAGACCCTACTTCCTCTTCTCCCTCAAACATAAACTTGACATTGCAGGAAAGTTCACCAGATTTATACATTGCTTCAAAAGCTTTTAAATGCATAAACATCTGACCTTTGTCATCGCAGGCTCCTCTTGCAAAAATAGCACCTTCTGGATGTATCTTAGTTTTTTTAACCACTGGATCGAAAGGATCTGAATCCCATAATTCATAAGGATCTGCAGGTTGAACATCGTAATGACCATATACCAAAACTGTAGGAAGACTAAGGTCAAAAATCTTCTCTGCATAAACAATTGGATGCCCTTCTGTAGGAAATATTTGGACATTATCAGCTCCAATTTGATTAAGATTATTCTCCAAAAAACTAGCTGCTTTTAGCACATCATCTTTAAATTTCATATCCGCACTAACAGATGGGATTTTAATGAATTCAAACAACTCATTTAAAAATCTATTTTTATTTTTATTAATATATTCTTGAGTCATAATAAGTAAATTTTAGAAGCTTTAATTAATTAATTCAAGTTAAAGATTTATTTACTAACCCTTAGGATGTCTAAGAATATTTTATAGATTATTAACTTTAGAGAAAATTAATACTTTATAAGTGGGGAAAAAAATTTTAACTCTATCCTTTTTGTTTTGTCTTTACCAAAACTTTTATAGTCAGATTGAAGTAGATAATTCAGCTCCGTTCAATACGGCAATTTCATTAGTTGATAATATTTTACTAGGTGGTGGGGTAAGTTCTGCAAACCATTCTTTTATGGGAGACGCAATACAAATTGGGTTTTTCAATGCTTTGAATACTAATTTGAATATGGATAGTGGGATTGTAATGTCAACAGGAGATATTAATGCTTTAGATCCTAATTTTAGTGGGTTTATAAATATGCCTGTTAATAATGTGAGTGACCCTGATTTACTAAATGTTGCCAATAGTGTGCCTGGACTAATTGGACAATCTTTCTCGGTATCAGGTATTTTTGATGTCGCGCTACTGGAGTTTGATTTTATACCTAACTCTGATTCTCTAACATTTAATTATATTTTTGGCTCCAACGAATATCTTACTTGGGTCAATAGTCAGTACAACGATGTTTTTGGGTTTTTTATATCCGGGCCAGGAATTACAGGCCCCTATTCAGCTCCTGCTGGTTTTCCCAATGGATCTATAAATATTGCAACTGTACCAAATTCAAATCCTCCACTGCCTATAACAATAAGCTCTATCAATAATGTAATTAATAGTAATTATTACATCAACAACACCAATGTTTTTCAAACATTGTCTTGTAATGGATTTACCCAAAAGTTTCAAGCTAATGTAGTGTTACAATGTGGTGAAACTTACCATATTAGACTGGCAATTGCAGATGGCTCTGACACAAGTCTAGATTCCTGGGTGTTTTTAGAAGCTGGAAGCTTCTCCTCTAACGGAAGTATTGAATTATCAAGTGGAATTGCCAATAGTGACACCGTTTTATATGAAGGATGTAATTCAGCATTTTTTAATTTTGAAAGGCCAGACACTATTGGAGATTTTACAGTTCATTTTGACTTCCTTGGAACTGCAACTATTGGTCAAGATTATGATTATGTTCCAGATAGTTTAACAATTCCAAGCGGACAACTTAGAGATACCTTATTTATTAATCCTATTCTTGACAGTATATTGGAAGCTACTGAAACTGTAGTTCTAAACGTTTATTACGAAAAATGTTCTGGTCAATTGGATACTTCTAGAGCTACTTTATATATCAGTGATTATACGCCACTTAATGTGTCCATTCCCGATAGTTTAAATTTTTGCAATCAATTAGGCGAAGTAATTACCATAAATAGTAATTTATCTGGTGGACTAGAACCAGTAACTGTTAACTGGTCAGACGGAAGTGGATTAGACTCCGTGGAAGTTTCTATGGACTCCACAGATTTCATATTTATTAATGTTACGGACGGGTGTAACAAAGAAATTTTCGATAGTTGTAAAGTTTGGGTGCAGTGCCCAATAGAAAACATAAATATTTTTACACCTAATAACGATGGAACAAATGACTTTTTTGTTCCTATTAATTTAAATCAATACCCAAATCCATATCTACTTATTTTTAATAGGTGGGGAGAATTGGTATATGAAAACTCCAACTATCAAAACGATTGGAGTGGCACCCACTACAAATCTGGAGAGGAACTAAAAGAGGGCATCTACTATTATCTAATTGATCCGAAATCTACGAAATACGGTTACGAAAAAATTAGCCTGGAAAAAAACGGAATTAGCGGGAAAGTTCAATTAATTAGATGATACTAACCCCTGACATTTCATTTGGTTTATCAATGTCCATTAATTTTAAAATGGAGGGTGCTATGTCAGCAAGTTTCCCATTTTCTACAACTTTCACATTTTGATCTAATACAATTACAGGAACCATATTAACAGTATGGGCAGTATGTGCTGAACCATCTTTATTTTTTAATTTATCCGCATTGCCATGATCTGCTATTATGATAATTGAATAATCTAACTCAATTAGACAGTTGACTAGCTTTTTAAGACATTTGTCTACAGTTTCACATGCTTTTATAATTGCATTTGGAATCCCTGTATGCCCTACCATATCAGGATTTGCAAAATTCAAACATAAAAAGTCAGGTGTGTTTTCCTTCAAAAAACCTACTGCACTAGATGCAACTTCTTCGGCGCTCATCTCTGGTTGAAGGTCATAAGTAGCTACCTTTGGAGAACTTACAACAATTCTAGACTCTCCGTCAAACTCTTGTTCTCTTCCGCCACTAAAAAAATAAGTAACATGCGGATATTTTTCAGTTTCTGCAATTCTTAATTGTTTTTTATTATTATTACTTAAAACCTCTCCTAGAGTCATAGGCAGATTGTCCTTATCGTAAATAACTTCCACATTTTTAAATGTTCTATCATAATTTGTCATGGTATAGAAATGAAGTGGTTTAACTTTCATTCCATGTTCTGAAAAGTTATTTTGGGTTAATGCTGTTGTAATTTGTCTGCACCTATCGGTTCTAAAATTAAAACATACTACCAAATCATTGTCTAGAATAGTACCCTTGTTATTTTTAATTTTTACAGGTTCCAAAAATTCATCGGTAATCTTGTTAGAATAGCTTTCTTTAAATGCTGTAGAATAGTCCTCTTTTATTTCTCCAACTCCATCTACTAAGAGATCATATGCTTTTTTTATTCGCTCCCATCTTTGATCTCTATCCATTGCATAATATCTTCCAATGATGGAAGACAATACAATATTGGAATTATGAATATGGTGGTGTAGCTTTTCAAAGGACTCAATGCCAGTATTTGGACCACAATCTCTTCCGTCGGAAAAACCATGAATATAAACTCTACCAGAAAAGTTTTCTTTTAAAAAGGAACAAAGGGACAGTAAATGATTTAATGAGGAATGAACGCCACCCTCGGATACTAATCCCATTAAATGAATAGCTGATTTATTATTGTTGGCAGTTTGAATGGCTTTTAATAGCTGTGGGTTTTTGAAAAAACTACCGTCTTCAATTGCATTATTTATTCTCAAAAGGTCTTGATAAACTATTCTTCCAGCACCAATATTTAAATGCCCAACTTCAGAGTTTCCCATTTGACCATCTGGGAGACCAACCTCTTTTCCAAATGTTGTTAAATGTGCGTTGGGGTTATTATTAATTAAGTTGTCAAAAAAAGGAGTGTTTGCCAAAAATACACCATCTGAATCATCTTTAGCGCCAATACCCCAACCGTCAAGGATTATTAATCCTGCTTTTTTTTTCATATTATTTTTTAAAGTATAGTTCAAAGATGCTTCCGCGAGGTGTGTTATTTTTGCAAATAATTTTCCCCCCATGCATTTTTACAATTTGATTCACTAAAAATAAACCTAACCCGGTTCCTTTAGATGATCTGGTTTCTTCATCTTCTATTCTATAAAACCTGTCAAATATTTTTGCCTTCTCGTCTTCAGCAATACCTACACCCTGATCGGAAATACAAATAATAATTTTACTGGAGTTACTTTCTGAATAAATATTAATTTCAGACCCATCTGGAGAATACTTTTTGGCATTGTCTAATAGGTTTTGAAATAAAGAAATCAAATAAAAATCATCTCCACTAAATATTACATCTTCAGCAACAGTATTATTAATAACATGAGAATTTTCATCTTCACCAATTACTTGATTTATAATAGCATTAAAGGATACAGGTTTTAAATTCATGTCATTTTTCATTTCATCAATTGTGCTAACCAAAAGTATTTTTTCTACCAATTCATTCAATCTATTTTGCTCATAAACAATTTTTTCAAGACTAGTGGTCACTTGGTTCTTGCTCAGGTCTTGCCTTTGTAACAAAGTTTCAGCAAATAATTTTGAGGAGGCGATGGGAGTCTTTAGTTCGTGGGTTACTGATAAGGCAAAGTTTTTTTCTTTTTTAGCAAGACTTATCTCAGAATAATAAGATCTGATGACATAAAAAGCCCCCAAACAAATAATAATTATAAAGACCGTACCTTCTCCGGCTATCATGGTCAGTCTTCTTGCAATATAATCCTCACTATTATTTAGTTGCTCAGTTAGGGAGGAAATATGGTATCCCCACCATATAAATTGCAAAATAACGTAAGCAATTAAAAAATAAAAAATTATTAATGTTTTGTTGTTCTTTAAAACCATTTATGAGCCACAAATTTAATTGTATTTATTGTGGAAATAAAGTAAGTGAAGTAAAAAAAACAATTAATAACAAAATGATATTATGAATTTAATAACGACTTTTAATCATTTGGTGAAATAATGTAGAGCTCTTTTTAATTTAAATAGATAGATTGAAGAGTTACTTAATTAAAAAAAGCTCTCAAAAAATGAGAGCTTTTAATAAGTGGTGCCTCCAGGAATCGAACCAGGGACACATGGATTTTCAGTCCATTGCTCTACCAACTGAGCTAAGGCACCAACTTTAAGAGCGCCAAAAATATAAAAATTTTACATCATCAAACATTTTTTAAACTAATAGTTGTATATAGTAGTCAAGTATTTTATTGCAGTTATTTTTTGTCAGATAATAAAAGCAGTTAATTTTACAATGAAAAACCACTACTTTTTATGAAAATATCTTACAATTGGTTAAAAGAAATTCTTGAGTTCAATCTGGATTCCGACCAAACCTCTGCTCTTCTAACAGATATTGGTTTGGAGGTAGAAAGAGAAGAAGTATACGAAAACATAAAAGGTGGACTTCAAGGGTTAATTGTTGGAGAAGTTAAAAGTGTAGAAAAACATCCTAATGCAGATAGATTAAATATCACACAAGTTGATTTAGGAGAGGATGAAAACTATACTATTGTTTGTGGAGCTCCCAATGTGAAAAAAGGACAAAAGGTGGTGGTTGCAAAACCTGGGACCACTATTTTCCCAAAAAATAATAGTTCGTTCGAAATTAAAAATGCTAAAATTAGAGGACAAGAGTCTTTTGGAATGATTTGTGCGGAAGATGAAATTGGTCTTGGGAATGGACACGATGGTATTTTAGTTCTTAATAAAGATGCAAATATCGGGGATTCAGCAGCTAACTATTTTAATGTTGTTAGAGATACAATTTTTGAAATTGGACTTACCCCCAATAGAGCTGATGCTATGAGCCATTATGGAGTTGCAAGAGATTTGTTAGCAGCACTAAAATTCAAAAAATTATTGCCTTCCAGTTCTACTCTTAAAGCAATTCCTGATAAATCACAGATTGTAACTAGAAAAAATATTGAAATAAATATTTCTATTGAAGACGCTGATCAATGCCAGAGATATACAGGTATTGTAATAAAAAATATCCAAGTTAAACCAAGTCCAAAATGGTTAAAAGATAAATTAGAATCTATAGGTATAAAACCAATTAATAATATTGTAGATGTTACTAATTATGTACTACACAACTTTGGGCAACCTCTTCATGCATTTGATTTAGATAAAATAATTGGCAAAGAGATAAAAGTTAGAACTCCAAAAGATCAAACTCTTTTCACCACCCTGGATGGGCAAGAAAGAAAACTAGACAAAGAAGATATTATGATTTGTAATAGTGAAAAGGAGATGTGTTTGGCTGGTGTTTTTGGAGGGCTTGAGTCTGGGGTAACAGAGAAAACTAAAACTATATTTATTGAAAGTGCTCTTTTCAATCCAGTTTTAATAAGAAAGACCGCAAAAAGGCATGGTTTAAATACCGATGCCTCATTTAGATATGAAAGAGGAGTAGATCCATCGATGGTATTGCCAGCATTAATCAAAGCTTGTGAAATTATAACAGATCTTTCAGGAGGCGAAATAGCCTCTGAAATATTAGATGTTCATCCAAAAGAAACTAAAGACACCTCTTTTGAAATTAATTTTGAAAAAATTAGAAAAATTGGCGGTATTGAGCTGGACAACAAAACCATAACTGAGCTTTTAACCCATCTGGAGATTAAAGTAGGTAGTATAAAAACAAATAAAGCTTTGGTAAATGTCCCAGCATATAGAAACGATGTAACTAGAGAAATTGATATAGCGGAAGAGGTTCTTAGAATATATGGTTATAATAACATTGACATTCCTGAAAAAATAAATAGTTCCCATTCTATTCAACAAAAAATAAGCAACCATTCTATTCAACAAAAAATAAGCAACCATTTAGTGAGCTTAGGGGCTTATGAAATAATGAACAATTCCTTAGTAAAACGAGAATATGGTAATTTTCTTGATGAAAAATCTAACAACCATATTTCTTTACTAAATCCTCTGAGCAATGACACTGCCACTTTAAGAAAAACCTTAATTTATGGCGCAGTAGAAGTTTTAAAATTCAATCATTTTAACGGAAATCCTAACGGAACCATATTTGAATGGGGGAAAGTTTATTCTGAAAATGAAAATAAATATGACCAAGAAAATAGATTATTAATTGCTACAACTGGACTTCAAAATGAAGAGCATTGGTTTAATGGAAAACTAGAAAGTAGCTTCTTTCAGTTGAAAGGCATAATTGAAAGTGTATTTAAGTCTCTTGGAATATATTATGAAACAAAAGTACTTATAAAAGACCATTTATGGGAGGAAGGATTATCGTTGATGAAAGGAAAAGATAAATTGGCAAAAGTAGGAACGGTTAGAAAAGAAATATCCAACTTAATAGGATTTAAAAAGCATTATTTTATTTCTGAAATCTATTTTGATAATCTTATGGAGATTATTGCAAATTCAAAACCTAAAATTAAACCTATCAATAAATTTCAAAAAGTCTACAGAGATTTATCTATTTTAATTCCAGAAGATGTAACCATGTTAGAAATTAAAAATTCTATTGATCAAGTAAAAAGTAAGCTTTTAAAAAACACAACTTTATTTGACATATATAGAGATAAAAAAAATATTGGTAAGAAAGCTTACGGACTTAGATTTGAATTTTTGCACTCAGAGAGAACGCTGAAAGACAAGGAAGTTGATTCTGTGATGAATTCTATTCAAAGTAAATTAGAAGATAAATTTAATGCTGCTCTAAGATAAGTTATGCGTAAATTTTGGATAGGTTATTTGTTTAAAAACTGGTACTTAGCATATAAATTAGGATATGCTATTGTAATTACTGGTTCAAGAACTTACTTTAAAAAACTTAGATATCAAGGAAAAGAAAAAATTCCAAAAACTGCTGGAATAATATATGCTGTAAACCACCAAAATGCATTTTTGGATCCTATTATTGTTGCCGGTCAGACAAATAGTCCAATAAATTTCTTAGCTAGAGCAGATATTTTTAAAAATAAAATAGCTGATAAATTATTACGAGGTTGTTACATGCTTCCAATATACAGACAAAGAGATGGAGTAAATACCATTGTAAAAAATGAAGAAACATTTATTGCATGTTATAAAATGTTAAATAACAGAGACAATTTAATGATTTTTCCAGAAGGGAATCACAATTATAAAAAAATGCTTCGCCCGCTAAAAAAAGGATTGGCGAGAATTGCTTTTGGAACACTTTCAAGGTTTGGTAAGGAAGCTCCATTGTATATTGTCCCTGTTGGAATAGACTATGAAAATCATTTTAATATGAATTCTGAAGTTTTACTTAACGTAGGAGATCCAATAAAAATAAGTGACTATTTTTCAAGTTATCAAGAAAATAGTGCAGAAACTATCAATAGATTATCGTTGAAAATTGGAGAAGATTTAGGTTCTTTAATTATCAATATTGAAGATCTTGAAAACTACGATGAGCTTTACTACCTTCTTCATAGGTTTCCTTTAAAAGAAGAACATGTAGCGCTCAAAAGAAAATTTGATTTAAGAAAAGAAAAATTAAATAACTCTCAATATTTAAAAGCTGACAACCCTGAAGAATATAAAAAATTAATAGAAGATATAAAAAGTATAAAGTCTTTTATGGTTAGAAATAAAATCAGACCTTATATTTTAAATAAGAATCCATATTCTTATATGAAGCTAAATATTTTAAGTTTAATTATGCTTGTTTTTCTTCCCTTTCACATTATTGGTCTTACCACAAATTATATTCCGTATAAAATACCTGTCTGGTTTGTGGAAAAGAAAATCAAAGACAAACATTTTCATTCGTCCTTAAAGTTAGCTATTGGCGTTATCCTATTTGCATTTTATTGGCTATTAATAGCTCTTGGATTAACAATTTTTAAAGACTGGTCTTATGGACTTATCTTTATATTCTCAGCTCCAATAATTGCAATGCTTAACTTCAGATACTGGATACTTATTGTGAAACTTAATGCAAGATGGAATTATAAAAGAGCAACTAAAAAAGAAGCATTTAATAGCATTAAAGAGTTGTTTGATAAAGTTCAAGAAAAATTCAATTAAAAACTTAATTTTTAATTCCATTTACCATTTCTAATGTGGTCTTTTTTAAATCAAAATTGTGTTCCCAACCCCAATCATTTCTAGCAAAACTATCATCTATAACTGAGGGCCAAGACAATGCAATATTGTTCCTAAAATCAGGACTATAAGTTATTTGAAATTCTGGAAATAACAATTTTATTTCATTGGCTATTTCTTCCGGACTAAAACTTATTGCAGCCAAATTATAACTAGAGTTTATAGTCAGTTTTTTTCTTTCAACTTGCATGATTTCCATAGTTGCTCTTATGGCGTCTTGCATATATACCATTGGAAGTGTTACTTCTTTAGCAATAAAAGAATCATAAAAACCATGATTAATTGCCGCATGAAAAATTTCAATTGCATAATCTGTAGTGCCTCCTCCAGGTGGAGATTTATAGCTTATTATTCCAGGATATCTTAAACTTCTTACATCTACTCCATATTTTAAAAAATAATATTCACACCATCTTTCTCCAGACATTTTACTAATGCCATAAACTGTGGAGGGTTCTAATAAAGTGGTCTGAGGAGTATTTAATTTGGGACTTGTTGGTCCAAAAACCGCAATAGAGCTAGGCCAAAAAATCTTTTCAATATGTTTCTCTTTTGCTAAATCTAAAATATTGAATAGGCCTTTCATGTTTAAATCCCATGCTAATTGAATATTTTTTTCGGCAATTGCTGACAACATTGCTGCCAATAAATAAACTTCTGAAATATTGTGTTGTTTTATTATTTCAAACAACTTCTCTTTATCTAAAACATCAAGTGTAATATATTCAACCCCTAGAGTTTTTCCTTCTGAAACTAATTTTATATCCGCAGCTATAACTTGGTTGGGACCAAAATCTTTTGCTAATTGTTCAATTAATTCAACCCCAATTTGGCCAGATGAACCTATAACTAATTTCTTTCCCATTCTAATTTCAATATAACAAAAATTATTTCTTAATAATACACTGGGGTCTTATTAAAGGGGAATCTAGTATAATGAATATCCTTTACTTTATTAAAAAGTTCTTTTTTTAAGTTTTGAATTCCCGATTTTTCAGTTGCAGAAATAAATACAACATTAAATTCTTTGTTCTCCCAAAACTCTTTTAATGATTTTAATTCGTCTTTTGGAATCCTATCAATTTTATTAAAACACAATATTGTTTCCTTAGGGGCAGTCATTAGTTCATTCAAAGTCTGATTTACTGAATTCATTTGATCTTGGTAAACGGAATGTGACAAATCCACTACATGAACTAAAATATCAGCATCTCTAACTTCGTCTAATGTCGATTTAAAAGATTCTACAAGTTGATGTGGTAATTTCCTAATAAATCCAACTGTATCGCTAAGTAAAAATGGAACTTGATCTACCACTACTTTTCTTACAGTTGTATCTAATGTTGCAAATAGTTTATTTTCTGCAAATACCTTGGACTTACTTATAATATTCATTAATGTTGATTTGCCAACATTGGTATAACCAACAAGGGCAACTTTAACCATATTGCCACGATTCTTTCTTTGAGCAAATTTTTGCTTGTCAATTTTAGTAAGCTTTTGTTTTAAATTACTTATTTTTTGGTTGATTATTCTTCTATCTGACTCAATCTGTGTCTCTCCAGGGCCTCTCATTCCTATTCCTCCTTTTTGCCTTTCTAGGTGGGTCCACATCCTAGTTAGCCGAGGCAAAAGGTACTGATACTGGGCTAGTTCTACTTGGGTTTTTGCGTGAGCAGTTCTAGCTCTACTAGCAAAAATATCTAGTATTAAATTACTTCTATCTAAAATTTTACAGCACAGTTGCTTTTCGATATTTCTTAGTTGTGAGGGAGTTAAATCATCGTCAAATATTACCAAATCAATTTCATTTTCTTTTACAAAATGTTCTATTTCAATAAGTTTTCCTTTACCAACAAAAGTTGTTGAATGGGAAACATTCAAAGATTGGGTAAATTTTTTGACCATTTTGGCCCCTGATGTAAGAGCCAGAAATGCCAATTCGTCCAAAAACTCTTTAGTTTGGGCATTGGTTTGAGAAGAGTAATTAATTCCTACAAGAACTGCTTTTTCCAAGGATGGGTTAGGTTGTATTAAAATTAGCTATTTTCCCTAGCTTTTCTTGCGGCTATAAAACTTTTTATAAAATAAATCATTGAAAAAGTAGAAGTTCCAATCATTAAGAAAACTCTTAATAGACCTACTCCCCCTTGATCTATTGACTTTGGAAGTCTCATCCCAACTAAGGCAATTAAAATAATAAAAGTTAAAAGTACAGCTATATGTGCTACTACCTTGTTTTGTTTTTTAACTCCATTAGAACATAGAATTAATGCAGCTCCAAAACCTACTGGTATAAGTGCGGTTGGTGCAGAAACGTCAAAGTAACCCCATAAACCAATAACAATTAAAGTGAATGAATTTATAATATTAGCATTTGTAGAAGTCATATTTATTAAATTATTTATTGAAATTTAATGCAAGATATAGTTAATATTTATAAATTCATCGAAGTCGAAAATATACATTCTGTTTGTTTTATGTTTTTTTAATTATTTCATCTTCTAGCTCAAAAAAAAATTACAATCCTCATCTTGGCAAAAAAAATAAACTTCATATTACTATTATTGTTAACCGGAAAATTGGTTATATCCAAATACCAACAAAAGAACTTTAAAGTTCTATAATAAGTAAGGACTTAATCTTAAAATCAAACTCTACTAAAAAAATTACTTTTTTCATCTGAAAATCGTTTTTAAGACTGCTAAAAACCTTTACAAACTCATTATTTTACACCGTATATATAAAAAAATGTGATAAATCCACGTTTTTCAGGGATTAATAGCTATGTTTTTATTATATTAGAAATGTAAACAATTAAAATTTAATAATATGGCGTATTCACATACCAATAGTAAAGGTAAAACTTACTACTTACACACTAAAGATGTAGAACTTAGAGGTGGAAGAAATCAAACAATTTATTACTTCTGCAAAGACGAAAGATCTAATGCTTGCGATTTACCAGCTGGTAAAAACGTTGTAGAAAGCCCTAAAACAGGTCTTCCTTTTGTAAAGGGATAGTTAAAAAATTTGATTAATTTAATTTTAAACCGCCTTAGGGCGGTTTTTTTTTGTTCAATCAATTCTCCAATTAATAATGGAAATAATTCAAAATGGTGTAGTCTTTGGAATACTCATAAGTTTTATGCTGGGTCCTGCTTTTTTTATTTTAATAGAAACTAGCATAAAAAAAGGATTTAAAGCTGCTATTTTTTTAGATATTGGTATACTTTTAAGTGATGCTATATATCTGTTAGCTGCTTTTTTTGTTGCAGAAAAAATCAACCTTTGGTTAACTACAAATTCATTTGTTAAATATATAGCTGGATCCATCTTTTTTGTATTGGGGATAGTCTCTGTTTACAAAAACATTATTCAAATAAAATTAAACAATTCACCTGTAAATGAGGTAAAAGAAATTGAAACAGATACTAGTAAGAAGATAATTTATCCTTTTCAATTATTAATAAAAGGCCTTGGACTAAATGCTATTAACCCTGGTGTACTTATATTTTGGATTGCTGCAAGCACCTATGCAACCAATGAATTGAAATTAGGAGATTTTCAACTATTGTCATTTTTTGGGATTACATTACTAACAATGTTTATTGTGGATATATTCAAAATCTATTTTTCTAGTAGGTTGAAAGAAAAACTAGATAATAAAGTTTTATCTATCATCGGTATTTTAATAGGCGGATTAATGATCTTCTTTGGAGTTGCAATTTGCCTCAAAGACATACAGTTATAAATGAATTATGACTTTTTAATTGTTGGTCAAGGAATAACAGGTTCTATTGTTGCATTGCAACTAAAAAAAAATTCAAAAAAATTTAAGCTAATTGAAGGGGGAAGTCCCAACACAAGTTCTAAGGTCGCTGCAGGAGTTGTCCATCCTATCTCCCTTAAAAGGTGCAATCTTTCATGGAGAGGTAGAGAATTTTATGAATTTAGCGATTCTTTTTATAAAGAAATTAATTTTGAAAGTAATACTGAGCTCTATAAGCCCTATAAATTACTAAGGATATTTGCATCTTTTGAAGAACAAAATAATTGGATTGGGAAGACAAACAATAAAATCTACAAAGACATATTAACTTTAAATAGTAAAAAAATAGACAACTTAAAAAATAGGTTTGGAAGTGGGATTGTAGAAATTTGCAGTCGGCTCTCTGTTAATGAGTTTTTAGACTTTGTAAGTTCTTCATTTTTGAAAAGTAAAGTCCTTATAAAAGATGTGTTTAAAGCTCATGAGCTTAAATTAAAAAATAATAGATTTCATTATAAGGGAGATATTTATTCTAATATAATAATGTGTGATGGGGTAAATGCCTTAAAAAATCCTATGTTTAATTATTTACCAATAATTCCAAATAAAGGAGAATTACTTAAAGTATTTTCAACTGTTTTACCTACTGAAATAATAAATTGTGGAATATTCTCTCTGCCTGAAACTAAAAATATCTTTACCATAGGATCTACTTACAGCAACGAAGATCAGAAAAACAAAATTACAATAGATGCTAAAGAATATCTAATGAAAAAGCTAAATAAGATTATTGAAATAGATGACATAGAGATTATGGATCAAAAATTTGGCTTTAGGCCAACCTCCCAGGATAGAAAACCATTGATTGGAGAACATCCAATAATTAAACATTTATATACTGTAAATGGAATGGGCAGCAAAGCAATACTAATGGCTCCTCTTTTAGTCAGAGAATTACTAGACTATATTTACCAAAAAAAACCATTAGATTCAATGACAAATATTAATAGGTTTTCAAAAAAAATCAATGCTGAAAATATAGATTATGCAAAGTCTTTAGAACTGTAGTTGTAAAAAAATTTAAGTTGCTACAAACTAGTGTTTTTTATTAATAATTTATTAATTTTATAAAACTAAACCAAGAATACTAGTCATGAAAAACATATTTGTAGCATCCATTTTTACTCTTATTTCTATAGCATCTTATTCACAATGCATTAAAGGAAATTGTCACCGAGGACATGGTACTTTTTTATGGGAAGATGGAAATAAATACGATGGGTATTGGGTAGACGGAAAGCCTCAAGGGTTTGGTGATTTCATGTACTCCAATGGAGACAAATATAAAGGAGGATTTCTGGGTGGAAAGAAAAATGGAATTGGAAAATATACATGGAAAAATGGAAACACCTACAATGGTCATTGGTCTGAAGATGCTATGAATGGGATTGGTGAGTACCATTGGATGAAAGAAAATGCAAATTACGAAGGTTCTTTTAAAGATGGTCAGATAGAAAGTGTAGAAATTGAAGTTACTATTGAAACTCCAGAGAAAAACTCTCAATAATTAGTTTTATTATTTATTTCCAGCTAAAGCAGCTATAGAAATCTCTAAATTATTTATAGTTTGAAGTGCTTTTATGCAACTGTTAATTGTTGCGCCAGTGGTAACTACATCGTCCACTAACAAGATTTTATTTATACCATTAAAATTTCTTGCTAGATAATACTGTTCATCCACATTAGACCATCTATTATATCTTGATTTGTTCACCTGAGATCTTAAGTTGTTTCTTCTTTTAAGGCGATTTTTTAGAACTGGTCTTTTTATTACTTGAGAAATCCCATTTGCTATATATTCAGATTGGTTATAACCTCTTGCTTGTTTCTTGATTTCACTTACAGGGACTGGAATTATAAAGTCAAAATCATGATTTTTAGATTTACAAACATTTTGAACTAGGAACCCCAACTCTACTCCCAAAACAAATGCAGTGTCTTTATTCCCATTATATTTCATTTCGTAAATCATTTTTTGAAGTAACTTATTCTTGAAAAATTTAAAAGCATAGATTTCTCTGTTTACAGAATATCTCCCGAAAAAAGTATTGGAATCTGAAGCAAAAGAAGATTTTACTTCCATTAAACAAGAAGAGCAAACTGCTCTTTCTGAAAACAATAAAGGCTGATTGCATCCAGAACAAAAATCGGGATATATAAGTTGTATAAATTCTTTTAACAAGATGTATTAACTTTACTATAATTAATCGTTAGTCATTAGAAAATTAATTAATATGAACGACAACCCAACTACCAAAAATAAATATTCTTCAATTATTATTCTACTGTTAGTAGTTTGTCTAGGATATACTGGGTACTTAATAAGCTCCCTTAACAAGGAAAATCACGAAATATCCAAAGAACTGTCTAGTCTTCTTATGGAAAATAATGAGATGAATAAAATCTTGTTAAATGAAGATGCATTATCTGCATCCAAAGCCTTCAATTTAAAAGACAATTTAAAATTATTATTGGTCTCTTATGACAGTCTTGAACTAAGCAATACTATGGTTGTAGACAGTATAAATCAACAAAGAGAAAAAATTAAAACCCTAATGACGAAAGTCGATAAACTTAATAGTAAATCAAAAAAAGACTGGAGATCGATATTCAAACTAAAAAAAGAAGCGGAAACCCTTAGAGGAATTATGAAAGGATATATACATACAATTGATTCATTAAACACATTAAATATTAATCTATCTAATACTTTGACTGAAAAAACCAATAAATTAAATACGGTATCTAATGAGAACCAAAAGTATAAAAAACAAAACAAAGATTTGCAAAGTAAAGTTGCTCTTGGAGCAGTTCTACAAGCAGGAAATGTAACAGTCTCCGCTATAAGAATTAGAAATTCTGGGACGCAAAGTGAAACTACTAGGGCTGCTAAAACTAATATGATAAAGGCCTGCTTTACCTTGCTTGAAAATAAACTTTCGAAAGCAGGAGATAAAAATATTTATATCAAAGTAGTTGATCCAAATCAAAAGACATTACTTTCTAAAAATCCAATTAATATTATGAACTCTGATGGAGAAAATTTAGAACTTAGTTCAAAACGAATAGTAAATTATCAAAATGAGAACATGGATTTATGTATTTTTCATGAAATTGAAGAAGTATTACAACCTGGTAATTATAAGGTTGAAATTTACAATGATGGGTACTTTATAGGAGAGTCATCTTTTGCTTTAAGGTAGAGTTACAAAATAAAAATTAAGCCAATTAGAAAGATTATAATTATGACTAGATATTGCCATATGTCTACAAAGTATACTTGGTATTTTTTCCAAAAAATTTTAGCTTTTTCTAAAAAATTCATCTTCTTTTTCCTTCTATTTAGCACAGTCAATGCACAGATTAACGATACTCTTCAATTTAAATATAAAGATTCTAAAATACTAATTGTTTCTAAGGGCAGTATGGCAAATGAATGGGAATTTGAAAACAGTATAAGTGAAGAGAAACACACAAAAACAAAATTCAAAATAAACTTTTCATTGGGCAATATGCAGCTAAACACAAATTCTGTTTTTAGTGGTATTAGTAGTTTTAGCCCTATTAGATATAAAGCACTTAGCTCTGTGAACATGAATTTTGGACTTTTCTTTAAATCTTTTAATCTTAAAAAAGAATCTCTAAAATTATTTATTGGAGTTGGTATTGGAAAAAATAAATTAGATCTTGACAGTCAAATAATAAGTATCTCTCAAGATACGATGACTATATTTAATTCCTCTTTAATCTCTGGTCCACAACCAGTAATATCTAAAAGTATTTTAAAACATCATTATTTTACTATTCCTATAAACTTTAGCTGGTTACCATTTCCTAAGAAAACCCCAAAGTTAAAAACCGAACTAGAGCTTGTAAATCAATTTTTGATGGTCGGCAAATCCAAATTAGAATATGGTGAGTTAGGCCAGACTATAGAAACTAGGAATGATTTCTTCAATAATAAATATTGTCTTTCGGGAAATCTAAAGTTTATATATAAAAATATTGGAATCTTCTTCCAAACCAATATTTTACAATATTCTAATCTTTATAAAGATCTTTATACTTACTCTTATGGTTTAACATTATGTATATAAGAAATATAAAAATACTATTTATAGTTATCGTGGGGCTTTTGTTTTTAACCTGCAACACGGATAATGGCTACCAACCACATCTTATGAAGCCAATTGCTAAGAAAAATTACCATGAAATTCTTTTTGCTTTAGATAAAAAATATTGGAAAGGAGATTTAGGTAAGACCATCAAAAACTCTTTTGAAAAATTAGTTAAAACCACCCCCTTACCTTATGAAAAAGAATTTGATACAGATTTTGTGGTTCCTAATAAAATTTTGAAAAACATAAAAAATAACAATTGTTTTGTTTTTGTTCAGATTGAAAATTATAATTCTAAAAACATAGTACCAGTAATTAAAAAAGATCTTTGGGCAAACGGGCAGTTAATTGTTGAGCTTAAGTTTAAGTCTGAACAAGCTGCTATTAATTATTTCAAGTACAAAAACAATGAATTAAAATCAATTTTAAAAACTTTTAATTTAAATAAAATTCAAAAAAGTTTTTCAGAAAAAAACAATATAAATAAAGAATTAGAAAAATCAATGGCTTTGAAATTTATGGCTCCAAATGGAATAAAACTTAATAAAAAGGCGAAAAACTTTTGGTGGTGGAGTTCCCTTGAGATTCAAAAAGATCAAAATGGATCGCATGAAATTCAAAAGGGAATTATTTTGTGCCAAGAAGACTATAAAAATAAAAATCAATTTGAAAAAAGTAAAATTCTTTCGTTAAAAGACTCGTTAGGAAAAGCTTATCTTACAGGAAGGAGAGATAGCTCTTTTATGAAAACAGTTGAAAATGAAATAAGTAAAACCATGGATACTTCCTTTTATATAAATAATAAATATGTTAAGCAAATAAAAGGCTGTTGGAGAATGGAAAACGATAAAATGGGCGGTCCTTTTTTAAGTTATTCCTGGCTAAACAATAAAAAAACAAAAATCATAACTGCTCAAGGTTATCTTTACGCCCCAAATTTTGAAAAATCAAAACATTTAAGAGAGCTTGAAGCTATAATAGTTAGTGGAATCAAATAAAATTATTAACTCTGGATATATACCCCTTGCGAAATAGCTTGGTTTTTAATACTTTCTCTCCAATTTGGAAAATCTTCATAATCCGACTCTCCAATATAAATTTGGCGTTTGGTTTTCATTAAGATTATCATTCCTTTTTGTTGAAATGAAATATGTTTTATTTTATCCCAAAAAAGAAAGTGTTGTTGGTTATTTAAAATAATTAATGCCTGTTCATTTTCAATAATCTTAAAAGCTTTTTTTCCAGAAAACAAAAAAAACAGACTTTCAAAAATAAGTATGTAAAGCACCACTACAAAAAAGAATGCCATATCTAAATAAAACAATAGAATTATACTTAATGGAACAAAAATAAAGAAAGGCAAAGTTTCGTAGGTAAAAGCTTTGAGCCATCCAGATTTTGAGATTTTAAATCCTTCTTTCCCTTTTGTTAATTTAATTTTTTGCCATCTAGAAAAGCTTTTAAATCCTCCGATTAACAATAAAATTGTAGGAAAAAAAATGGTGATTTCTTTGAACATTATTAGCTCTACTCCAAAATCTTGATTGTGGTATAGGAAGGCCAATAATGCAAACCCTACTACCAAAATATTTGAGATTAGATTTAGAAATCTATTCATTAATTTTCAATAGGATTGTTTACGTTACAATCGAAAATATATTCACAATCGGAAAGAACAATGTCCTTAAGAGTTAGCATAGCAGCGATAGCAATTTGAGAATAATTTTGTGAAGCGTTTTTAAAATTTCCATATTCATTTCTCCACATCCATTTTATTAATTCCATCCCTTGAAGAGGTTGGTCTAATTGACTTAATAACGATTCTACATTTCTTGCTCCAGCGTGGTAGATATGAAGAACTAAAAGCTTGAACCACAATTCATCTCCTTGAGGTTCAATATCTCCTACATTGCATAAAATCCTATAGGCTTGTGGGATACAGATTGTTCTTAATAATTCGCTTGCTGCAAAAGCAGATTTATTAAAATCTTTTCTTTCGTCAACATACTTATTTACAGTAAGGCCCATGTCTCTTGCAACTCTTTTCATTATTTGAAAAGGTCCATATGCGCCAACCCTTGAGTACTTTAATTGGGCAGGACTTTCGATTAATAAAATAGATTGTGCAAACCAAGGATCTACATTGTTTTCTTGGAAAATATTAATGGCAGTTTCTAAAGAAGGAATCACTTGCTCTATTTGGTAAAACTCTTTTTTGCCAGTAGTAATATATAATCTAGTGTTGGTGTCTAAACAGTAGTAATCTATAACTGAATCTTTAAAGGCTTTTTTTTCTTCATCAGATTGATCAAACCAAATGTCTTTATTTATATAATCTAAAATTTGTCTTGTACTAGCAATATTTATTACGCATGTATCCTTGGTTGTTGTAATAATAGTTTTCCAAAATTTTGATTGCGCAAGAGTATCCCAACGTTCCACCACCAACATTTCAGGATCTATCATCTCATGGCTGCAACTGTCATCGAAAAAATAAACATCTATAATATTTTGAGCTGATGAATTTAGACTCAATAGCAATAGGAAATAAAACAAATATTTTTTCACAAGAGTAAAAGTAAATTAAATTGAAAAGTAGAATTGCTAATTGAAAACCAACTTTAAAGAGTGAATTGTGGATAATTATATTTTAACGAGAATATCTCCTGCTCTTTTAAGGGTTTCCTCTTTTTTTGCAAAACAAAATCTAAGATTCTGTTCGTCATTTTTAAAATGAGAAAACACAGATATTGGAATACTAGCTATTCCATTATTAATTGTTAAGTCTCTAGCCATTTCTGTATCGGCTATTTCAGAAATTAAAGAAAAATTTAATAGCTGAAAATAAGTTCCACTACAAGCCTTGGCTTGAAATCTAGAAGCAGAAATAATTTCTAAAAACAAATCTCTCTTTTGCTCATAGAAATGATTAAGTCTCAAAAAATGTTCTTCATTCTCCAAATAATCTGCTACCGCTAACTGTAATGGGTGATTGGCAGAAAAAACATTGAATTGATGAACTTTTCTAATTTCAGACATTAATTGTTTAGGCGCCACAACATACCCTAATTTCCAGCCAGTTACATGAAATGTTTTTCCAAAAGAAAAGATAGCAATAGATCTATTAAAAAGCTTTGGAAAGCTGCAAATTGAAAGATGTTTTTTATTGTCGTAAACTAAATGTTCGTAAACTTCATCACTTAAAATTATCAGGTCGTATTTTTCAGCTATTCTTTCTAAGTTGGTCATGTCCTTTTTTGACATAATAGTTCCCAGTGGATTCTGTGGAGAATTGATAATAATCATTCTTGTTTTTGAAGAAATATTTTCTTCAACTGTATTCCAATTAACATTAAAATCTGGAGATTCCATCTCTACAAATACTGGAATTCCACCGTTAAGCTCTACAGCTGGTTGGTAGCAATCAAAAGAAGGAGAAAAAATGATGACCTCATCATTTGGGTGAATTAGAGCAGAAATAGTAGTAAAAATTGCTTGTGTTGCGCCAGCAGTAACTGTGATTTCATCATGTTCATTATAATGCTGATTGTAGTTTTTGGATATTTTCTTGGATATTACTTCTCTTAACCTTAAAACTCCGGGCATTGGGGCATATTGATTGAATCCAAGTTTCATATACTTGGCAACAGAATTTATAAGAATAGGGTCTACTTCAAAATCTGGATATCCCTGAGATAAGTTAATTGCTTTATTCTCCATGGCAAGTTTTGACATTGAAGAAAAGATATTGGTCCCATTATTGGGCAGCTTGGACTTTAGTGATTTTTTCAAGATACTGCTTAAAGAATTATAGTTTTTTAATAGGCTTGGTGATTTTGATACCAACACTCATAACATCTTTTAAAATAGTATCTCTCATTGCTTGAATAAGCTTAAACTTATAATCTCCTTTTATAGGAAACTTGATATTTTTATAAAGTGAATGGTTGAAATTTGCAACAATTCCGGATTTATCGCCATTCCAATTTCCTTTCTTATCCATCAAAAAAACTTCAAAAGTATCTGTCCTTGTCTTGTTATTTGGGAAGTAAATTTCAGAAAAAACAAACATATTTGACCATTTGTAATCTGTAGATGTTCTTAGTTGTAGAAAAATATTGTGAGGGTTAATAGTATCTGTAATTTTTGTTTGAAAAACAATGGTGTCTTTAAAGGATAGCTGGGTATTTTCAATATCGACATAATCGTTGAAAATAATGTTTTCATCACTGCAACTTACAAGAAGACCAAAGATTGCAATTTTTAAAAAAGATTTTAATTTCATTAAAGGATATATTATTTAGTTCTCAAAAGTTTGTAGAGCTTTATAGAAACATCAAGCATTAAGATTTTAGGATTTGCATTCCTTTCCATGTGGTAATAAGCATCATTCATTATAGAATTAATTTCAGAAATATTTTGGTGATTTACAAATGGTTTAAATTTCTCTAAAAAACTTCTCTCACTCTCGCTAACCCCTTCAATTTCCATATTGTAATTCCCCATTATGCATTGTCTATACATTTCTAATGAATAAATTATAAAATCTTTTATCTGCTCTCTTCCTATTTTAGAAAACTCGTTTACCCAGTCAATAGTATCTGCAATATTTCTTGAATAACAAAGTCTCATCCAATTAACAAAAAGAGATCTGTTCATTTCTGAAACACCAGCATCTAAGTGAGTGGTTATGGCCTTGTTTAAATTGCCTTTGGAAATCTTAGCAATATTTTTTGCAGAAGAAGGTTCTATTTGAAATCTTTCTTCTAAAAAAGCAGAAATATTTTCGTCTTTAAGCCTAGGGACGTTAATGCTCTGGAGCCTTGAATTAATTGTAGGTAGTATTTTTGATTGGTTGTTGGATACAAAAATAAAATAAGTATTTTCTGGTGGCTCCTCAATTAGTTTTAATAGCTTGTTAGCGGCTTGAATATTCATGAGCTCTGGCATCCACATCACAAGAATCTTGGCTTTTCCAAAAAAAGATTTAAGGCTGATTTTACTTAATATAGATTGACTTTCTTTAACCCCAATTACACCTTGCTTATTCTCATTACCCATTTTAGAATACCAAGTTTTCTTCCCCAAACATTTGTATTTTTCTAATGCCTCTAGAAAAAAAGATCTTTGATCGTCAGATGTTTCGGAATGCTCAGTTTTTGAAAGGTGAATTGGGTAAGAAAAATGTAAATCTGGGTGTTGGTATTTTTCAAACATTTTACAGGACGAACACTTTTTACAAGAGTCTAATGGTGTTGGGTCTTGGCAAAGAAGTAAAGAAGAAAACGATAGTGCCAATTGCAAATGTCCACAACCCTCCTCTCCATTCAACAGCAAGGCATGTGGAACTCTTTCAGATTTAAATAAATCTAATAATTGAGTTTTAGTAGAGTCTTGCCCTGAAAAATCTGAAAAATACACTTTTCAAATATAGTTAAACTTTAAATTAGATAACCAGTTTATTTGGGTCTGGTAAACTATCTAAAATATTTTTATGCTTTAGAGTTGGCAGAACCATATTGCCAATGTTTTTAAATATTGGGTAAGCAATAGATGCTTCTTTAGTATCTCTTTTAATTATAAAACTATTAATGTCCCAACTTTCAATCATAAAAACAACTACTACCAAAAAAGAAAGAATTTTAATAACTCCAAGAACAACTCCAGCTATTTTATTTAATAGTTTTAGTTGAATAAAATTGATGAATTTTTCGGATATTTTTATAATAATTGCACCTATAATAACAATTCCAAAAAATAAAATAATAAAACAAGCAATAGATAAGTATTTCTCTTGGACTTTATCAATAATTAAGAACTCTATAAGTTCTTGGTGCTGCGTTCCTATCCATACTCCAACTAGGAGACTTGAGATTCCAAGGATCTGGGCAATAAGTCCTTTTTTAAATCCTGTATACGCTCCCCACAATAATGGAGCTAATAAAACAATATCTAGCCATATCATTTTATAAAATTAAATTTAAAGAATGGCGTTATGTGCTTAAGCTTAGATAGATATTCACAAATAGGAGATAAAAACTATCTAATTATAAGGATTTTGGATTTGGCTTTAGAATATCCATCTTCTGACGTAGCTAAAAAATAATATACTCCACTCCCCGCCAATTGATTGTTTTTATCTAGTCCGTCCCAAACCGCTTGTCCGCCGTTAGAGAAAATGGTTCTTATATGAATTCCACTTGCATCTATAATTTTAACCTCAGAATTATTCATCATTCCCTTTACAGCAATATTTCCTTGATATTCTGGTCTAACTGGGTTTGGATAAACTACTAAGTCTCTAAATTCATTCGCTGGAGATGTAGCTGTAGATTTAAACCCAAGAATTCCCTTATCAGTAGCTATGAAAACTTCTCCGGAAACTTGGTTTATTGCCAATGAATTTACTTTATCACTGAATAGTGGACTATTGGTTTCTGAAAAAGAATAAATGGTCTCTGTTCCCTCTTTGGAAAGCAAGAAAAGTCCGCCTCCTTGAGTCGCCATCCATTTCCTATTGGCTCCGTCCACTGCAATATCTTTTATTATTTCATTCTCCAAAAGATACTGCAAAGTACCATCTTGCTCAATTAAAATACTTTGAGCATCGTAGCTGGGTTCGTTCATTATGGAATAAGAACTGTAAAAAACAACTGGGCCTTTATCTGTCCCTATCCATATTTCACCATCGTTATCTATAGCTAAAGTATTTACATAGCTGCTTGGTAAGGAGCCTGAACCAGCGCTGGTTCCAATAATTTTATACTGATCGTCACTTTCATCAAGTGGAGTAAAATTAAAATCATACACCAATATTCCAACCCCTTTTATAACCATCCAAATATATCCATACTGGTTGTCTACAACTAAGTCTGTACAAAGCTGGTTGGAGGCCAGTGCTCCACAATAAAAAGATTTCCAAACTCCATCAGGTGTTTTAACAGACAATGGTGAGGTGACAAACGAATTTGCAACCCATAGATTTTCTAAATCATCATAGCAAGTTCCAGCGACAAAAACATTGTTTCCGTTTTGACCAATTCTTGTTTGCAAAGATGAATTATGAAAAGTGAACCTTTCCTCAATTTGATTTCCATTAAAACTTAAAAGGCCGCCGCCAAAAGAAGAAGCTAAAAATTTATTTTCGTTATTGGGATTTGGTGTAGTCCATACTATATCAGAAATGGTATCTATTTCTTGAAACATTAGTGGAATATTAGTCTGGTTATAAAAACTCCAGGAATTATTAAATTGGAAAATTCCGTGCCAATTAAAAGTTTTATTCCAATTAGAACCGTCTGGTGTTCCAGCAGCAACATATAAATTTTCACCTTTAGATGACAAATGAAAACATTCACTATTAAAAGGTCCTCCTTGACCAATTTTTTCGGATGAAAAATTATTTTTAACCCTCACAAATCCTTTTAAGTCGTCTGCTATCCAATAATATCCATTGCTATAAGTAATGTCGTTGGGAGCTATCTCGGTATTGCCATTATAAGCATATAGAAAGTCTAAAGTATCTAAGTTTTGATTATAAATGGTCGCATAAGATTCGGTGCAAGTAATTAGGTCCTGATCACTAACCTTAAAGTTTCTTAGCAATTCGTTGGGTTGATAAATAATTGTGTCCCACTGGCTATTTGAATATTTAAAGACAACATTTACGTTGCCAAATGCAAAAAAGTCATCTGAAAAAGATTCAAGATTATTAATTTCTGTTCCTTGGGGAAGTAAATGCGAATTCCAAACGCTTGGATTAGACAAAAATGTATTATTCAGTGCAGCGTACTTAATCTCGTTTTCTGTAAGAGCATAAATAGTATCCTGTGAAATATGAAGATCCTTAACTTTTATTTGAGAGTTATTGTTTCCTAGAATATAAGTGTCCTTAATTTCTTTTCTTTCTATATCTATTACAACAATCCCAAATCCTGTACATGCATAGATATATTTACTATGACTGTATAGACTATATATGGTTTTATCACCTATAATAGAGCTGTTGAAAATCGACGATATATTGGTTATTTCTCCATTTTTTATCAAATCTAAATTGCTAGAGTTGTAAGCTATCAGTAAAGACTGGTGAGAATTATTAGCTGCAATACAAGAGATTCCAATTTCACTTAATCCGTTTACGGTACTCAATTTGGTTATTTCATTGTTTGAATTATCGAATTCTAGAAGAGAATATGGGGAAGCTGCGTAAAAAAAGTTCCCTACTTCTACTACTTGATTAAATTCTGAATATGGCAAATGATCTCTCCATGTTCCTACAGAAAAATCTTGTGCATTTATAAATAATATAAAGTGATTTATAAATAATAAAGTGTACTTAAGCCATCTCATATTATGCAAACTAACTAATTATTAAAATAATTATTGCAAAAAAACTATTTTTGTTCAAAATGGCTCCGTAGTTCAACTGGATAGAATATCAGATTTCGGCTCTGAGGGTTGAGGGTTCGAATCCTTCCGGAGTCACTTTTTTTTGTTTTTAGAAATATTATAGATTTTATTTTAAAACTATAAGTTATATTATATAGAGAGAATTTCTCTTTCAACCATTCAAATTATTTAGTTAGTAGCTGTTTTGTTTAATCATTTTCCTCAAAAGTATTACGAAAAGCTGTTTTGTGCAATTTTTAAGTAAATTGTGAAATAATTAAATCTTAAATAAATATGAAAAAAATTACTCTATTATTATCGTTTTTAATCACGATATTTTTCGCTAAAGCTCAGTGTGACTACGTTGTAGATATGCAAGATTCTTATGGAGATGGATGGAACGGTGCATCTATTGATATGTCAATCAACGGAGTTGTAATGACCAGTTTTACGGTTAGTACTGCAGATGGAGCTGCTGCAACAGGTAGCTATTCTACTTACACTGGAGACAATGTTGAATTCTATTTTAATTCTGGAACTTGGGATACTGAAATAACATTTCAGATTACTGCTCCAGATGGATCCTCTGTTGGAAGTTATGGTCCTTATCCAACCAATTCTGGTAACTCTTATTCTGTTTGGACTGGAGTTTCCAA
>ENA-OQVM01000478-OQVM01000478.1-marine-metagenome-genome-assembly--contig:-NODE-478-length-62796-cov-6.821298_pt1 | contig 62796 bp, 129 predicted proteins | sample MGYA00237776_ERZ505498 | MGnify/ENA primary metagenome ERZ505498 (study PRJEB26159, sample SAMN06265151) | marine metagenome | isolation source: Helgoland LTER site | place: Germany:Helgoland, sampling... | reverse complement strand
GGAACTATTCATGTGGATCAAGATGCGGTGTTGAAATCCAAGTTGTATGTTGAAGACGATTTAAATGTCGGAGAAAACACTCAGCTTTCTGGAACTATTCATGTGGATCAAGATGCGGTGTTGAAATCCAAGTTGTATGTTGAAGACGATTTAAATGTCGGAGAAAATACTCAGCTTTCTGGAACTATTCATGTGGATCAAGATGCGGTGTTGAAATCCAAGTTGTATGTTGAAGACGATTTGAATGTCGGAGAAAACACTCAGCTTTCTGGAACTATTCATGTGGATCAAGATGCGGTATTTCGCTCGGGCTTGTTCGTAGAGGGAAATGCGCAAATTAATGGAAATCTGTATGTTTCTGGGGATCGAGTGATCATGGAAACCTCTACGGTTCGGGTTGAAGATAAAAACATAGAGTTGGCTGTTTTGGATTCGGCCACAGATGCAACTGCAGATCAGGGAGGAATAACCCTTAAAGGAACAACAGATAAAACTATTTTATGGAGCAACGCTACAGACTCTTGGGATTTAAGTGAAAACTTGGGGATTGCCGATGGTAAATATATATTCTCTGACAAGTTAAGGGCTAGAGACTCTGCAGGATTAAGTCTTGAAGATGACGGCGGAAATGGAATTTTTATTGAGGATGGTGGCAATGTAGGTATTGGCACTACGAGTCCAAATGAAAAATTAGACGTAAATGGAAGAATTTATATAGGAAACTCTTCAGCCCCAGGAACAACAACAAACAGGCTTTATTCTGTTGGGGGAATTTTATATTGGGACGGAGAAAACGTTCTTCATGCAAGAGATACCATTGGAGAGATGGAAGACACTTCAATTGGTACTAAATCAAATGGTCAGGTTTTAATATGGAACGCTACTTCTTCTAAATGGGTTAATAATGCTTTAACTGGTGGCAGCGGAATCGATGTAACTAACGCTGCTGGAAGTATAACAATATCCCACTCAGACACATCTTCCGCAGCTTCTTCTAATAATTCTGGAAGAACTTATATTCAAGATATAGGGTTGGATACATATGGACATGTTACTTCGCTTGCGACTCGCACACATTCGAATGCCGCAATTACTCTTACGGCGGGCTCAGGAATGAGTGGGGGAGGATCTTTTGACCTCGATCAGTCCTCAGCAGAAACCATAACGATATCTCACTCAGACACATCTTCCGCAGCCTCCTCTAACAATTCTGGAAGAACTTATATTCAAGATATAGAGTTGGATACATATGGACATGTTACGTCGCTTAGTACCGCTACAGAAACGGTTGTCGATACAAATACTTGGAGAGCTATAAGTAGCACCCCAACGAACGGAGCAACTACAACTTCAATAAGCTCTGATTGGGCTTTTGATAATGTAAAAACAGCGGTGCCAGCGAATGCGGTATTTACAGATACGGTTCCGACATTTTCCTATAATTCCACGACAAAGACGTTAACGATCACAACTTAAGGATTTTTTTAAAATGCCACAAAGCAATATTCCGTTAGGAGATACAGAGAATGTTTTTTTTGGCACTCAGGAGGTTGAGACTTTGATTATAAACGGAACAACTGTATGGGAAAAAGTTACAATACCAGAAGATATTGATGGAGACGGAACGGCAAACTCGACAGATAATACGCCTGCTATTAGATTGAGGGGCGTCAGACAATCCGGGGGCGGAATATCTTGGACTGTATACGCTATTTTTACAAATCTTTCATTAACGCACGCTAAAGCTTACCTATCAGGATCATCTCAATTTAGCGGCAGCTTGCAAAAAACGAGACCTCTTTCCGATGAAACGGCTTATAAAAATTGTGTTTTTTCAGCAAGTAGTATTTCCAGCTCTATAAACGGCTATCCCAATAATTATGAAGCTTATGTAAATTGGTGGCCTGATCTACTGGCGGCGTACAATTCCAATTCACAAGGCTTAACGAAAGCGGCGTGGGGAGAAGATCATTGGGTGGCTTTCGGAATAAGTGAAAATAGATTTATGCCAAGGTATGCTTATTTTAGATTCCCAGTTTCTACAGACGGCATAAACTATACCGACTCTCAAACTACGGAATCTATTGAAGTTTTGATTCCTAAGCCGGGGGCAAATACCGGAGATGAAATAAGTCAATACTTAAATCAATACGAACAAATAGAAGCTGCTTAATTTTATTTTCTTGACATTTTATTTAGTATTTAGTATACTAGATGAATGACGGATAAAAATCTATTGTACAAAACCAAATGTTATTTAGTAGGGCATATGCAATATGTAAGTGGTCGCAACTGGAGAGATAAAGCTGCAGAAGACCTTGAGCCACTAAGCATTACCTGCTTCGATCCATATAAAAAACCATTCATAAAAGATGTAGAGGAAGACGAATCGTCTAGACAAGAAATGGAAACATGGATGAAAACAAAGCAGTATGACCGAGTAACAGAAAGAATGAAAACGGTTCGCGCATACGATCTAAACTTAGTGGACAGAAGTGATTTTATAATTGCTCACCTCGTTCCTGAGGTTGCGAGTTGGGGAAGTGCAGAAGAAATTGTCACGGCAGTTAGAGAGAAAAAGCCCGTTTTTGTAAGCATGGAAGGTGGAAAATCCAAAACTCCACTATGGATGCTTGGAATGTTTCCTCATAAATATATTTATAATACTATCGACGAAGTCATAGAAATGCTGCATGCCATTGACAATGGAAATAAGCCAATTGACTCAGACAGGTGGAGACTATTAAGAAAAGAATTTAGATGATAGAAACAATAGCAAGTTCATATTTTGAATTCTTTCCTGGAGATTTTTTGGTTGCCGCAATAATCGGATCAATCTTTTGGCTAAAGAGATCAAAAGAAGATGAAGACTTTTATGGATAAATAATTAAATTAAAAGACTTGACATTAATAAAAAAATATACTATAATCAAACCCATGAACAATACAGTAGCCAAGAAAATAAGAAAAATTTTAAACTTTGATCCCAATAGTGCGGATCCGACAAGCAAGAGAGTTTATTCTCGAGCAAAAAAACAATACAACAAATTATCACAAGGAGCAAAACCTTTATTTATAGAAGAATTAAAAAATTTATACAACAAGTAAAAAATTATGGAAAATACAGAAAAACAGTCAGAAAAAATGACCGAAAAGCAGTCAGAGTGGAAAAGTCGAGAGTTAGGTGCCTTGTGGGTTCGTTCGGGAAAGAGCCAAAAGTACCTCTCAGGACAAATCAAAATGGAAACCATGCCAGGTGTTGAAGAAACAATCAAGGTTGTTGTTTTCACCAACAAGGGCAGGGAAAAGAACGAAAGAGCTCCGGATTACGTAGTTTACAGATCCGAAGACGCAGAGACCAAGAAGGTTGAAAAGGTAGCGGAAGAAGCCACCAAGGAAGTTGTAGCTGAAGCGCAAGTTGACGTGAACGAAGATGTTCCCGAAGAACTATTCTAAGCATTATGGAAAAGCAATTTTGGCATAGCAAAAAATTCTGGGCCGCAGTGTTTGCAGCTACAGCTCCGTTATTTAACCACGTGTTTCACATGGGGTTAACGAGCGAAGTTATGATGCAAATTACCGGCCCAGTTTTAGCTTATATTCTAGGGCAGGGTCTCGCAGATCTTGGAAAGAATAGTAAGTAAATGTTTAGGGCGCGTACTGGATTTGATTTAAATTGGATTAAGTATGATGCAAGTCGAAGAGGTGCCAGGCTTCGTTAAAAGGCACAACCTTGTACATGGCAAGAATAAAAATCGTGTTGTAGCTTTCAGCCCAAAGGCTGAACAGCTCGCCTTAGCAGCTTAAACACCTGCTACCCCTCCCCGCCAGACGCAGATACGGCGGGAGAGGGGTCATCAATCTGCAAAAACAGAAAAGGTTTTATTGTTAATAAACTGTAGTTCACTGAATTATTCGGGGGCAAATAATTGAAACAATAAGTTAGATGTTAATGTCACAACTATAAAAAAAATTAACTAAACTTGTAGATTCTCACTTATTAAGATTTAAAGACGCGGGTTCGACTCCCGCCGCGTCCACCATTTATCAAATGAATAAAAGCATAATAGATAGATACATATATAAAGACGAAGCAGAGGGATTTTTTTATAAACTATCAGAATCTTTCGACAATCTTTATGCAGACAAAGTGCTAATGTCAGGAGAGGCAAAAAATGGACAACAACTAACATCAATCAACTTCGAAACAGACTCTACATACGGAGATCTTTTTTATTCAGTTTTATTAACCGGACTATCTCAATCAGCTCCAAAAATTACATCTCAATTAATTTACGAAAATAGACTAGAGCTAGAGTTTCAATTCTTTGACTTTGGTTCTATTGATAACATTAGTCACATATATCTAATTAAAAACATCATGGACTGGAGATCAAAGCATGATTTCTTTTGTGAAATTTGGAGCTTAAAAAACGTAAACACAGAAACAATAAAAAAACATTGGAAATAAAATGAATATTTTAAAAAATATAAAAAACTTATTTACTAAAGATAAAAAAACAAAAAAAGATTTCCGCAAAGAATTTTGCGATCTAGTAATAGACAGAATAAACTTTAAGCTTAACAATATTAAAGAAAAGCCGGAGGGCCTGTCTGACTCTGAGTGGAAAATCATTTTAAATAAAATACTATTCTCTGTAGCAAACAAAAAAACCCCAGTAATATTAAAATCTTTAGGCAAAACAAAAATAAAACAAAAGAAAATTGTAGAGGGTTTTAGGTTACTAGAGGTGTACTTTAAATACCTATGAACAACAAAGAAGATAACGAAGATGAAGATGATGAATTTGAAGTGGTTTTTGAGCCCGACGAGGTTCTCATCATGGCTCTTAATGAAATAGATAGCTTAAAGCATTTAATAGAAGATCAGAATTCCTCAATAGAGCAGCTTAAAACAGATCTTCTTGATTTAAAAAACAAAAAGTAATTTTATTCTTGACTAACGCCGAGTTTTGTGGCATAATAGTCTTATATGAAAAAAATATCATTAAACAAAGATGGCACCCCACGCAAGCGTCGAAATAGCGGCGTTAAAGGTGGTTCAAGCATTGTTTCCTTGTCGGTCGATGAGATTATGGATCTCGCCTCTCAAGAAGTAAGTTCTATACCCGTTAGCGAAGAGTGGGTCAAAAGCAGGCTGTACGCTAATTACTTACAAGGTAAGGCGACATCCGCCGGCTTTTCTGACCTTCAAAGCGTAGAAGACAAGATTGAATATGCACTTACATCTTTTGAAAATGAATAATTATTTCTCACACTTAATAGGTCAAGACAACGTAAAGAAGAAATTAAACTTCTATTTAAAAGCTTATGAAGCAACAAGCACCTGTCCGTTTCTTAACTTGGTTGGAGCTAAGGGTCTTGGCAAAACTTTATTTGCGAAAGAATTCGCAAAGAACTTAAAAAACAAAGATGGATCGAAGCGCCCCTTTCTAGAGCTTAATTGTTCTACGATAAAAAACAACGAGCAATTCTTTTCGCAGATTTTCATTCCATTGATCATGAATAACGAAATTACGATTCTTCTTGATGAAGCTCACGCGCTTCCAAAAGATCTAACAATGGCATTCTTGACCATCTTCAACACAGAAAAAACAAACACAAAAGATTTCACATTTGAAGAGCAAACTTTTACTTTTGATTTCTCAAGGCAGACATTCATTTTTGCAACGACAGAAAGTGATAAATTATTTCCTCCGCTAAAAGATCGTTTAACTACAGTTGATTTCGAGCAGTACTCGGATTCCAATTTAGGGGAGATCTTAAAGCTTAATTGCGATGGAATAAGCTTCTCAGAACAATCGTTAAAATCTTTATCTTCAACAGTTAGGGGAAATGCTCGCAACGCCGTAATGAGATCAAAAGAAGTCGTATTGTATTGTGAAAGCGAAAACAAAAACGAGTTCAATTCATCAGATTTTAATGTTTTGATTGACTTGCTCGGTATCCTGCCAGAAGGAATAACCTGCACAGAGAAGCAGATACTAGATATACTTGCGGACAGAGGGAGCTGTAAGCTTCAAACGTTATCTGCGGTAACAGGCTTAAGTCCGACCTCTCTCAGACGAGATCATGAAGTATATTTACTTCGAAAGAACTTTATGCAAATAGACGGAGAAAGAAAAATTACCAATTTTGGTAAAAACTTATTACAATCAATATAATTAAAATGACAGACAAAATACAAAAAAAAGTATATGTAGTTACAAGAAACTCAAGAAGAACAGAGGATAGAAATTACGAATCGAGGGAGGATGCCGAATTTAGAGCACAAAAACTTGTTGACGTATTAAAGAAATGGAAGGATCCAGACTTTAACAAAGTCAAAGTAGTGCATACCACATCCCCCGCAAGGATTCGCTAAATGTCTCACCCAAAAGATAAATATCCATTTGATGCTTTAGCTGAATCCAAGGGCTACTCCCCTGAGAAATTAAGAGGCTTTACAGATAACTGCAAAAACGTCTCGCACTTGCTCAAAGGCAAAGGAAAAGAGGAAAAGCCTATTGTTATTAAAATTGACCTTAAAAAAATAAAAAACAAAAAACAAAACGAAGATTGGCTTTGGTTAGAGTTTAAAAATTCCTATGGAAACCCGGGTTGGCTGCACGGAGACGCGCATTTTGTTGTTTTTGAAAGAACTGAAGATTTTGTATTCATCAACAGAAAAGAACTTCTGTCTTGGTGCGGAAGTTCTCAAAAACTTCGGTACGATTTACCTTTTGTTAATCTAGCGAAGAGAGCTAAGTATCGAATTTACAGAAGAAGCGGCACAAAAGAAGAAGTTTCTCAGGTTGAATTAAAAGAATTAAAAAAGTTAAAGTCTTTTAAAGTTTGGAAAAAGTAAATGGCTAATCAGCTAGAGCTAGATAAAGCTTATATTAAAATGGCGTACATTTGGGCATCTCTATCCAAAGCTAAAAGAAAGCAAGTTGGTTGCTTGATAGTTAAGGGCGAAGCTATTATTTCTGACGGCTTTAATGGAACCCCGAAAGGCTTTAGCAATCAATGCGAAAGGCAAGTGCCTTATTTTTCCTGGAAACAGCAAGAAACCAAGCCAGAGGTTCTTCATGCAGAAAGTAATGCTATAACTAAATTAGCGAAATCAACCCAATCTAGCGTAGGCGCAACTATATACACCACGGCATCACCATGCATAGAGTGTTCTAAAATGATTATACAATCAGACATAGCTCGCGTTGTATATGATGAGCTGTACAAGAACAAAGATGGCATAGAATTGCTTAAAAAAGCAGGAGTAGAAGTGGAGCGGTTAAATGATTGAAGCTTTACTATTTATCTCAATTTGTATTATTTTGTATTTAGCTTTTGGCAAACAAGAAAAGCACAACAAAGAACTGGAAGAAAGCCTTCGCGAAGAAAATGAATTCTTGCGAATAAAGCTGAACGACAGAGAGTCTTCTATAGAAGAAAGAGAGAAGAACTTAAATAGAACTATACAAGAGCTTCAATTAAGCATATCAAAACAACAAGGTATAACATCATTAAGTAATGCCGAGCTAAAAAGAAAAGAGTCTGAATTAATAAGCAAGCAACAAGAATTGGAAAAAAAATTAGAAGAAGAAACGCTGGCTCGCAAAAAAGTTTTGTCGCAAAAGAAAAGCGGAGAGGTTAGGCTTGGACATATAGCAGAAACGCTTGCACCATTCCTGGATCAATTTGATTTTGAACCCGAGAGGTGTTCGTTCATGGGGCAGCCTATAGATTATATTTCATTCGGAGATGATGAGATAACTTTCATAGAGGTAAAGAGCGGCAACAGTCAACTAAGCCAGAAACAAAGACACATAAGGGATTTGGTTAAGGCAAAACTGGTTTCATGGAAAGAGGTCAGAATAAAATAATCCCAAATCTGAAAAAAAATTTTCGACAGAAAGCCTCGCGCTTTACACACAAAAATATCAAAAAAGAATAAAAAATGAGCAAAATTAAATTAAAAATCAAAAAAATAAATGATCGAGCAAAAATCCCGAATTACGCAAAGAAAGGCGATGCGGGAATTGATTTAGTTGCAACCACAATGGTAAGCAATGGATACTTTATTGAATATGGAACAGATTTGGCCATGGAGATACCCGAAGGTTATGTCGGATACATCTTCCCGAGGTCAAGCATATCGAAGACAGACCATTACCTAAGAAACTCGGTCGGAGTAATTGATTCTGGTTATCGCGGAGAAATAAAAATCAGGATGAGCATTCCCGAATTAGGTCGCAAGCAATATAAAAACGGAGACAAGATAGCTCAATTAATTATAATGAAGCTTCCGTGGGTAGATATAGAAGAGGTTGATGAACTATCTGAAACAGATCGCGGAGAAGGTGGATTCGGAAGCACAGGAAATTAATTTTTTTTCCTTGACATACAATCCATTATATAGTATAATACAAGCATGTTTAACTTAAAATCAAAAATCAAAAAAATGAAAAATCAAAAATACTTTATTGTTTATAAAAATGCTGACAACGCAGTTAAGACTTACGAAATCGGTCGCCCAGAGCTAACGGAGTCTTTTGGAAACAAAAGCGAAGAGCGTAACAACATCGGCTTCAAAGCTTTTTGCTTTGCCAGAAACGAAATTCGTTCTTTCAGGCATGATCGCATTGTCTCCCTAACGCGGGCTTCGTGATACAGGAAATAATAAATTATTCCCTCAACAAGTTCTGCCCTTTATTCTTAATTAGTTTTATACTTTTTCTTAATTTCGGATTTTTAACTTGGGAGCCCTATGTAATCATGGGGCTCGTTTTGTTTGCCGAAAGATTTAACTTTAAGACTGGTTACGCAGTAGCTTATTGCGAAGCTAAGGGAATATCAATTAATGACTGACCAGAAAATTAACGAAATAAGATTCGAAGTCTACGATAGATTTTGCAAAAGTAAAACAAAAAAAGAAAAAAATCATAATAAACAAATTTTAGAGATAATAGATTATACAATACAATTAAAAGACTCAATGAAAAAGATAAGTAAAATCGGAGTCTCTCACATATGAATAAAGAAGATAAAGTTTTATTAAAATTAGCCGAAGAACTGTCTGAGCTGACAACAAGAATTCTTCAACAATTAAACAAAACAAAAGATTATTCCCGAAAAATACAGCAAGAAATTTCCGATGTTGAAAAACAAATAGGCATACTCAAGAATTTATTGGATTAAAGTGTACCATTATATGTGAGGTTTTTTTGCTTTTTGTTGATATTAACAGGCTGTGTTAGTAAACACAACCCTCAAATTAGTGAAACAGAATTCGACCCTCAAAAACGAAATTGGTTAAAAGTTTACGAGCGAGAACTAATAATTGCAAAGGAAAATGATGATTATGATGCATGGCATTTCTTTTGGCCAGAATATTTAAAAGAATATGATAAACAAAGGCACAAGGCTGGTGTAAATAAAAATCAATGAAAATTTCTTTATGCATATGCACATTCAATAATTACAAAACATTAAATCGATGCTTGCAAGCTTTAGAAAACCAAACAGAAGACAACTCCTCCTTTGAAGTTTTAGTGTTAGACAATACAAGTGAAAATATCAGCATTAAAGATACAGAATATATAGATATATGTAAAAATCTTTGCAACAAAAAGCAAAACTATAGATATATACATGAAAAACTAAATGGAGAAGCAGAAGCAAGAAATCGCTGCATAGACCACGCCGAAGGAGATTTACTATATTTTATAGATGACGATTTAATTTTAGAAAAAAATTCTATTAGCAATTGTATTGCAAAATTTGAATCTATAGAAAACCTGGGAGCTTTGGGCGGAAAAGTTATTGCAGACTTTCAAGGCAACAAGATTCCAGAGTGGTTAGGGAAACTTCAATTAAGTATGCTTTCAAGCGTGGATTTTGGGGAAGAAGACATCACATTAAATCAACATAAGGATCCAATATGGATAGTTGGAGCCAACATGTGTTTTCTTTCATCTTGCTTTAAAAACGGCTTACGTTTTGACGAGAACCTTGGAAGAAAGGGGTCTTCATGTATATTGCTTAGCGGCGTTGAGTGTAAAGTTATTGCCGCTGTTCAAAAAAGATTTAAAGTGATTTATACGCCGAATTGCTTAGGGTATCATTTAATCCCTAAAGAAAGACTTAATCAAGACTGGTTCATTAAAAGAGCGGCGTGGCAATCTATTTCTGATGTAATCGCAGGAAATAGTTTCATGAAAGAGCTTCAGGGGTTAGACTTATGGATTCAGCATAACATAAAAGTTCTTTTTCAAGATTGTGAAGACGAGATCGCTTTCACAAGAAAACTTAATTTAATTCAAGCCTTAGTTTTTAAATTTTTATCTCAATGAAGATTAAATATTTTTTACTTGGAGCAAAAACTTCTGTTTGTATTTTTTCATATGATACCTACAGAACCTATCTTTCAAAATATTTTGAAAGAGTGTGGGATTACAAAAAAGCAGACATTATAATAATTTCTCACGTAAATGACATATTCAACAATTTAAAATGCACACTACCAATATTAACAGACCCCTCTTTAAAAATATTTTTACTTTCTGAAGAGCCGCTGTGGGATTCCATGTGTGAGCAAACATTAAATCCTAAACTCAATAAAGTCAATCTTGAATTTTCTAATTTTAATTTTGAGATAAATTTAATTAATCATTTAAGTAGCGATCTATTTGACTACAAGGAGATTCCATTCTTTTTAACAACAAACAAGCAATATGCAATAAATTATATTCTTTCACTAAAAACTTTATCATCTATAAATGAAAAAAATATTTTATCACACTGGAAAAACAAGAAGTATAATTTTTGCGCAATAGAAAGAAATCTAAGCAGCAATCCTATTTTTCAATTTAAAAGTAATAGCGACATACCAATTTTATCACAAGAGCGGTCGAAATTTTGTTTCAAAATCCATAAAGAGCTGGACAAAACTTTCATCTTTGGCGAAGGTTGGGAAAGTTTGAATAACGACATAGTGAACTCAGAAAAGTTGCGACATACAATATATTCTTCACATAAATCTTGCTTTTGGCACAAAGAGAAGTTGCACTTCCTACAGGAAAAATCTCAATTTTTAATGAGTTCCGAGAATACAATGTGCAAAAACTATATAACAGAGAAATTCTTTGATGGCCCAGCAACTCTTTCCGTACCACTATTTATAGCAAAACAGGATGATGTAAATTATAAAAAAATTAAAGGCGTAAATTTGTTAAATTTTAACGAGGATAATACATCTATAAAAGATTTCATATCAGAAATAAATGCAGAAGAAGTTTTATTGCATAATTTAAATTATGTAAAAAGAATATTTTCAGGAAACATCTTTCATAAAATTAACCAAGAGATATATAAAAGATGCGAAAACTTAAAATATTTAATTGAATTTAAATTATGATATATTTATTCGACAAACACTGGCAGTTTCCAGCAAAAACAGAGCAGGAAGCCTATGAATCATTGAATGATATAGATTTAATGAATATAGATTCAGATTCTCTTTATATAGCGTTTCCATGGGCGAATCTTATTGATGCAATAGATCATAATTGGGACTCAAAAAACATGTATTTTTCAATGCTTCAACAGATCTCTGAAACCGCATCTCAAGAAAATTATAAAAATATTTTCACAACATGCCAGCATACATGGGCTTTTCTAGATCGCAACAGATATTTATTTGAATCTTGCGGAATTAATAAAATTTTTTGGCCGCATAAACCTCACGATACATCTAAACTTGCAAGCGTAAACGGCCATGAACTATATAAAAACAATGAGATTCAAACATTTGTAAAAAAATTTAACGTTTCGCCGCACCACCTTTTTCCCGTTCAAGCTGAGCGGACAGCAGACGAGGTAGACTATTTTTCTTTAAACAAAAAATATTTAGCTTCTTTTTCAGGAATGGTTTCCTGCGATTATTATTTATGCGACGACAGAGAGCAAATTATGAGATATTTTTCTCAAGATAAAAACTTTTATACAAAAGATACGGGAGATTGGTTTTATAGTGAAAATGTTTATGGCAGCAATAGGAAAGTTTCGAATAATAATTTCTCTCAGCTTTTACTAGATTCTGTTTTTTCTTTGTGCCCTCCAGGTGCAGGAGTAAATTCTATAAGATTTTGGGAATCAATAAACCTTGGATCGATACCAGTACTTTTCGAGTCTCGGCATGAGTTAATAGAAATCAATTCTTGCGAGTGGAGCGACTGCTGTATTTTTTACGAAGACTACGGATCAGTGGTCAACTTATCTTCGTACCTCAAAAATTTTAGTGTAAAAGAAATTAAAGAAAAGCAAGAAGCTTTGTTTCAAGTTTCGCGGGAGATTGGTTTTAGTAAAAATCAAAACTTAATTAAGCATTATTTACATGACAAGATATAAAACACTAAAGTATACAAACAGTCTTGTTGTTGCGCTATTCACAACTCAAAAAGAATATAAATCAGGACTAATTCACAGTATGCTTAATCAATATCTCAGCAAAAACCCTTCAAGCCAATTTTCTTTTGATTGGCATATTGTTTTTGATCAAGGAGAAGAGGGGGATTATAAAGATTTACTAAATTTTTCCAATCATCAAAACATTAAAAACATCTTCATTCATTCTTTACGCATCAAAGATAAAGATAATTCTTACTCTAGAGAATATAGATCACCTTATCGGATTATGCTTGAATATAAAAGGCTCGGAAAACCCTGGCTTGGCAACACATGTGGTGCGAACAATTTATTTTTCAACGGAATGGATTACATGCAGATGCAAAACTATAAAAACATATTGCTTCTTGAATCAGACACTCAACCTCTTAAAAATCTTTGGTTTGATTCTTTGCTAGAGAAATGCGAGCATGAAACTTTCTTAATCCTGGGAAGCATCTACAAAGGCAATCAGGTAATTAACGACCCAAGCGGAATTATTAAAAACCATTTAAACGGAGTCGCAATATATAAAAACTGCGTAGAATTATCTCTCATTTTAAAAGATGCAAAGATTTTTATATTAGCTAATACAAGGCTTTGCGATAAAGCCTTAAAAGTAGAGGATTGCAAGCCGGAAAGTTTGAATTTTTATATGAATTATGATGTATCCATCTATCATCAATCACAATCTCAAAAGTATGAAAAACACAAATCTTTATTCAAGAATTGCGAATTCATAACTAACACATCTCTTCCTGAAGATGCAGGTATAAGTATTAAAGAAATTAAAGCAAAATACCCAGAAACAATTATTCTTCACAAAAAACGAAGCTTAAATGAAGCACAAACACTGCTTCCAGTATATTACCATATAGCTAAAAATGCAGGAACATATGTATTAAGTGCAACAAGTTTTTTACTGGATCAACATTTAAAATCAAAAGATAAACAAGAAGACTGGTGTAAAGTTCAAGCCGCCATCGATTTTCCTAGCGGTAATAAATGCACTGTGTTTATTGGATTAAAGAATAGTGGAGTTAATTATTGGCACGAATTATATTATCATTCAAAAATTGCATCAACTCCTTATCACAAACTTGATATTGGTGGCACATATCCAAACGATTCAAATTGGACAAACTTAGAGTATGCTCAAAAACTTAGAGAAAATGCAGTAACAGCATTACATAAAAAATTTCCACAAGCAAAAACTTATAAAGACTATCAAGTATTACACGAGGAAACAATTCCCCTTAAAATTAAAAAGTCATCAGAATTTTCTCCAGAAGAATTCCTCTCCTTCATTCAAAATAATAAAACTTTTATTTTTGCTGCTCTTATAGAGCCGCGAAATAGCGGAAGTTCATTCATAAAAAGTCAATTAGTTGGGTGGGATGATAATTTAGAGTTTATTGATAAAATTTGCGAATTACATAATCGCAAACAAATTAATTTCTTGACATTACGAGAACCTTTTTCTAGGGCGAAATCTTTATACAATTATACTCAGTCATCTGATAGTGATCATGATTTACTGTGTGACCAAATTACTGCTCAAACATTTCAATCTTATATTGATAGTGGTGAAATAGAAGACAGTTGGCTTATCAGACAGCTTCTATCTTTAGGTTGGAATAAATCAATCAATCAAACTCACTACGATTTAGCTATCAAAAAACTTCAAGATTTTTATATTCAAGATATTTCTTCAGTTGACTCTTTGATAGAAAAGATGTTTCTTGCGGCATATAATTTATCTTTTTCTCAAGTTCCCAAAAATTATTTAAACAAAAACCAATCAACCAAAACCAACACACTTAAATTCGATCAACTTTCTCCCGACTTACAACAAAAATTTCTCGACAGAACCAGGTGGGACAGAAAAGTGTATAAACATTTTATAAAATGAAAATATTATTCTGTAGCCTCAGTGATCGTCCACATAGATCTCAAGCAGTACTTGATCACAATATCAAATATTACACAAAACATGGATATCAATACATTCACGAAACTAATTCCTTAGACAACACCAGACATCCAGCTTGGAGTAAAATTTTATTACTTGAGCGTGAACTCATAAATAATCCCACTATAGATTACGCTGTTTGGGTAGATGACGATATAATGATTCTTGATCACTCAAAAAAAATCGAAGATTTTATTAATCAAAACTCCTTTAGAAACATATTGATCTGTGAAGACATATCGGATTCGTGGTTAATGAATAGTGGGTTTATGATTTGCAGAAATACAATAGAAACAATAAAATTTTTACGGCATATTTATGACGAAGCTAATCCTGAATGTCATCGAGCGGGGGTATGGGAACAACAAGCTTTACATGACTATCATTTAGTTGATTCAACACGTATTACGATTATGCCCCACAGAACTATGCAAAGCACTTGGCATTTTTATCAAAAGGGTGATTTTGCTATACATCTATTAAGAGCTTTTGGTTATTCTGGCCCGGCAAGTGCATGGCGTCGACTACCAAGGGATCTTAAACGTGATTACTATAAAAACCCAAAGGCAACAATAACAAAAAATATCATTTATGAATTTATAGAATTATTGAGCATCCTGCCGTCGTACCCCCAACCACAAAGAAGAAAAGTTTCGGATTATAGCAACGGTTTTCCGTTTAAAATCTTTAAGATTAATGAAAATTAACATAAAACATAATCAACAAACAGAAAAATAAATGATTAATTTTTGCGCAATATATAGAAATAACTTTTCCTATCTCAATAATTTTTTAATACCAACAATAACAAAGTTGGATAAATTTGAGTTTTTTAATTTTTACTTTTACACGAATGACTCTACGGATGGAACGGAAGAATTACTTGTCAATTTAAGCGCAAAATATAAAAATATAACAACTCTAGTGAAACAAGTTGGCAACAAGCATTTTGAAGGCGGTTGGGAGTTAGAGCGAATACAAGGCTTAGCTCATGCTCGCAATAATCTTTTAACCCTGCGACCTTTTGCAAATCATCAATGGTCCGTATTTGTAGATTCTAATATTTATTTTCATCCGGATATTTTTGATAAATTTTTGCATTTCAAAAAGCCAGATAGCGGAGTTGTATTTGCATGTGCTGGATTAGATTTTAGATTTCCATGCTATTTACACGAAAACTGTTTTTGTTATTATGATTTGCTAGGGGTTATTGACTCTAAAGGAAGGCAAGGTTTTGAATTATTAAAAGAACTAAATTTCGTAAGAACGTGCTCTTTCCCCTTTCTTGACCAATCTGAAGAATATCAATATAATTTAAATTTACCTGTTCGAGTTCAATCGGCTTTTGGGGGCATGTGTTTTTATAAAACTAACGTCATCAATCAATCTGATGTTTACTATAGCTCTAACATACAAAAATGGCATCCTAATGAAAATATACCCATATATTTAGAACACTGGGACTTTCACCAACGAGTATCTAATTATGGCGACTTATACACTATACCATTAAAAGTTTATCGCGATGAGCTTTATCAAATATGCAAACCAATTTAACAACATGAAAATCTATACATACTACGAAGAAATCAATTTTCCACAACAAAAAGAAATGCTCGAGCTTTGGCGTGAAAGCTGGGCTAAAATGGGTTTCGAGACAATTGTACTTAGCAAAGAAGATGCAAAAAAGTCGCCAGACTATGATTTATTTGTTCGAAAAATGCAATACATTTTTAATGAAATTACAGGTCAAGAACTCAGCTCTTATGGATTAAGTTGTTTCGTGAGATGGCTCGCATACTCAACTGTCGAAAACAAGCAAGAAAAATTTTTAGTTTCGGATTATGATGTTATCAATAGCGGGAGCTGGAAAACTTCAGACCCTTTAATTGATGGACTACATTTACTTGACGATGCATGCCCATGCATGGCTTCGGGTACTGCATTAGATTTTAAAAAATTGTGTGATTTATTTTTTGAGATTACTGTTAAAAGAATTGACACACTTAAAGAGCAAGCTAATCATTATCACGATCAAGAATTTTTTCTTTACAACTTCACGCGATCATATAATCAAAATGCAGCGGAATTACAGAAAGAACACAACATCACACTAACACGCAAGCGAAACGAAGATGTTGCGCCATTCTTCCCCAACCCAATTAGGGCATATCATGTATCACATCACAATACTGAGATTTTAATGAAAAAATATCCAGAAAAATATGACTCCATGAACGACAGTCAGGCAAGAATTCAAATTATTAAAGATATAGTAAGCAAACAGTAACATGAAAAAATACGAAAAGCTTTATCAATATAGCAATAAAAATATTTTTCAGGTTGCAATCAATTTGAGGGACAACTTACCAAATCTTCTCTCTTCTAGAAACAAATTGTTATCCTTAAACCCAGAATGGAATCATTTTTTAATTACCTCTCAACAAGAATTAAATCATTTCATGGAGTTTCATTTTCGCGATTCTGATGATGTATTTGATGGTAAAATTTATGATTGTTTTGAAGGCGTAAGGAGTCAAGTGGAGGCTTCTCCAAAATCTTGGGAGTTTATTCATGATTGTTTCGAGAGCTTATTATCCTCGACAGATCCAATCACACAAGACAAATTCAATAATCAATATAATAATTTCCTAAAAGCCGCAGATTTTTTTCGATCAATTCATGAGGTTTGTAGATTAGTTTCGCAGACTGATGTTTTTAGGTTGGCCGCAGTTTTTAAATTTGGCGGCATATATTTTGATTTAAGTAGTTCATTAGAATGTAACTTCAATGAAAAATTTCAGGACAGTAGCTGTGCATTCATACAAACACCCGCAGAAGTTAGAACGAGCATAATTTACTCAAAAGATAAACACAATATTTTTATTAAAAAGTTAATTGAACATATTCACAATAATTGTTTTGTAGAAAAAATCAAAAAACAATATAAACTTGCTGGACCAGGAGCTTGGACTAAGTTTTTTAAATCAATCTCGAACACAGAAGAATTTCAAAATTTCGATGTAAAAATATTTCAAGAAAAAGATTTCAAAGAATGGATTATGGATGCAGAATGGAAGCGAGACTTACACACACCAGACCCAAACAACCCAAACCAAAAAATTAATCATCACTGGCACTTCAGGAATTATTAAAAAATGAAAATCCTAACAACCATTTTATCATACAGTAATACACAAGATCAAGCCAACTCTTGCCTTAGTGCATGGATTAAGGATATACAGCCTCCTCATGAGTATTATTTTTACGGAGATGAGCAACAATCTAACATAATGGACAAGACATGGAATTGCACCCCAGACGACGGTGAATGCAGGGGTAGATTACCAGAAAAAACATATAAAATGCTCAAAATGTCTTTAGATTATGATTGGGATTTTTTGTTCAAATGTGACGATGACACTTATGTAAATTTTGATAAACTTATAGAATTTTTAAAAGATTATAATGCAAACCTTGATTGGTATATAGGCAAACAAATAGTTAACCCATTTTCATATGCTCAAGGAGGTGCGGGATACATTCTAACGCGGACCGCTGTTAAGAAATGCCTGCAATCATTAAAACATTTTTACAAAAATCAACTTAAAAACAAATCAGCGGAGGATTACTCCATAGGGCTTGCCTTGCGCAACCAAAAAATTGACTTAACTTCTACGAAGTTATTATCAACACCAACCCCTGGCGGCGGACGATCAACTCAACTGAGATGTATAAATGCCATCATAAATAATGGCAAAATTACAACTCATTATGTAAACCCAAATACAATGCATAAAATACATGAAATTAGATCAAAAAGATAGCATTCCAAAAATCATACACCAAATTCATATAGGTGGCAGTGAGCTATCCAACCAAGAAAAAGAGTGGCAAGATAGTTGGAAAAAATTAAACCCCGAATGGGAACACATAATGTGGGATGACTTAAAAATCGAACAAGATTTAAGTATAACCTATCCTAAAATACTCAAAAACTGCAAAAATTATTCGGAAAAGTCAGATATTTTAAGATTTGAAATTCTATATCAGTATGGAGGATTATATGTCGATACTGACTTTGAATGCTTAAAGCCTATAGACGCTTTATTGAAAGATGAGAAAATTGTATTATATTGGCAGCAACCGCAAAAAATATGCGGAGCATTTTTTGGAGCCACCAAGAAAAATTCAGATGTTAAGCTTCTCATAGATGGCCTACCGTCTCGAGAACAATCTCATGGAGGCAAAATTTCGGATTGTAAATATGGTCCTGTATATATCACTGAAATACTGGGCCCAAAAAAGGGGAGGCCGGACGGAAGAGACTCTCCGAAAAAAACTGTTTATCCTTACTTGTGGTACGAAGCTCATCGCAAATCAGAAGATTTTTCTAAAACTTGTCCAGAAGCGCACGCTGTACACCATTGGGGAGGCAGTTGGATATGATAAACCACAAGCACAAGTTTATCTTCATTCATATCCCCAAGTGTGGAGGTTCCAGTATTGAAACTGTATTTGGCTATAATTTATGGGACAAAAAAAAATTCCCAAATGATTTTTGCGACAAGCAATTATTGCTTGGCAGGGATGAGCATACAGGAAAATATCTTCAACATCTTACAATCAGTGAAGTTTATAAAATTCACCCGCAATTAAAGAATGATTATTTTTCTTTTACTTTTGTTAGAAACCCATGGGACAGAGCTATATCAGATTATTTTTATTTCGGCGGACCAAAAAAACAAAGTTTAAAAAAGTTCCTGCTATCACCAACAAACCTTGACCCCTCTCACTCCGTCCCTCAATATGATTTTTTACGAGATAATGAAGGTAATGTGGCTGTTGATTTTCTTGGTAGATTTGAAAATTTTGAAAATGATTTTTCGTACGTGTGTAATTATTTAAATATACCCGACCTAAAACTGCCACATATTAACAAAAGAAACAAAAAACACTACACCGAATACTACGACGACGAAACGAGAGCAATCATTGCGGAAAAATATGCACGAGACATTGAGTATTTCGGATACAAATTTGGAGAATAAAAATGAACAAAAGCTACATCAGCCTCGGGCAAGGGTGTCAAATGTCACTTCACATTAGTAAACTCCTTAGGCGCAAGTTAGAGACTCATATATTTGACAACATGGTCACCAATTTTAAGACTGTTATCGAGATAATGAAGATTAAAAAATTCAAACAAGATGACTTTGTAAACTATTGCTTAAATTACAATAGCCAAAACCATTGGAGGTATCGCTGCAATGGTGAGAATGTTCCATTAAATGAAAACTGGATAACATCTAAAGAGTTAATTGAGTGTAAAAATTTTCCATTAATATCTCCGCATTATATTGATAAAGGTAAATATAATACATCAATAATCACTTTTACAGATATGATGAATCGTCGTCTGGATCGCTTTAAGAATGAGTTGGGTAAAACTAACTTCATAAACTTTTTTTATTGCGCTAACGAACAGTTTATCCCTCACTACATTCCATCTCTAGAAGACATGAAAGAGTTTCATGACTTACTAAGGTTTTTAAATCCTAAAATACAATACAAAGTAAATATACTTGTTCACCCCGAACATCATGAATCCGCAAAAAAACATAAATATGAAAACGAGAGAGCCGAAGTATATCTATTAGAATATAAAGACAAATTGAGCCAAAAGAGAATTAATTGGGCGGATTCGAACTTAAACTGGAAACAAACACTACACCGAGATTTACAATGAAAGCTATAGTTCAAAGCTGCGACAGATATCATGCAATGGCGGAGCACATGTTGCTTAAGTATGAACAGCTTTGGCCCTCCAACCCATTTACCTTTAGAATACCTTGGAATAAAAAAAAACCACAAAAGATTCTTGAGAAATTCAAAACAAAAATCAACCCCATACAGACAGACATAAAATTCAAAGAAACATTTGATAGTTTAACTAAAGACCTTCAAGATAATGAGTGGGTATATTGGTGTATTGACGATAAGTATCCAATAAAAATTGACGAAGCAAAAGCGAACCAGGTCGTGGCCTTTATTGACTCAATTGATGACCCTCAAATTGTAAATGTATGCTTCCATTTCGTTAGGTCGATAAGGAACTCCGCGCTTTGCCTGAAAAACAACAACAAAGGGGTAAGTGTTTCGTTTGATAATCTTAGGTTTATAGAGCATAATGCCTACACCAACAATTGGCTTCATCAATTTTTTAGGGTTGGAGCGCTAAGAGAGTTCTGGGGGCACCTAGAAGAGCCGCATCAATATAAAGCCCTCTCTATGGACAAACACGTAAAACCTTTAACTGGGACATGTCTTACCTTAGACCATAATATTTGTACTTACGGAGAGAGCACATACAAAGGGCTAGCAACTCAAAATTGCAAAACTAGTTGTGAGAAATTCAATATTGAAGTTCCTGATTACTTCGTGGGTGAAAAATTGCACCGAATAATTATATAATTATAATTAATCAGCGGGTGTATATACTGAACATGAAAATAAGATGCGAATCAAAAGGTTGCCTATGCCCTTCGGCCGCAGGAGATAGAAGAAAATATACATTTCGCTATATTGACAATGTAAAAAACTACATTTACTACGATGTCCCAAAAGTTGGTTCTTCAACTTTGCGGAGAATGCTGTTTCCAAAATCTTGGCCTTTAGGCCCTTGCTCTCCTTGCTTAAATTCAGTTCAAGCTCCAATACATACAGATAAGCGATATATCTCTTTTACATTCGTGCGCAATCCATATGATCGAATATTATCGGCATGGAAATATTTTACGACAAATAGTTATGCGACTGGACTCTTGAAAGACCATAACATCAATGTAGGCAAAAACACGACATTCGAGGAATTTCTTGACATTTCCATCAATCAACACTCAGATCATCACTGGCAACCTCAGAGTGATTATGTGCCGCAGGGTGTTAATTTTATTGGTAGGCTAGAAAATTTCCAAAAAGACTACAATGCGTTATGTAACCTTATTGCTTTTCCTAAAGCTCAACTGCTCCACGAAAAACAAATTAAACGAAAACATTACTCAGAGTATTATAGTAAAGAAACTAAAAAAATAGTAACCGAGGTTTACGCTGAAGATATAGATAGATTTGGTTATAAATTTTAATAAAAACCATGTTCGATCAAATCAAGATTTTTAAATCAAACCCTCATTATAGACTAGGAGATCTATTATTTTGTAAAGGGGCCAGATGGTTGCACGATAAAGAAGTCATCCTAAACAATACCGAATACGAAGGCAGCCTATTAAGGCTCTATTTAGAATCTAAGGGCCCTTTAAACAAATTAAACATAAATGCTCTCAAAAAATGCATTAATTCCCTAAAAAACAGAGTGAATGTTAACGAAAATACTTTATACATTAACATGAGACTAGGGGATTGCGTCATGCACTCATACGGCAAAAGCGTTGGTCTATTTCTTTACTTTCCAGATAAATTATATTCAAAAATATATGAAAAATTAAATCAAAACAAAGAAATTAAAAAGATCGAAATAGTATCAGCATTACATTTTGGAGATAACGAGTTTAAAAAAATCTGGCAATTCAGCGAAGAAGCTGTAGACGAAAACCGCATTCGTTTTAACGACATAATTCAAACCATAAAAGTTAGATTTAACTTACCTATTTCGATACATCAAAACGAGAAAAGACAAGTTGATCATATCGACGAAGACTTTTTAACGCTTTCTTTGGCGAAGCATTCGATTACAGACTCTGGAGGCTTTGGAGATGTGATAAATATCGCGCGTTCAATTGTTTGAATTATGAATTTCTCTCACATTAGATGCCCCGCGAGCATTATAAAAGACCATTTTTATGGCTGGGGATTTATTATCGAAAAGTTTAAGCGGCAAGCTAAATTAGTCGAAGGCGAACCGATTCTAGATGCATGGGCAGATGGATACCACAATGAATATCAACTTGATTTATTAAAAAGAAATAAATGGGTTGGAATTTTACATGGCATCGCTAGCGAGTCTAGAGAGCAAAATTTAAACCGTTTTTTCTCCTCTGCTATTTATAGGAAAACCAAAGATAATTGTCTTTTTTTGTTAACGACCAGCGAACACACAAGGCAACACTGTCAGACGAAAACGTCAATTCCCATTAAAACACTTTTGCACCCAAAGCCCGACACAGGTCATCGTTTTGAAATTGATCTCTATTTCACAGCTCCAACCTTGAGGCATAGTGGGTTTTTCGGAAGGAATATTGATCGCTTTATTAATTTTAATTCTAACTTAACCAAGTTAATTACTTGTGATAGGACAGCAAGGGAAAAAAAGTACAAAAAGAGCCTTTCAGATAATGATTCTATTATTTTTCGAAATGGTTTTCTTGAGCCAGATGATTATATAGAGCTTCTAACCTGCACAATAGGTTATGCTTTTTACGATGATTGCTCTGCCAGCACCTCTATTCTTGAACATATAATGACGCACACGCCCGTTTTAGTTAATAAAATTCCGCCCATTGTAGAGTATCTAGGGGAAGATTATCCTATGTATTTAGATGATCTGCAAGACAACATCGACAAACGATTAACAGATAGAGCTTTCATACAGGAAGTTTCAGATTATCTAGCCATACGATCAACCAAAAAAGAACTTAGCGTTGAATATTTTATAAATTTTTTAAATAACCTATAAAACCAAACACAATATTACCTTAACCCTCCATTTACAATGAACTCTTGGCATAAACATTGTTAATCTGCCTTATAAATGATAAATCACAAACATAAATTCATCTTTATTCACACTCCCAAAACGGCAGGTACATCTATTTCCGTGAGCCTTGCAGACGATTCTGTACTCAAAAACGAAACGAAAGAAAAACACTGGAACGCCAGCCAATGTAAGCAAAATTATTCTAAATACTGGAATGAATATTATAAATTTTCTGTAGTTCGAAATCCTTGGGATAGAGTAGTATCTATGTATATATATTTCACTCAGTTTAATAAAACCATCAAGCAAAAAAACTTTTCCGATTGGCTGAGTTTCGCTTTTGTTGAAAAAAAATTTAACATGTGGGGAGGTCTAGGCAGTCAATATGACTTCTTGGCTATTAATAAATCAATAGAGTTAGATTATGTTCTTAGGTTTGAAAATTTAAATTCAGACTTTAATCAGTTGTGCGAAAACCTTAATATTTGCCCTCCTTCATTGTCGACCTATAATGGCCCATTTAAAAAAGAAGCTCACCAACATCGAGAACATTACGGGGAGTATTATAACGAGTACGACATGAAAATTATCGAATCAGCATACAAGAAGGACATTAAATACTTTAACTATAAATTCCAACAACAATGATTATTTCGCACGATTACCGTTTTATTTTTTTTGAAGTACCTAAGACAGGAACTTCAACTTTGCACGCAAGACTTGGGCATTTCAATAATTACCTAGAACTTGAAAAACCTATGTTTAATAACACGCTAAATAAAGTAATCTCTCGACATGTTTGGATAGATGATTTACAGCATTTACCAATATATGAGACATGTGAAGATTATTTTAAATTTTGTTTTGTTCGAAATCCATATGATTATTTTTATTCTCGCAGTCAATTTGACGCCTCACCAAAATACATTAAGCATCGAGAAGAAAACGGCAAACATGACGCAGCTTGGAGGACAGACAAGCGAATGCTTGAGAAGTTAAAACAATGTACGGACGAAAATGGTAATTTTTTATTTCGAAACTACCTAAAACTCTTTAACCCACTTCATCAGATAAGGTCTGGCGGATTTTTCAAACGCTGGACGCATCAAGATAATTCATTAAAAATGAACTTCATAGGGAAAAACGAAAGATTTGAGGAAGATTTTAAAAAAGTTTGCGAGATGATTAGCTTACCCTATAATGAGATTCCAACTCTATCCAAAAATATCAACACGAAACCACTAGACCAAAGTTGCGATTCTTTCTTTGGAGACGGTTTGGTTTATAAATATTTACATCATTACGAAGTTGGTGACCTAGAAGTTATTAATAGAAAATGCAAACAAGACTTTGAGCTTTTTGATTATAGAATGATCGCAAGCAATGAATTAATTGAATACAAAAATTGGTGTAATAAACGATAACCCCTAACAATAATATTATTATAAAATGAGACCGCGACTATTACCAATCAAAAAAATTAAAACTAACGATATATGCGCAGAAATTGGCGTATGGAGAGGAGATTTTTCCTCGCAAATACTCGAATGCAACCCAAAGGAATTGCATTTAATTGATCCATGGATACATCAGGATCATGAATGGGTTAAATGGGCAAAAGGTCAAAAAATAATTGATGCATACAAGCATGTAAAAGATAAATTTAAAAATCAATCTAACACTTTTATTCACAAAAACAACTCTAAAGATATGTTTTTCGGGAAAGAATATTTTGACTGGGTATATATTGATGCGGATCATAGCTACGCTTCTGTTTTGGAGGATTTGCAACATTGGTATCCCCAAGTTAAGAAAGGCGGATTTTTATGCGGAGATGATTATGGATGGTCTCACCCATTAACGCCTGGTCCACAGCCTGCGGTTGATGAATTTGTTGCTCTAAACGATCTCAAAGTTGAAGTGCAAGAGCGGCAATTCGTGATTTATTTGTAAATATTTTAATGAAGCATGAAAACCAATCAAATCTCTACTCGTACTTTACCAAACAGATATCCTGATATTTTTTCTGAAGTTCAGTCAATCATCCCTAATCCCAAAAATATACTATCTTTCGGTTGTTCTTATAGGCTTGAATGCGAAAGCTTGCAAGAAAAATATTTCCCCGATATCAAGCAAGTTGGATTTGACATCAATAAAGATGTAATTCGTGACAATTTTAAAAACAATCAATACTCAAACATCGAGTATACAGATAGTCTTGAAAGTTTAAATTGTAAATTTGATTTAGTTTTTGCAATGTCGGTATTATGCCGATGGAGCTCTGATGATGATCTGTCTTATAAATTTAATATATTTGAGGAAACACTTGATATCATCGATCAATTTGTTGCAGAGAATGGGTATTTGTGCATCTACAACTCCACATATTTATTTACCGATTCTAGAATTTCAAGTAAATATCAAGCGATTGACACAAAACACCAAGAAACAGGTTTTGTCACAAAGTATGATCCCTCACAACAAAAACAAATTGAAAATTATCCATACTATTTGTTTAAAAAAAATAAGAAATAAATTTTATGGCCATCAAGATTGCATCTTATTCTGTTGACAGCAACAATCTCGGCGATCATATTCAAATTATTGCCCAATTAAGACTGCTCAAACAATTAGGTCTTGAGCCTGAAATTTACCTTGATAGAGACTCAGGTATTCAGCCAGTCAGTTCTGATAAATTTTTTTTAGTTATGAATGGTTGGCACAAAAGATGCGGAGAAATTTGGCCTCCATCGGATAACATTATTCCTTTGTTTATCGGATTTCATGCAAGAAATCGCGAAGGATTATTTGATAATGTAACCAACCAAACCAGCGTTGATTATTTCAAGATGCATCAACCAATTGGCTGTCGTGATCTGCATACATTCAATCTACTTAATCAACAAGCAATCGATTGCTATACAAGTAACTGCCTCACAACAACACTGCCCAAGCGCAGAGCAACAACAAGCCAAAACAAAATCTTTGTTGCATCACGAGATAAAGATATACTCAACATATTACCCAAAGATATTGCTTCTCAATGTGAATATATTAATCACTATTCGCACACCTCAAACTTTGATGACAACATGATATTGGCTGAAAAACTTTTAGATAATTATAGAGACAACGCAAAACTAGTAATTACAACTTTCTTGCATTGCGCCCTCCCATGCATAGCGATGGGCATTCCTGTGATTGTATTTTATCCTAATTTCGAGGTCAACTCACCTCAACATTCAAGCGACCAACAAAGAATGTCAACACTTGCTGGCATGACCACATGCTATCGCTTTGACGAAATGGACGCAGTCAATTGGAGCGTCGCAGCAATAGATACCGAAAATCGAAAACGACAACTGATACAATACTTTAATACTCAGGTTGCCTCACTATTAAAATGAACATTCCCAGAAAAACAATATGGATGTGTTGGTTTCAAGGGGAAAACGATATTGACATGCCACAATTGAATATGGAATGCATATCAAGATGGAGACAGTTTAATCCAGACTACAGGATTCATGTTTTGGATAATCAATCTATTCAAGATTTTGTTCCTGAATTTTTCACCATCAATCGTGACTCCCCAAAACGATCTTTTGCCGCCCAATCAGACTTGTTGAGAGTTTTGCTTTTATCAAAATTCGGAGGAGTGTGGGTTGATACTAGTGTTTATCCTATGTTGCCACTGAATAGCTTTTACTATAAATTAGTAAATGACACTGGTTTTTTTGCATACCGATTTTTTCCTCGTAAACTGAGCCCAAGGGGAGGTTATGCTGAAACAGCAAGTTGGTTTATGTGTTTTGATTATTCAGGCCATCCCTTGTCAGTGAAACTAAAAAATGCATTCATCAAACGATACAAATTTGATAAAGATTGGCAGTATTTAACTCTTCATGATACACTGTGTAATTTATATGACTCTGACTCTGAAATTAATTGCATCATAAACAATATGATACAAATCAATGCAGACATACCGCATTCCGCTTTACATTATGGATGGAATCAAAGAAGTGAATCTTTCTTATACAAGCGCCCCCCTGGCAATGATAAATCGCGAACATAAAATTATTTTCGTTCACATTCCAAAAACAGGAGGAACAAGCGTTGAGAAATTATTTGACGATTCTTTTTATGGTTGGGACGAAAAACGTAGCTTATGGAAACAGCATTGTTCGATATACCAAATGCAATCAGTTTACGGAATTGATATTCGCAGCTATTATAAATTTGCAATTGTTCGAAATCCGTGGGATCGAGCGGTTTCAGATTACAAATGGTGGACTCGACCAAGCTCACCGTTTTTTAATTTTTTAAAAAACACAACACTTGAAGATTATTTATTGATTCGCAATGGTTACGAAAAAATTAATCATTTAAATGATTCCACAGGACGCGCAGATCACTTTTATACACAATATTCATTCGTTGAAATAGATGGGCGCAACTGCATAGATCGCATCATAAGATTCGAAAATCTTCAGCAAGACTTTAATTTAGTTTGTGATGAAGTTGGCGAGCGGAGACAACAATTACCCCACACAAACAAAACAAACCGCAAGCACTATAGCGAATATTACAACCAAAAAACCATTGATATTGTTTCTCAAAAATATCATAAAGACATAGAATACTTTGATTATCAATTTTAAAACATGAAAATACATTATATTACCATTCATCACGCAACAATAAAATGGATTGATATTCAATTAAGGCATATTCAACGCTTTACTCGCGACTACAAAGTTTGGGCTCTTTTTAGTAAAGATTTATGCCTGTCAGAACATGAACATAAATATCATTTTCTTGGTCATAAAAAATCAAAATCGGGCCACGAGTCCGACGATCACGAGATGGGTCTTGCTCAATTAACAAATACTGTGTGCTGCGACCCGAACGTTAAAGAAGATGATGTTCTAATCTTTCTCGATAGTGATGCGTTTCCTATCGGCGATATCAACAACTATATTAAATGCAATCTCGCGGATTATGAATTTTGCGCAGTTAATCGAATTGAGAATTTGGGATGCCTAGCTCCACACCCCTCCTTCGCTTTCTGCAAAGTTAAATTCTGGAGGGATAATCAATTTTGTTGGGGCAGAGATAGATCTTTTAATACTAATGTGGATTGGAGGGGCGATATAGGCGGTCTCTTGTTCGGACGCTTAAATGAGAAAAGCATTAATTGGTTAAAAATACAGAGAGATTCAAAGCAGAGCTTGTTTGTCGATCCGCTTTTGTATTCTGTATATGGAGGCATCGTATATCATCACTGCGCAGGTTCGCGAGGAGTCTTCAAAACAAGGGCAACTCCATCTTATATGCTCGATAAAAAAAACGAGCCATTTTTCTCTAAAATTTATAGCGAGGTAGAGAACTATATCTGGAGGACAATCAACTCAGATCACTTTATTGAGCCTTAATTACTTAAATATTTAAATCCCATCTTTTCACAGATTATCATAAATGAGGCTTATTCAGGGCGCTTACCTAAAGGTTTTCCATCTTGACCAATTTGACCATCTCTGATTTTGGTGGCAGAAACTTCTTGTAATTCTTTACTTAGTTCTAGTTGTTCGATATTATAACCAACGCCTCTGCCATAAAATACATCCATAATATTAGGGAGTTCGACAACTTTAATTTTGTTTCCGAATTCTACACAAGCAGAATGTATTTCTTTTTTCACTTTTTCAAAATCGTAGGGGTTACTATCATCAATTCCGCCGACATCTCTTAATGCAATGCAACATTGGCCTGTTCTTTTTACGGCTTCAGCGACAAGGCTCTTATGCCCGATGTGAAATGGTTGATACCTACCTATAAGTAACGCAGTTGGAGCTTGATTATCCCACGCTTCAGTTTCGTCTAATTTCTCAACAACTTTATCAACCCACTCTTCTGGAGTTCCATCGGTAAGTCTTAAATCATAATTCATAGGTCTTTCAAACATTTTATTTGTGTCTTCATACCTACCCTCCATTATGCGATCTACCCATATTACAAAATCTGCACCAAAAGCGGCTCTAGTTTCTTGAGTTGGGCATACGAAATCTGCGATAACATATGAACCTCCCATTTTTGCCCAGTCACAAAGTTTTCCCATTCGTGTGGCATGAGACAATCGATCTTCTGGAGAAAATCCAAGTTCAGAATATATATCTTGACGAACTGCATCTGCGTTAAACCATGCGGCATTTAATTTAGCAACAAGCTTTTCAGCTAGCGTTGTCTTTCCTGATCCAGGAAGTCCCATTATAAGAATTTTTCTTTTCATGTTTTTCATTACACTCTGTTTTAGTTAGTTAAATATTTAAATCCCATCTTTTCACAGATTGCGATTTTTTCGTTTTTGGGCATGTTTTGATATTTATTTGTCGCCCATTCATTTATTCTCATTTTTCTTTTGTCTGGCGATCCATTAACATAGTCCATCGATAAAGATTGAGACATGCATTCGATCAAGAAATTTATTATTTTCTTTTTTATTATTTTGTTATAAATCTCTATTCTTTCTTTTCCCGATATATGCTCGTACCTCAATTGAGATTCGATCTTGCAGGTCATTTTCTTCCTAGAAGCGAAGAAATCTCGCGAGTTTATAAGGCACTCTTGATACAAGTAATCAAGAACCATTTGTCTTTCTTTTCCTTTCAGCATAATCATATATACACCCGAAACCCAGTGTTGGTGCGCGTTTTTTAATCTTGACATAATAATCTCTATGTGATATAATGATAGGAAATATGGGAAAAATAACAAAACAACTAAAGAATGCAACCTTTGAATACAACGAAGAAAGCAAGGTCTTCACTTTGTACGATCACGATGGATTTAACGGAACTATAGAGCTAAATAAAATTTATGCCTTTGCCTTTATGAGATTTGTTGTTAGAATGGCTCAAAGAAATTGGCTGCGATCAACAAAATCAAAAACCAAACAAACTCAAGAAAATAACGAAGAGATAGAAACAGAAGACCCAAATCAATTAAACTTATTTTAAAAATGAACGAACTAGCAGGAAATAAATATACATTAGATATAGAAAAACAAGACTTAATAAATACATATGTAAATCAATGGGTGCTAGAATGGTGCAAAAAATATCACCCCGAAGCATTCGAAAAAGCAAATCAATTCGTAGAGGAGTATTTAAATGAAAATGCGTAGTTTATATATTATATTTTTATTGTTTTTTGTTGGTTGCGAATCTTCTAAAATAGAAGTTGCAAATATAGATTTCGACAAGCTAGAAGCTCCACCTCCGCCTCCCTTAATGTTGCCGACAACTCCAGCCCCTAACTTTACGCCAAATATAGTGAAGTTATCTGAAGTGCAAATTAATGAAATACCGCATCCGTTCAATCTTAACGGTCACATTCCTTGTGTTATTTGGGTAAATGGAAAAAAGTTAAATGTATCTCCTCTGGAGGCTCAAAAATTAGCTAAAGCTGTAGATTTAACCTCAAGACCAAAAATTCACGCATCAAAACTTCACTCAGGAGAAGGTTGGATTAAACCCCTTTCGGTAACAAGGTGATGTTTGACGACGGAATACATAACGATTTTGAAAAGGCTCACCAAACAGGCTTAACAAGAGGCTTTGATCTTGGATGGACTTATAAAGGAGAATTTGATCGCTCAATAATCACCGATCAGATAGACGTACTAGAAAAACAATACAATAAAGTATCCGATCAAGAAACAAAGTTGAGAATATTATCTCAAAAAGATATTTTGCGAAAAATATACGAAGAAATGAAAAATCATGTTAATAACAGAGAAAGAATTACAAAAAAATGAATATAAATTCAGATCAAATAATTTATTCAGAGCATGACCTAGATGAATGCTTTGAATATGCAGATGGATCAGGTAGAGTTCCAGATGGAAACGCAGTAGGATATCAAATCGAATCAAATGCTCCAAATTCAGTAATAATTTTATTTAATGATATAAAATATAGTGAATGCGATCATAAATATTGGGATAATTTAGAGCTTGAAAACGATATAAATCGTGTAATAATTTAAAAGCCACCTTAGCTCAGTTGGTAGAGCACTCGCCTTGTAAGCGAACGGTCGTCAGTTCGAATCTGACAGGTGGCTCCACTTTGGAGAGATGGCTGAGTTGGTTTAAGGCGGCGGTTTGCTAAACCGTTGAAGGGCTTATTGCCCTTCCGCAGGTTCGAATCCTGTTCTCTCCGCCATTTTCCTTGACATTTTTTAAAAAATATGCTAAACTTTAATTATGAGTAAAAAAACAGATCCATTCTATGATGACGATTTAAATATCGCTTGCCCGATAACAAATAAAGATGTCCTAGATGATTGCCACATTATTTTAGAATTTGGATATGGTAGCGACTTAGATATGACAACATACGCTTTTTCTCCTGTGCATGAAGAAGTCGGTAAAAAAGTTCTAGCTTATATACAATCCCTAATGCCTAAAAACCATTCCGTTGAAGAGTTCGGAACATGCGTCATAGACGATCTTTTCGGCTCGGATACGCCAAAATGGACAGATGAAGACAAAAAAGATCATGGTCTAGAATGAGACCTTGGAGGCATTGCAACTTATTAGGTAAATCATGCATTGTGTGCATGATTATAAATTTTATCCTATGCGTACAACTCTTGAAAGTTAATTACAACTTCTCTTTCTTATACTTATCTTGTGCATTCTTTTGTGCAATGGGCACATATTCTAAAAAATGTAAAAAAACAAATGACAAAGAGATATAACTCAAATATTCTATTTCGAGGACATAGTATGCTCAATGGATTAATAAAAGATTTTGTAGCTTTTTTTGAGCCTTCAACATGGACGGATGAAGATGAAATAAGAAAGAAAAAAATATTCAAAACTATCATAGTCGATGGAAAATGTTGGTATTGCGGTGTGGAAGATTTTAAGGATATGGATCATTTTATGCCTACAAATGGCAGGCTATTTAATCCCCCAATGTTTGGCCTGGAGCACGAAGGGAATATCATTCCATCTTGCAAGACTTGCAATGCAAATAAAAGCAACAAGCATCCACTAACTTGGCTTAAAAAGGGAAGAATCACAAAAGGTAAAGAGTTTCAATTTCCTCAAGAAAGAATAGACTGTTTTCAATTGTTTTTTGATGCATTTAAAAATAAATTAATTGCAGATCAAGGCACTACAGATTTTTTGGTAAAAACGGCAATTCCGAAATGCGAAGCCTCAACCCAAGAATTAGCAAATTGGGAAGAGTGGGATAGCTTGAAGTAAATCCCAAGAAATAGTCACAACGACATTAGTAAAAAAAACATTTCTATAATAAAGAACGCAACTTCAATAACAGCCTCCCTCTCAATAAAAAACAAAATCAAAGAGATTAAAATATAAAGATCAGTTTGGGTTGCTTTGTCGATCATTTATTAAATAGAAATATCATTCCCATGGCAATTATAAGATAAATAAGCAAAAAAGCCTCCCATATATCCACTAGCATTTGCATATTATTTTTTGTTTATGCTTTTGTATAAGTTTATTACATCATTTCTCCTATCCTCAAGAAGCTTGGATATCTGAATCCATCTTTCGCAATCTCTCGCTTCATTTTTAGCTAAAGAGATTTCTAGATTTCTAACTTTTTCGCTCAACCTCTCAACTCGTACATTTTCTTTTTTTAGGAAAAATGCCACAACGGACACCATTGTTCCTAACGCAATCAATACCATTTCTTCAATTTCCATAAAGCTATATACACCCAGAAAACGCTTGACAACCACCATTCGAGGTGTTATACTATAAAACATGACAACAATACTAGGACTAACTTGCATTAGCGAAGAACTCAAAGATAAAGACAAAAAGAAATACTCATTTCGCACAATGACTCGCAAGAGATTCAATGATTTGTGTAACTCAGAAAGTAGAAATGAAGCCCTTAGTCAACTCTCTGAAAGAATTTTGCACAATGTTATTGTTACTCAATATATTATCAATCATTGTAGTGCCACAAATATTAGGCATTATCGCCTTAGCTCTTCTCTTTTTCCTCTCCTTACCGATCAAACTTTGGAAATATCTCTTGAAGACCTTCCGAATTACGCCACGATCAAACAGGAATTAAGGCAAGCAGGATTAATTGCTCGAACATTGAGGATTTCTATCGGCTCTCACCCCGATCAATTTAATGTTCTTGCGTCAAATAATAAAGATGCAGTAAAGCGAACGATAAATGAATTAAATTTTCAAGCAAGTGTCCTTGACCAATTAGGCTTACCTCAAGATCATAGTGCCCCAATGAATATTCACATTAATTACACTCCACAAGCAGATGAAACATTAGAGATTGTCGCTACCAGATTCTTCCGCAATCTTTCTATGTGCGATAAAGGAGTTTACAAACGAATAACTATAGAAAACGAAGACAAAGGTTTCTTTAATGTAGATAACTGCATAAAATTTAGCGACTACTTACATAATACATTCGGAGCTCAAATACCTGTCTGCTATGACAATTTACATGATTTTTGCAATCCATCAGAAGAACGCAATATTACATTTCAAGCAGAGAGATGTGCTTACACATGGGTAAATACAGATAAACCGCATAACGATGAATGCGAGGCAGTGGCAGATTATTTTGCTCCTGTATTTCATTGGTCTGAAGGTAAGCCCGAAAAACCAAGAGCACACGCAGATTATTTCGCCCTTGGAAATACTCCCCCTCATATTGCGATAGATGTAGATAGACCCGTAAAGTGGGAATGCGAAGTGAAAGGTAAAGATAAAGCTATCCGCTTGTTGCAAAAAGCATTAGGTCAAATCATGTAATGCAACATCAAAATCAGCATTAACTGCACCATTATTTCCGTCTGAATCTACAATATTAAATATTATATCTGTTTTTGGTTGTAGCTTGGTTGGAAAGTCAAGACTTCTTTGTGTGTCGTGATCTGTACCAAAAGATACAATTTCTCGCACTCGAAATACTTTACCAAATTCGCGTGTTCTTATTTGTGCAGTAAAATTAATACTACTTGAACTTGGCTTTTGGGCACTCAAACTATATTTTGTTAAATAACCTATTTTATCGGCGGGTATTGTATAAATGCACATTAATGTTTGATTGTTGCCGTCGAGTATTTTGACATAATCAACAGAACCTCCAACTTCATTGATTGTAATGTCTCCCACAAAGTTGGTATTTCCATCATTATATGCTCGAAATATGCGTGTCCAAGTTCCAATATTTACAGGGGTCTGCCCTGCGAGTGTTCCTGTCCAAGTTTTATCAAGAAAGTTTTCGTCCAAACCTTGAACAACCACATCTTGTGTATCTGCTCCACTTGATGATACAATTTCCATAACCTCTCCATCATCACTTGGAAAAGTATATTCATTTGATCCATCCCAAATGGTTTCGGGACTGCTAACTGACAAGCCACTGCTTTTAATACTTGGATTGCTACCAAATTTATGAATAAACGCATTTGCTTGAAATGTTATACCATCCAAATACGAACCACCAAAACCTTCCTCCATAGGAATCCACCGCTGACTTTCGCGTTCCCACACATAATTAAAAGGTATTGTAAAATTGCGATGCGGTACAAGCTCGCTTGAGTCATCAAACCTTGGCTGTTCAGTCATACTCTTAATTACACACGAATATTTATTGATTTAAAATACAACTTGACAATTAATTCTTTTTGTGATAAGATACTCAAATGCAATTCAATAGAGATAGATTAGAAGATATGTTGTTAATGGTTGGATGTATATGCTTATCAGTAGGATTAATATATTCAGATTTTGTACCTTTTATTATTGAAGTCAAAGACTTTTTATTTTATGGCAAATAAGTTAATAAATATATGTTTTATAATTGGAATTTTATTTTTGAGTTGCTTATTATTGTGGGAGTAATAATTTTATTAATAAATGCAGTATGAGTAAAAAATCATCAAATAATCAAAACGGCAAAGGCGACTCGCCTCGAAGCAATTTTTCGAAACAATTTCAAGACAACTACTCCAAAATAAAATGGAAGAGTGCCAAAAACAAGCTTGACAAGAACAAAAAAAAGAAGTATAATTAAATTCGTGCCAATAAATTGCTTCAACATAATATGCCTTCTATTGTGCGGTACATGGTACTTCACTTGGGTATATCAAATATTAAAATATATAATTAAATGAAAATACAACTAGGATTACGAGGAAGTGTAGATGTATTCAACCATGTCATCGTTAAAATAGATGATCTCATGCTTATGAATACTGAGAATTTATTTTTGAGTGGGCAAGAATATAGAACCAAGACAGGAAGAAGTTTAGTTCAATTATTAGACTCTCTATCAAAAGATCACGAAATATCAATTGGCGAGAAAGTCGCCAAAGAAGTAGAGAGTGAGTTGCATATCGAAAAAGGAACTTTAATTAAATTAAATAACAAAACAAAAGAAGAAGAAGATTTTGAGCTTGACAAACTAAACCAAGACCTATAATATAAAGACATGAGCATAACAAATTCAAGCAAGAGCAAAATCATATACAAGGGAGATAAAAGTAAAATATAAAAATGATAGAAGACAATTCAAAAGTAAATAAATATATATTAGTAAACACAAAACTGCAAGCCCCCTACGCAAGAATTTACTCCGCAAGACTATCAAATAAAGAGGCGGAAATAAAAAATAGAGCTTTCGCAATAAATAAAGTAAGTAAAAAATATATTTTAGAAAGCGATTGGAGTAAATAATGAAAATAACAATTACAAATTACGACAAAACTTATAGCGTTGAATATGATAACGATGCAGATATAGAAAGCGTTGGAGATATGTTTAAAGGCTTATTGGTGAGCATGGGATACCATCCATGCAATGTTGATGAATTATTTAATACAGAATATAAATGGTTTACGCAAGAAGAAATAGATGAAAATCGACAAGGTCACACGAAATATAATTATACTAACCCCGACCACCCAATGTATCTCGCTCAAGAAGAAAATTTTATGAAAACATATAACGAAGGCTATGCGAAAGGTTGGGACGAAGCAAAGCATCAAGACAAAGTTCAAAAATTTCAAGACGATCTCTATAATCAAGAAGACGATATGTTCAAATAAAAATGAGCAAAGAGTATGATCAATTTAATAATGGAGCAAAACACGGATTCAACCTTGCCTTACTTGCAGTCAGAAATGTTGACAGAACTATAGCAGAAGGTATTGATCTTGACTCTCAAATAAAGTACAATACGCAGAAAGATATGATTTACAAAATATATACTGCAATTAAAAAAGAGAGAGAAGCAAATATAAACTAACCACTAGCTTTATAAAAAATGATAACAATAGAAGACGCAAATAACGAAAAATACCATATAAATCCTAAACAAGTAATTTATGTAAAAGAAAGAATTCATTCTGGAAAACTAATGTACAAAATAATGATGTCCAACGGAGAAGCTTTAATGACCTCAAACGAGCATGGAGCGAAATGTATCATTGCATCAATCAAGAGTAGAAAAAACATATAGATGAAAATATCAGAATTAGAAGTTAAAGAAAGTTTTGATGGTGAATTATATTTCCGCCTCCCCGATGATGTTTTGAATCGTTTGGGTTGGGAAGAAGGGGATGATTTAAAATTCATTCCTCAAGACGAAGCATTTATTATTAAAAAAGTAAAATACGAAAATATAGAATTACAATTTGATGATGAAGAATTGCTCAAATACATGAAATTCGCACACGAAAGAAATATAACATTCAACGAACTCTGCGAAGAAGCGGTACAAGCTAAAATAGATGAAGTTAATTGCAAGTAATTTTTTATATTATTGCGGTCACGCATTAAGTTTTTTATTGTATTGTGATTTATTTGCTTTCTTATATCCTGTTTATAGCAAAATAATGTATTGGAGCATGGAGCTTGATACAGAACACAAGGTTTGGAAAATGACAATAAATAAAAGAAAGTTGCACGAAGATTAAAGATTTGACAAACTCAAAAAAATATGAGATAATATGAACAGCGACATGACACAAGATATAGCAGAAAACATCTACTACGAGCGTGGATACAATAAAGGTTTCGCAGATGCACAAGAAATATTATCTAAAAAATTTGAAAAAATATTAAGTAAAAACGCAAATCAATCATACGAAAAAGGCTTTCAAGAAGGAGCAAATCAAAAAAATAATAAGCCATGTGTTTGTGGCTTTTGGGGAGATAAAAAAAACAAATAAACAAAAATAATATGCTTACAAAATCGACACATTTTAAATATATGTCGATAAAAAGCTAAAATATGTACATAATGAAAACATTGCACAATACAAAAAATTGCAACTACAGAAGATACTTGCATAAAAAATTAAAGCACGGCAAAATAAGTGGCAAGTTTTATAAATTCATTTGCAGAAATTATCCTTACAGAGTCACAACAAGTATAGTGCAAATTTGCGTTAGAGAGGTGCTTGATGGAAAAATGACTGAAAACAAAGCCATAGTTAAAATGCAAGACAATGATCTTGAATTAAAGCGACAAAAAGAAATGTATAAATCAAATATAGAATGCCGAAAGAAAATAAGCGAAAAAAAAACTGCTAAAAAATTCACAACAGAACAAGATGTCGGACGAGATATTGCAAGTAGAGAATCTGCGTATGATAAATATATAGCAAATGTAAGAAGCAAAGAAAAACAAGAGTATTTAGAATTTATTAAAAAAAAATTTAAAGCAAATAAAATATCCCGAAAAGTATTAGATCATGCAGTTTTATTTCTCAAGAAATGTATGAAAGAAAATTTGTATTTACCTATGAGATTTAAAACATCACTATATAGAATATTCGATAACGATGGTTACAATATTCATGCTAGAGAAGCAGAGTTTTTTACATATTTTAAAAATGCATTTTCAAAAACACACGAATATAGTCTTTATAAGCAAAAAAATAAATAACGCTTGACATTTTCTTACAAATCAAATATAATATCCTCATGCCATATATAGCAACATCACAAAAAGAAAAAATAGATAGAGGGCTAGTCGCCTCTCATCTGTCCGAATTTAAAGATGCGGGTGGTTTAAATTATGCAATTCACAAGCTAATTGCAGAATACCTTTCGCAAAATAAAGAGTCATATCAAACATATAACGACATCATTGGGGCATTAGAATGTGCAAAAATGGAAATATACAGAAGAAAAATCGGAGACTATGAAGAAGTTAAAATCGTTCAAAACGGAGATGTAAAACCATACTCAAATGAATAAATTTTTAGATTGGTTGAAAGGAACTTTTTTGGCGATTGGCGTATTTTGTTATTGTATTTGGGCAAGTTTTATGTTATTATTTACGAATGAAGATGAACAATAATTTATACCAAATGTTAAAGAGTTCTGCAAAAGCAGATGTGGCAAAAGCCAAGTTGAGCCTTGATCTGCTAGGAAATAATGCAGTTGGAATCGGAGATCATTCGACTGAAGACTTTTACAAAAACGCAGAAGAAGCATTGTCTCTCCTCGCAGATGCAGAAGATAGGCTAGAAACTCTGCACAGATTAACAAAAGATCAGCTTGATATATAAGATTTTATGTCGGTAGATAATCAAAAATATGTTGTTTCATGGTCTTTAACTATCAAACAAAGCCCTCTGCAAATCAATGAATGGCAAACATTCAACTCGCTAGATAAAGCTAAGAAAAAATACAAACAACTACTTGATAGGAAAAGGCTATATACTGCATCAATCTCCCAAGTAATAAAATCAACAGAAGATTAGGCTTGACAAATCCTTGAGAATATCATATAGTTGTAAGCATGAATAGATTTGAACTAGAAGACGCGATGAGTAATCTCTACCAAACAGGTGAAGACATAGATACAATTATTTATGCGATTGGAGATTGTCCGATCAAGCATACCGAAGACCAAATATTAAATATGTTAATTGGAATAAAACAACTTCACGATACTCGCTATCAAAAAATGTGGAATGTATTCGAGCAGTTAATTCAAAATGGGATAATTTCAAATAAGGATAAATAAGAGAATGTTACTAGAATTAGATAAAGAAGTTGAATTATTAATAATCGACAAAGCGTTATCGCATATAAAAAAAGTTGAAGTCAACCCCGACATCGAAACTGATGGAGATAATTTTGATTATTGGAATAGCGTTCCATTAAATAATGGAAATTTTATTGACTATAATATTCATGAGGCGAACTTTGGACAAAAGTATGATGACTTTGATGGGTACGAATGGGGTTGCTCGGCATATCATGTTGATCCGCCCAATGAAGAAAACGAACATCATCAAATAAACACAGAAATAACAAAACTTTTATTTGATTATAAAAACGGAAAGGTAATATTTGATGGGTGATAAAATAGCTATTGCAGTTATAGTAACAAATGTAATATTAATTGTCGCCATGAGCATTTGGCTATTTATTCAATGAGAGAAGTTTTATTAAATAATAAACTTTGCACTTTTAAATATTTAGATTTTGAAGATTTAATTGAAGCAAATAATATTAAATTATTCCACAAAGAAAAACAAATAAGAGACAGAAAGTCATATTTTTTTTGGAGAGAAATCGTGAATCAAATGAAAGAAATTAACTTAATTGAAAAAATTTCTTTATGCAAACAAATATGGAATCAAATGGACAACAGAAATCTTTTTGCCACTTCCACTCAATCTCGATTCGATTTAGAATCTTTAGCTTTATGCTTGAAAGAGTCAAATGGATGTAGGGGAGAAAAGTAAAAGATATGTCAGATTCCACATGGATCATACATTTTCCTCTGTTTTTAAAAGCGGAATTATGGTAGATGGACTATGGCATGAAGCGAGTGGTGAAATAAGATACGAAGCAGTTATGGAAGAAGAAAAAGATGGAACGCAAATAAGTTATCTATTTCCAATTTTTGATCCCGAATCAAATGAATTTGACGATTACGAAGGCTAAAAATATTCTTGACAAATAAGAATAGATATGTTATAATAGATGAATATGAAAGAAATAATCCTTAAAGTTTTAGAGGAGTTGCAAGACTCACAAATAAATATAAAAAGCGAAAGTGCAAGAGAAATTCTAGCAAATAAAATAGAACTCGAATTGCAAAAGCATATATCAGAAATGATAGAATTATCCACCATAGGAGAATAAATATGGAAGAAGATTATGACGAAGAGATTGCTAGAAAAATGGAAGCTATAAATTTAATGTATGAAACTTGCACAGAAGACTTGCCCATTTCAAAGCTTGAAGAAATATCAGAAAGGCACGGAATGTTATTGCAACAACAAATGTTTTGGGTCGCAAACAATAACACAAAAAGATTTCTATATGACCTAAGAGATTTCTCGGCTTGGTTATATAAATTTGTCGGACTAGACGAAGATGATATAAAAGATTTTTAATATGAAAGCAAATACAAAAAAAATAAATAGCTATCAAATAATGTACGCTAGTGAAGTGGAAGAATTCTTTTGGGAAGATTCTGGAATCTCAGTCTCAGAAGGCATTGCAGTCGGAGTTGAACAAGAAAATGGATCAAATATTGATCTTGTTTTGTTTGAAGATATATATTGGTCTGACGAAAATCTGTAACCAAATAAGGTGTATATACATATATGACATTAAGAGAACTATTATACAGAAAATCATATAAAAATATTTTCAATGTTATATACAAAACTTTCTTAAAAGATCATCCTCAAGATAAGGTTGTTGATCTATCAATAAAATTTGAACAAGCATTTAGAGAATTAAAGTCTGTCGAACAAAACAATAAAACAAAAAACTTAGTTGTCTTAAATGAAGTCGAAAACGAAAAAGAGCAAATAATAGATGTATGTTTTTACGATGACCATGAAGATGAACACTATGCTTTAGATTTTATGGATTGGGGAGAGATAATCGACTGCGAAGTTATTGCTCCTAAAAAATTTAATCAAACTACCATCGTTGCTCATGTATTATGGGAAATAACATTTTGGGGATTCAATAGAGAAAAGATAACTGAAGAGAGAAAAGAATTAAATAAAGCAGTTAAAGAAGTGGAAGAACTAGATTTAGAAGATTTAGAAGATTTTAATATGGAAGATTTAGATGGATGAAGATAGATTGTATGAGTTTCGCATAGAATACATTAGTGGGAATTCAGTAGGACATAATTACCATTACTATCTTGCACGAAACGCAGAAGAAGCGTTATTTTACCAACTAGAAATTATGGATCATAAGCATTGGAGTATAAAACTCTTAAAGATGGAAAGAAAATGTCCATTCGCAAATAAATGGATTGATGAGAGTGAAGTTTTAGAGGTTTGCGAGCATTCTTGATTTCTTTTAAAAAAAAGTCTTGACGCAATTTAATTTTTGTGCCATACTTTAGGAATGATAGATTTTATTGCAGACATGAAAGCTTCAATCAAGAAGCACGAAAAAGAGTTAGCCTCACAACCTCGCAAGGGCATGATGGTATATTTAGATAAAAGCACTCCAATTTTAGTGCAGTACGCTAGTGCAGATAGCTTCAACCAAGCCAAGTCAATTTCCTCTAGGAAAGGTCAATCAAGTTGCTTGCGTAATGTAATTGATGGCGGTGGAAGATTACAATAACTTTTTTCTTGACAAACTTTAAAACCTATATTAAGATAGAGTCTTACTTAAAACAAAACTAATTGAAAAAAAATGATAATTGAAAAAGATAAAAAAACCATTGTGCAATCGCACGATTTTGATTCCGTAAATTGTACTATTGATGCCGAAGATATGCGTTATGTTGCCTCGCTTTTGCGAAACAATTATTCTAACACTCGCCTCGCAGTTGTTAGAGAGATTACTGCAAACGCACTCGATGCAAACATTGAGGCGAATTCTAAACGATCAATAGAAGTTTCTACTCCAAGTAAATTAAGTCCCATCTTTAGAGTGCGTGATTTTGGCGGTGGACTAAGTAAACAAGATGTATTCGGCTTATACTCTAAGTATGGCAAGAGTACCAAAAGACAATCGAACAATTATATTGGTGCATTTGGCATTGGCAAATTTGCCCCTCTTTCTTATGGAGATAACTTTACCTGTGTTTCCTATCATGGTGGAACGAGAACATCTTATAATGTTTTTGTTAATGACGATGACGACACAAAAATCGTTCAACTAGATCAAAAACCAAGTAGTGAACCAACAGGGCTTTGCATAGAGGTAGCAGTCTCAGATTCAGATGTTGATGACTTCCGCAAGATAATTGCAAACTTTTTTGAGTTCTTTTCTGATAAAGAAATGCCTAAATTCATTGGTGATGATGGAAGTCTCGTTAGAAAGAGGGGTAGAATTATTGAGTCTAAATCTAATTCTTGGTTCTTTTTAAAAGATGCAGATTCTAATAGTAGTTATTATAGTCGAAGAACCCACAATGCACATATTATTATGGGTAGAGTTGCCTATCCATTGGACAAAAACTCTATTCAAGTAGAAAACTTCGTAGAGAGTTCTAGTAAGAAAGATATAATTTACAACCTACTTGACCAAACAAATTTTTACTTGCGATTACCCTTGGGAGCGGTTAAGCTTCATCATAGTAGAGAATCCTTAGAATACAATAAGGCAACTCAACAGAAAATCATAGGTGCAATGCTCAAAGCTTGCGATGAAGTGCAAGAAATTGCCAAACAAAAACTTGCAGATTCAGATGACCTCTTTGATGCAAAGAGTAATTACGCAAGAATAGTTAATTCCATGCCATATAATATGAGGCAAATTTTTCAGAACGCTTTCGAGTGGAATGGTATCAAGATTCAATCGGCAACATTTCATCGAGATCATAAAATGTATGATGATTTAATTCTTACTCAAACAACTAGGGATAACGACTCTTCTGCGAGAAATGGATTTAAAGTTCGCTCGAACAAAGTTGCTCGAATACATTGCGATGATGAGACAATTTTTCTTATGCAAGATATAGAATCTTCACACGGCAACAATCTTCGTGCAAGAACTATATTTAATGAAAATGATAAATTGAATACAATATTCTTTATCAATCCATTGACTAAATCTGCGAAAAGCTATATCAAAGATGAATGGAATTTTGATCTTGTAGACAAGAAGCATATTCGACTTACATCCAATGTAGTTAAAGAAAAAATTCAATACAATGGAGTACGCAAATCTAATGGTAGTCGTGCAAACATTCCATTATTTGAAATGGTGCAAGATAAGCCTAGTTATCGCAATATAGATTATTGGAAAAATGTTAAAGAAGATATTGACAAAATCCAAGATGATACTAGTGGTGCTATTGATGGCAAACTTGTATATGTAAAAATCAAGAATTACAAGATTGATAGTGATGACTATGATCTCGGCAAGGTGTATAGTTTATGCGGTAGAGTGCGTAGAAGGTCAGATGAAAAATCAGATGCGAAAAAGTTTCGCTTATTCGGAATTCGTAGCGGAGATGTATCTAAGTTGGATTCAGATTCTTGGATTTCTTTTGAAGATTTTCTTCTTCAAAACTCTAAAGATTATTTACTCTCAAACTTAACTGAAGCAAAAAAATCGTACATTAAGTTTAGCGTAGACTCTCTTCATCACGATGATACGGACATTCAGAAGTCTGTTGCTGATTGCAGATACAATCTTGCATATATTATGAATTCAACCCGAATTAAATTCGATAAACTACCAAAAGATAATTTGATACGCAAGATCAGAGATAACTTTCAGATTGTTATCAATGAAGGTGCTTGCCCTCAATGTTCTTCTGCAATCGCATTCATTTCTAAGTTCGATAAAGATTGGCTCAAATTCAATCTTGACAATGGATTTTCTGCGAAGCAATTCGCAAAAGATATAGATACAATTAGAGAAAAGTATTCTTTCCTCGATTATGTATCAAATAGTGTAAATTCATATAGAGCAGAAGAAAAACTTTTTAAAGATATAATAGATTATATTTTACTCTGTGATAAAAATTAACTTGACAAACAAACAAAAATATATTATATTAGAATAATGAAAAAAGTACCATATACATTAAGCGAAAATTCAGTAACGATCTTTTGGGATGGCAAACCTTATACGCTACGCAAAGATCATGCAAATTTTAACGAAGTTCGTAAGGCATTATTTGATGCTAGATACGATGATTTAGGTGATCTCTTGGACATCAAGAAGGCAGTTCAAAATTTTGTCGAAGGAGATATTGAAATTCGTGACGAAGTTGTTTATTACAATGGTAATCGTTTGCATGGAGTTGTAGTTGACAAGTTGCTAGAAATGCTTCGTAGTGGAATGAAAGATTCTGCTCCTCTTGTAAACTTTATTACTCGTCTGCAATCCAACCCAAGTGCCAATTCTGTGAATGAATTGTACTCTTTCTTGAGTTATAAATCTTTACCAAATACTCCCGAAGGAAAAGTGTTGGGGTATAAGGGAGTTCAAGGAGACTATTGGTCACAAACAGGCAATGCAGATACAATTGTATTGCAAGGCGAGACTAATGCTAGACATCAAATTCTTAACGAAGTTGGTGCAACGATTGAAGTTGCTCGCAGATGCGTAGATGACAACAAGGATCATCATTGTTCCTTTGGTCTTCATGTGGGTAGTTACGATTACGCTAACGATTGGGCGGGATCAGATGGCAAATTACTTGTTGTTGAATTTGATCCATCCGATGCAGTTAGTGTTCCTACTGATTGCAACTTTCAAAAACTTAGGGTTTCAAAGTACAAGGTAGTGTCTGACATTACTGACACTCGCAAAGAGATTAATAAGCCTGTCTACGAGGCTAATAAGCCTATTTATGGATCAGATTCAGATGATTGTTGTGAAGATGGTGATTGCGATTACGATTGCGATTTCTCTGATGATGATTACAATGAGCCATTAGAAGATATGCCCAACGATTATCTTTCAATCAGAAATTACATTGAAAACAGGCATGAAGATGGAGAATGCCCAATGCTCAAACAAATTCAAAGCAGAATGAAAGGTTCAGAGTTGACTTGTGGCGAAATACAAGATATAGTAGTTGATCTTGGATATGACATTTTTGAAGACGAAGACTTACCTCGATCCATGTGGAGGGTTGAGTTTAATTAAACAATTAATTTAATAAAATTATGAATACAGAAACAGAACAAATAGAGTTGCTTGAAAAAATCTCTCAAGCTAATGAGGCTCAAGTAGACTCAATGTGGGCAATACTTAAATATAAAGAAATCGGAATCTATCGAAAGGTTGCTTGTATGTGCGAAGTCTTAAATCAAGATTTTGAAAATATGTTAGGTAGCCTTCCCCAAGATGAAGAAGGGCGAATATTAGACTATAAGACTCGACATTTAATACATGATGCCTTAATTGGAGTCTCATAACGATGAGGCAAACCAAGTCGAAGATTTTTAATCTTTACTTGGAACTAGAAAAGAATACAGAAAAATTCGTTCAGCAGATTCTCATTAGAGGGTTCAAGTTAATTGACATTGGAAGTTACAAGTCAATTTACTCGAAAAATAAGTTAGGTTATGTAATTAAAATAGCCAACTCCCTCAATGATGAATTTTCTGATTTACCAAGTAAACTAACAAAATTTTACATAAAACCATATTATATTGACGAAAGAATTGTGATACAGAAAAAAGCAGATACCGCAAATTGCAAGAAAGCATTCAAGCAAATAGCAAATAAGATTGGAAACAAGAATTGCGAACGCTATGATGTTCATCCTTTAAATTGTGGTCACTTAAATAACAAACCTGTTCTATTTGATTTCGCAGAAATTTAAAATGATTATCTCACAAACTATTAAAAAGCAACAACTTATATTAAACTTAATTTTCTTAAAAAAAATGATTGACATTTCCTAAAAATCTGACATACTTATAACTATGAACATTGCAAAAGATACATTGAAAAACGAAGAATTAGAAAGTAAAGCACTCGCATTAGCTGAGTCGATAGCTCCTGTGCAACTGCTTCTTGAGAATGCGAAAGCACCAAAAGAAGTTGACCCATTTAGGAATGTCGATAAGTTCTTCGCCAATCTTAAATTTGGAGCAGTCAAAAGCGAGACTGATTATTGGACTAATTTAATTCCCAAAGACGATGCAGAAATGTTCGCTCGTTGGGTATTCGCAATTATGAGCGTTCACACAACTTGGGAAAGTAATGTGCGAGGCTACGAGATTGCCATGAGTGATCTTTCTTGGACTTTATCCAAGGATAAGCTCAAGCAAATGGTTGTTAAAGCTAGAGTCGGCTTGTATGAGCGTAGAGAGCGTGGATTATGGGACTTGGTAACGAAGTTTCGTGAGAATCCCGATCAGTTCAAAAAGCAAGATGACGAGACTTGGCAAGAATGTCGCAATCGTCTAATTGGAACGATTTATGGTTTAGGTAACGCAAAGACAACTTATGCTCTTTCGCTTAGTTATCCAACTGAATCGCAACTTTGTTGCTTGGATGTTCATCTTCTTCGTTTCATGGGTCACGATCTTTCTAATGGTCATGCAAGCAGTCTTAAAGTCTACGAGAAGATGGAGAATGAGTGGCTTGCTCGTTGCAATAAGTACGGCATTTCTGCAAATGTTGCAAGAGAAATGTATTGGAACAAAGTTCAAGGCAGAAGAAATTCTCGCTATTGGAGTTACTGCTTAGAAGCATGAACAACAAAGAGAAATTAGCGTTACAAGATTTGATTGATTGTACAGAACATTATTTACTTATCGGTCACATACAAGAGCAATACGATCAATCGGAGTTAGTGTTAATGCACTACCATGTAAAATTAATGAAAAGTTTTTTAGATAGTATTAAGTAATATGACAAAAGAATATAACATAACATTAGGTTTAACTGCACAAGAAATTTCATCCATTAAAGATGGAGAACACATTAAGTTTAATTTTTTACCAACAGAACTCGAAGAGTTTAATGATCGAATTTCTATCTCAATTAAAGAAGTCCAAGAAGATTCAACTTTATCAGATTCTATGAATTTAGTTGTTGACAATCTCGCAGAAGTTTAATAGGATATTATCATGCAAAACGAAATTACAGAAGGAGATCAAATCCTAGAAGAGTTGTCAGATATTAACGAAGAGGCGATTGTGCTTGAACCTAGATCAACCTTTAATCGTGCGATTATCGGAAGTGATACTAATTGCAGAATTGTATATTCAGTAACCAAGATTATTCGTGCATTGATGGATGAAGATGATATGAACGAAGAAGAAGCACTTGAATGGTTTGAGTTTAACACTCTTGGAACATTCAATGGAATGGAAGACAAAAACAAACCTATTTTTATGTACGATGAGTTTATTTTCTAAAATTTTTAATATTTTTAAACCAACCCCAAAGTTAAGTAAAAAACAAATGGATGAATTAATTGGTGAAGTTGTCAATAAAAACGAGTCTCTTCTTGAGCGATTGGGTGATGATAAAACTCCACCAATCATAGGTGACGATTATCCAACTTACGAACAACTAATCGAAGAACATGAATCACAAAACTCTAAGTAAAGTGCAAGAACAACAAGAAGAAAAAATTGATTTAATTAAATCAATCAAAGATTTAGAAATGGAACTTGAGTTCATGTACTCAAGAGAACCCGATGAAATAAAATATATTTCTAGCGTAGAAAAACAAATTGACGAATTATACGAAAAATTAGATAAAATTAGCGATGAGAACAACTGAAAGACAAATGAGAGACGAAGAACCAAGTGTGGACGATATGCGTTATGACCTCGCAGAAGCAGAAGCAATGAACATGAATGTCTCCGACATTATTAGTTTGCTTATTGATGGATACGAGGGACTAGATAACATTTCTGATCTTGAAATCAAAGAAGAATGGGATCAACTTTTTGGGGTTGACAAAGATTGAAACATAGTACATACTTATACTCATGCAAACATATAGACAAGCACTAATAGAAGAGTTACAAAGATTAGTTAAACAAGAATCATTTAATGTTAATTATGCAAAAGACATAGTCGAATTATATGATGACGAGGTTGAAGATCATAGCAATGAAACTGCTTACGACAAAGCAATGCAAGATATTGACAATGTAAAAAATGGAGAATGGGATTTATGAATTATACAGATGAAAATGTAATGGTAGTCGCACAAAAAATTGTTGACGATATGGACTTAGACGATCTTATGTCCTATGTTTATGATGATCTTTGTGCAATCATGGATAAAGATGAAGAATTATTTAATTGCAATGTAGAACACTTTAATTTAGATGAAAATTAAAAACAAATGGGACGAAGAGTTTGAAGTCAATGTTGGCGATTGGGTTGGATTTAAATGCGACATTGAACAATGTGGAAAAGTAAAACAGATTCAATCAAGAGGAGCATTGATAGTTGAAAACAAAAATGGATTCGATGGAGACTATATCGGTGGAGATACCGAAGCATTAGTTGGATTCGATGAAGTTTGGAAAGAATATAATTAAACAAAATTTAACATGAGATTAACAAAATACCAAAAAGCAAGAATGCTAGAATTCGGTTGGGATGTAGTTGAAAGCGAGACTGATGGAGAAATTCAGAATTGCTCTTGGATCAGTATTGATCCCGAAGATGGAATTATTTACAACGATGCCATAAAACTTTTTGGATTGAGTGGAGACGGCAAAGATATTAAACTTCTAGTTGTTGGAACAAGAGAAGAAGACGAGGAAGATTAATGAAGTTATCAAGAGCAATAGAATTAGTATTAGACGAAGCAGAAACATCTGCCATTGGAGATTGTGAAGAAAACCCAAATAGCAAGAGAGTTATGGAAGCGTTAGAGGTTGTGAGAGATTTCTACGATAATCACGGCAAACATTTTAAGAATTTCTCAATAAACGAATTTGACTGCCATCACCATAATCATTCTGATTTTGTCGATGATAAAGAAAAGATGCAAGACTTTAACGAATTAACTAAACAAGAATTTTTATCAAGTTATAGTTATATCACAGAAGAAGAATATAATTTAACAAGAATGGAGCAAAAAAAGATTGACAATGGCTAATTGCTAATATAGTATATTAAGAATAAACAATAAAACCAAATTGAAAAAATGAATTATTTTAAAAATGCGAAAGTAAATTGGAACACATGGAGTCCCGAAGACATTATATTTAAAAGTAATAATGTTATCAAAAAGTTAATGCCACAAGAAAATGTGTTGAGTTATAAAAGCAAGAGTGATCGTGATGCACAAATGTGCAAAAAGACGAACGGCAAATTGCATACTAGTTCATGGAACAACGGCTCGTATCATGGAAGTGAAAATTATCGTGCAGTTCATGTACAACTCAAAGATGTTAAATCAGAATTTCCTAGTGCGAATGTTGACTTTGTTGATTGCACTCACAGAAAAGATAGCGTTGGCAATAATCTTGGGCGAGTCAATATATTGATTTACATAAATTCATTTCATTGCGAATGGACATGGTATCAAGGTCAGAATGGACACTATACCAAGAAAAGAGGTCAGAATATTTGCCCACTTGAAGAAGGTTATCGAATTTGTTATGGAGGACAAGGAGATAGCAATTCACTTAGTTACAACGAATTTTCCGAGTTATTAGATATAACTGAATCAGTTCGCAGATTTCTTTTTGAAGTCTTAGTTCCTCATCAACAAGGCATAGAGTTAGTTGCATGAGAATTTTCGTTAATTCAGATATGATATTAATGTCAAACTTAGAATCAGATATTGAATTCGCAAAACAACACAAACTTAAAGAAATTAAAAAATGAAGTGGAAAACAGAAACTCGAAAAGGCGGAGCAGAAATTTATGTTGAATGTCAAAATCGTTCTATTTTTGTTGGCGAAGGATATAGTATGCTAGAATATGGCGAAAGTATGGTTCTTGCTAGTGTTATTGAAAAAGCATTAAACGAACATGAAGAAGAATATCAATGTCACGATAAAGGATCGAATCAACATTTAAATACAATATGTGATGACGAGCATGGAAACTCCTTATGAACAATTTAATTCATAATTTACCCGATGTTTTTTATGCAATTAATGTAATCACTGCTTGTGTATTGGTTTTATTGTTTGCCTTAATTGTAACAAATTCTTTTGGAGATTAAAAGGTGAGTTGGATAAATACGCAAATGAATGACTTGACTTTATCGACAATATTTATTTGTTCAATTGCATTGGCATTTATAATCGATTTTTACATCAGAAGATAAAAGACTTGACAGAATATGTGATGTGTGGTATAATTATAGCATAATCAGAATAAGAGAAGATACAGACAAACATTGGAACGAAACTAAAGAACAAATCAAAAATTTAATGAATAAAGAAAAATGTGCGATTACTCAATAATAGAAGGTTGCATTAGACAAAGTTCAAACTTGCCAATGAAAACAGAGGATCACGACAAAACAATGAAAACATTTTACGATTGCACAGAAGAAATTGCGAATGTAATTGAAAAACATTATCCCGAAGTTTATATCGAGGACATGGAAAGAGTAAATAGTTTAGTTGACCAAGAAATTGTTGATGCAATGAGAAAGCAAGCAAAAGAAAATTACTTAGAAAATATAAATGGAGGATCAAAATGAAAGACGAAATCTTAGTTGAGTATAAAATTTTAAGCAATAGAAGCGAACCTCTTTATGTCGTTACCTCTGTTCATGCACAAGCAATTAACAATATGACTCGCAAAAAAAGCCTTGATGAAGTTGATCTTGAATCACTTAAATCTTTAGGTTTTGCGGTTGCTTATAATAAACTTGACGAGAATGGAGAAAAGTGCTATATTAAACATAACACAAGGACATTCGAGCAGAAGATGAAAAAAAAGAAAGATATTAGAAGTTTCAAGCAAGACCCAAGGGACGAGATTCCATTTTGAAGTACAACATTTCATACAAGGGCAACGAAGAACACAAACAAATAAACTTTCATACAGAAAAGAACATGATTACCTACTTAAATAAAAACATAAATTATTTAAATACATTAAATCATGTTTACTTGAATTTCAAACAAATCAAACTTTCATTAAAACAATCAAGATGGAGAAAAAAATAAATGCAAGAAATAATAAATAAAATATACGAGCGTATGGAATTTTGTGCAAATGCACACACAAATTGCCAAGCAGAAGAACAAGCATACATTTCAGAATTAAGTTGTCTGAACGAAGTTTTAGATCAAATTGAAGGTTTCCCTTGGGATCACTTAGAAAATGATTGTTGAAGTTTCAACTGAATCCGAGCTTGAAGAACTGCAAGATGTTCTGATTGAGTTTTACAAGGTCATGCCTTACAAGCAACTCTCAAGGGAAACAGAAGAGGGTCAAGAAGCATCTGATCTTTGGATTGAAAATTGGTTCTTTACGATTGAGAATGGTAGAGGAAAAATACTAGCACTCAAAAAAGACGATAAGTTTATAGGGGCAATTGGCTTGCTCGTTTCACCAAGTTTTGAAGATGGAGTAATGACTTGTATGGAATCTTTTTGGTATGTAGACGAGAATCATAGAGGGCAAGGCTTGAAGCTTTTAATTAAGGGTCAACAAGTCGCAAAAGAAATGGGAGCAAAAAGAATGATGATGGTTTACCTAGAAAATTCTATGCCCGAAAAAGTAAGGAGTATTTACGAAAGAATGGATTACAAGTTAATTCAAACAACTTACTTTAAAGAATTATGATTTACGCACTAGATAACTTTTTGCCACATCATTTGATGAGAGAGTTCTTGATTGATGATTCAGATTTTGTAGAATATCCAACTCACGATTATTCTTTTTGGGTAAAACCTGTTTCTTCTGAGTTTGACGATTATGTGATAAGTCAAATTGAAAAAGTTGAACAGAAAAGCGTTCAGAAGATTTTGTCTTTCTTTAGGGAAGCGAAAGAAGGTCAAGATGATTCTTGGAGAATTCACAATGATACGATTATCATGGGAGAACAACCCGATAGAGCAATTGTTTTGTTTATGGATTCAGAAGATTCAAAAGAATTAAATGGAACTGCATTTTGGGAACATAAAGAATATGGAGAAATATACACAAGCAAGGATGACGAAGAGTTTAATAGAATCCTATTGGAAGATTCAGAAAATAAAGATAAGTGGACATTGAAATCAGTAATAGGTTATAAGCAAAACAGATTATTATCATATCCTTGCAATTACTTTCATAGCAAATATCCAAATGAATTCAAACAACCAAGAAAAGTATTTGTAATGTTCTACAAAGTTAATTAAATAAGAAAACAAATAAGATTAAATATGAACCAAGATAATCAAACTAATTTATTTCTGCAATTAACAGAGCGTTGGCAAGATGGACAATATGCTCAAGTCGCAGATTACATTCGACATGACATTGTATTCTCAAATCGGGCTAATTTAATAGATTTTTGCTTGTATTTATCTAAACACTTAGGAATCAAAGAATTAAAAATCTTACAAAAACTAATTTAAAAGGTTGACAATAACAAAAAAACTTCATAGAATGTACTTATGATTAAAACATTGCAGACATTATACAAGATAGATACTAAAGGAAAATTGCGAGAATGGACGATGCACATTGATGGTGCTTCATTTTACGCAGTTAAAGGTTTGGTTGATGGTAAGAAGACTCAAGATAAAGCCACAACCACAATCGCCAAGAATGTTGGGCGAAGTAACGAAACAACTCCCGAAGGTCAAGCAGAATTGCAAGCTCAAGCTAAATTTCAAAAGAAATTGGATAGTGGATATGCTCTTAACGAGATAGATGCACAGAAAAAAAAGTTTTATGAGCCGATGCTCGCACACAACTTCAAGGATCGTCAAGATGAATTAGTTGGAAAGTATCCTGTTTACTCGCAACCAAAATTAGATGGCATTCGTTGTATAGTACGCAAAGAAGGCGATACGCTCATTGGAAGGACTCGTAATGGCAAAGAGATAGAATGTATTCCTCACATCTTGAAAAGCCTAAATGGGTTCTTTCTAGCCCATCCTAAAGCTATTCTTGATGGAGAACTATACAACCACGACCTTCGAGACAACTTTAATAAGATTACTTCTCTTGTTCGCAAGCAAAGACCAATCAAGTCAGACAAAATGACTGATAAAGCATTTGCGAAAAAACAAATTGAATATCAATCTAGAGTTATTGAGGCAGAAGATACAATTCAATATCATGTATATGATTGCCCGAAACTAAATGATGTAGTGAATGAATCACAATCGTTTGACTTTAGAATGGAAGAGTTGAAAGAAAAATTAATGACAAACAAACATATTGTATTAGTCGAAACATCAGAAGTTTATTCTCTCGGCAATCTAAATAGCTTGTATGGTCAATATCTTGAACAAGGTTACGAAGGACAAATGGTTCGCAAGAACTCAAGTAAATATGATAACAAGAGAAGTACATCATTATTAAAAAGAAAAGAATTTATTGATTCAGAATATAAGATTGTAGATATTGATGTTGGTAATGGCAATCGTAGTGGAACTGCAAAACATTTAGTGTGTTATTGTCCGACAACGAAAACCACATTCAATAGTAATATCAAAGGTTCATTCGACTACCTTAAAGAGATATACGATAATCGCAAAGATTATATTGGTCAGTTAGCAACCATTAAGTATTTCCAACTTACTCCCGATGGAATTCCACGCTTTCCGTATGCAATAGCATTCAGAAACTACGAATAAACATATTAAAACATATATTGCTACATATAATACAACATATCAAACAACTTAAAACAAGCATACCAAGGAATGCCTTGTAGAACCCCTGTTTCTTATTCTCTTATATCATTAGATACTATATACAACAATATACCATTCTATATAAGGAATATAATACAATACAATACAAATATTACTATACATAATATACAATTAATAATAACAATTTTAAATACATTAAATAACTGAAAATAAATTAAAAAAAGTTGATAGTGGGTTGCCCGACTTAAATGTATAAAATAAAACATTCGATTATAACTTAACAACAAATAAAAAAATTATGCAAATTCAAATAGACAATTACAGAATAAGAAAATATGATTCATTAAATCTTTGTGTTGAAGAAAGAAAAATAAAACAACAAGCAAAAAATCCATTCGGAAGAAACGGAAAGCCTGTTGATGGCGGAATCGCACAAAATATTACATCAAATAAAGTAGAATATAAGTGGCATTTAGTTTGTTATTCATCTACATTAGATTATTGTTTAAGAAAATTAGTAGATCATTGCCTTACAAATATAGAAGATATTAATACAATACAAGAAATACAAAGCAAAATAACTCAATTACATGAAAAAATTAATACAATTAGTGCTGATAACGAGAGGTTTATTGAACAAAATATTTTATCAAGTTCTGCGGATCAAGAGGTTGATGTCGAGCGAATTGCCGAAGAAGCAATCAATTGTTCGTAATTCTCACGGCTTTCCAATCATTACTAGAGATTAATAATAATTTACAATAGTTAATAATATTTTTGATTTATTACTAATTATTCTCATTTATTCTTGACATCGCTTGTATTGTATTGTATAGTATATAGTATATTATGACAGAAGAAAACATAGACAACGAACAATCGAGCGACAAGAAGACTGATATTTCAACAATGAACGAGCAAGAAATGAAGGAATTACTAGAAAATATGATGAAAACCGCTCCAAACGATTCAATCAAGAAAGCTATTCAAATTCAGATCAACAAAATAAAAAATAAATAATAAGCCGAAACTTAATTGCATAAAAAAATGGATGAATTACAAAAGATAAGTGCCGAAATAATAGAAATATTCAATACAAAGGTTGGAAAGCTAACGACCGATGATGCCGAAACGATAAATCTCTGCAATAGTAGCATGAATTTTTACATGGAATTGGGCGAAAGACAAAAAGCATTGTGGGAAGCTAAATATACATTACAATTATTGAATGATATAATAAACAATGACAAATAAATATAATGATGATGATGTATTGCATTTATCATATGAAATAATACAATTAATTGAACAAAATATTATGTCGTTTAGTGATGAAGAAACAGAAGCAGTAATCACAAGCAATGAGAGTTTATCTTTTCACATAGAGAATGATAATATAGATAGAGCATTTATAGAAGCTCGCAATTTAAAAGAATATTTAATAAAATTAAAAAACAAAAACATATAAACCATGCACATAAGAAGAGAAATTGATTATATATTAGATGATATTAATAAAGTAATTGCAAAAAATAAAACATCAAATAAACAAAGCAAAGATGACAAGGCAATGTTGAAACATTTATACGAGACAATCAATCTCAAGACAAATAACGGCAAATATGCCAAAGGAATGTGGACTGACTCGCCCGAATTTAATCGTACAAATATTTACATCAAATAATAATAGTTAATAGTATAAATTTTTAAATAAAGTCGCGGTGAGCAAAATTAGTTCTTGACAATCGCCAAATAATCTGCCATACTATTAAAGATGAACGAAATTGCTAAAGAATTAGAAAGAGTTAAAGAACAAATATCAATATCAAATGGTTATTCAGATGATATAAGAAAAGAATTATCTGATTTAAATAAAACACTAATGTTGATTGCCCAAATATTAAGAAATAAATAAACAAATTTTTGCATGATATAAGATGCACAAATATAGTATATACTCTTATACAATACAATATACTAAATAAACAATAAAATTGCATGATATAAAAGGCAAAACAATACAACTCAAATAAACACTTAATTATACAAAATAAATTATACAATATGAATCAAAATAAATACTTAGTTGGAAAAAAGAAAAGCGGAAAAGGAATGGTTGGTCACAAAGGAGGACTCGCCACTCCAACAGGAGCATTCGGAGGAAAAAGCAAGTTTAATAAAAAGAGGCTTGACAAGAAATCCTAATCTGATATACTTAGGGTTATGAATTATTGCGAAGAACAAATTGAATATCTTGAGTGGCAAGCTCAAGCAGAAAAAGAAAAGAATGCCAACCCATGCGATGTCGCAGAAGGAGTATATATGTTAGTAGATGATGCGAGTCCGAGCGAATCGCCTGTTTATTTTCGTTCACTTAAAGGAGCAGTTGATTGGGCAGAGAATGACGATCAATACATTTCTTATCAAGGAGAAGAGCAATGGTCAGTATATAGAGTCGGAGGAAAAGTACTATGACATTTCAAGAGATTGACATAAAAAATGTTGACTACATGATTCCCAATGGTAGCGAACTCGCAGTTATTGACAGAAAAGATTTAATGAAAGATGATCTCGATCAAGCACTCATTCTTTATGGATGGGACGAAGTAGGAATGTTCGATCATGAATTTGATTTACCAACATACGGATTCGTTTCTTAAAAAAAAGACTTGACAATATATTACATTCTGATATACTAGAATACATAAACCAATAATTGCTTAATAACAAACAAAAAAAGATAAAATTATGAGTATTGCGAAAAATGCGAGAGCGAGCCAAGTAATGGCAGATATTAAAAGTGGTAAACACACACCTGCGAATAAGCAAGGTAAGTTTGCGAATTATGGATCAGTTGACGAGGATAGTATATACTATTCAACAAAACTATCTCAAAAAGCAGATGCAGTTCGCATTGCACGAGTCGAAGCAAGTCGAGCAAGATTAAGATTGAAAGGAATTTTTATTTAATGATTAAGTCGCTATCCCCAAAGGTTGGTTTGTTCGCAAGCGAGTCTGAGTTGAGAAACGAGTTGACCGAAAAAGAATATGTTTATCTTAAACTCGCCAAGCTAAATGAATTTGTTGATGATCTTTATCATTGCACACAATATCCAAACAACACAATCATTGATGCTAAAGCCTCATACCAATACATCAATCAAATACGAGAAGACTTGATGAGAATAAATAAAAATACAATTAAATAACATGAACATAAATATATTTCAACAACCTCAACAATGGACGAACAAGGAGATAGAACATATCTTCGATACTAATTGGAACATTACATTAGAACAAATATCACTTCTTACAAATAAAACAATAGAAGAATTAAAAGAATTATTGATGCCAAACTAATGAAATATTTAATATTATTATCTTTTTTATTTAATAGTTGTTCTGATAAAATATTCACTCCAAACAAACAAATACAATTTACTCATTCTTGCCCCAAGAGTGGTCACGGCCCCTGTTATTTATGTGACTCAGAAAATAATTCAAAAAAGTTCTTGACTTTCAACAAATAATAGAGTATAATAGATACATAATTAAGAAACAAACTTAATCAAAATAAATAATCGATCTTTAACATTTTAAAAACTTTGGAGAGGTAGATATACTTCTCCTGTGGGTGACTGAGCAAGCTTGTCGTGAGCGAGCTAAGGTACGCAAACTTTCTGTGGTAGATTAGCAGAGTCCAATCGGATGAGCTAGAGACAATTCCAAGTCTCGTTTGTGGTGCGAAGTAGGTACTCTATGAACTGATGTTCACGCCGAAAAGTCGAAGGTATACAGTAATCCTTCCCCACACCATTTTATTTATTATTATTCATGTTAAGCCCGATCAAGGTAAATTACTTTGGTCGGGTTTTTTGTTTGACAATACCTACAGATCTGTCATACTAGATATTATGGAAACGATTAAACAAATTCTCACAAACTACGGTTACATCAACTCAGCTCAACTTGCTGAAATCAACGACAACTTTCCTAATATGAAGGTCGTAATCAAATGGGGAGGCATGCCTCGTGATCGAGTTCCTGTTCATCAAGCAGTAAAACTCATTAAACATATTGAATCAAAAGACATTGACTATTGCAGAGAAGTATTCTTTGCATCAGATGAAATGAGTAAGCTTAGAGAAGTATTTCACATTGCACAATAACCTAACATAAAAAAACATATGATTAATCCAGCAGAAGTAACAAACTATAATAGAACACAATATCAATTACAAGAATTTATTTTATTTGGTATCAACGTAGCAGGAAAGAAAAGTTCAATCGAAGCACCTAAATTAGAAGTGTTTATCGAGAGAGCAAAAAACATAACAAAAGAAACATTACCATTTAATTGTATAAGAAAATTGATTGAATTGGGCCGGCTGCAAGAGATCATGCATTGGGCAAAGCTTAGTCCATACAAGCAAAGATACAATTCTTATGTTGCTGTGTCCAAGATACAAGACCTTCAAACCGTCACCCTGAACAAACTTTTAGAGGTTGCTGGTATCGGGTTTAAAACGGCAAGGTTCTTTCTTTCTCATAGTCGCGAAGACTTTGACGAGCCGATGCTCGACACACATATCTTAAGGTTCCTTCGTGACCAAGGGCATAAGGACGCCCCAAAAAGCACGCCTTCGAACGTCGGCATCTACAACTATTACGCTAATGCATTCAAGATGCATGCTCGAACCTTAGGAAAGTCAGTGACTGACCTTGATCTAGAGATTTGGAAGAAGTACTCCAAGACGGTATAGAGTGTTAACAATAATTATCTTGAGCGCAATCGCAGGCCTTATACAATTCATTAGAGAAGAAAGGGACGACTTCTAAATAACAAACTTATCTTGTTCAAATATCAATAGTAAATAACACAAATATAAGAGCCAAATATAAGAAGAAAAATAATAAACATAATCAAATTAAAATGACATAAATTACATAAGTTATTGAATAACAACGAGTTGCGTAAAATCCGCCTAGGCGTTTTTTCATAACTAATTGGCTACTAACGACTTGCAATGTTTTAGAAAAAAATGCCCCAACTTCGATGTGTCGATAAAATCTAATTCTATCGACATATACGGATTGACCTGTCGATGCCGTCGACATAAATCGGAGAAAAAAATGAAGAAAAGGGTTGACTTGAGGTAAAAACCTGTCATACTTGTATTTATGATCAAGACAAAGCCTAACGAAAAAAGATATAAGATTGACTTTGGTAGTCCTGTTTTTGTTTACAAGAATCTTCACAAGAAATGTTGGAGCATCAAGCAAGACGGATTAGTTAAAGCTCATGCCAAATTACTAGCAATGCATAGTTGCACTTTCAAGGTTAGCAAAAGTGGGCGAGAAAGAGTTTTAAAAGAACAGCGTAAAAATGTTCACGCAGGAATCGAGGGCTATGTAGAGAATTGGCAAATGGGCGATTGGAGAGATTCTCATCCCACTGCAAGACCTGTTTCCTATAATCCATATAAGTATGAGAATTTTGTTGACAAGGACACGGAACAAATGGTAGACTATGCTATTGCCGTAAGATTAGAACCCAAACAAGTATTAGCAGTATTATGAATGAAACACAAACAACCAAAACACAACTCCTAAAGGAAATCCAAGAGAACCTTCCTATTTTATCATCACCTGAGCTTATTAAAATCTTTGAGATGATTTTTGGACAAGGCGAAGAAGATATCTATTCAGTAGATTGGAGTAAGTAATTATGACACAAGCAAAGATAAGACAAACCATCATGGACATCGTCCGGGGAGAAATGGCATACGCAGATCCAATGTCCAAGGTATGCTTGGAGCAGAACGAGCGTCATCCCGAAAAGTTTCCACTTGGAAGTACATTTCAATCAGCCGAAGAAGTTTTGGAGGATATCGTTTTAAGCTTGACCTCATTGCAGAATGAGCTTAGAATAGAGTCTTCTTTTCAATCAGCACAACTCTAACAACAAGGAAAAAATTATGGGATTAGATCAATACGCATACTCACGACCACCACGCAAACGCAACTCAGATAATGATATTCAAATTGCAGAATGGCGAAAGCACAATCGCTTGCAAGGATGGATGCAAGACCTTTGGGAAAGCAAGGGTTGCCCAAACGAAGACAAACATGGTGACGATGACGATGCCGAAGTTCTTTTTAATTGCGTTCCCTTGCAATTAACGGAAGAAGATATTAATTCTCTTGAAGATGCGATTCTTAATTTCGAGCTTCCCGAATCAAATGGATTCTTTTGGGGTTCTGATTCTTATTTTTGGACTGACGAAAACGATGAACCTCATTCCGATAACGATTATTGGTACAAAGAAAGCGATTTGCAATTTGTCAAGGATGCTCGCAAGGCACTAAAAAAGAAACACAGAATTTTTTACTCTTGTTGGTATTAATGCTTGACTTTTACTGAAAATCTGACAAACTATACATTATGAGCATGACACTAGACACACCACAACAAATTAACGCATTCCGATTAAGAACTATCGCAAGAGGAATAAAGCTAGAAATGAGAGGACTAAAGATGTCGAGAGGCAAATCTTGCTATTCGATTGCGAAATCAGAATTTGGTTTTAAAGGCAATCGGCAGTCCGTTCTCGATCAACTTCTCAACAAAATGGAGGGATTAAAATAATTATGAATAACTACATCGAAGCAGTATGCGAAGGCAAACCTCTTGACCTTCCAAGTTTTAACGAAGACTCCGAGCAATGGGAATTGTATTTCGAGGAGTCGCCAACATCGTGGCATCCATATAGTCAAAGAGATTTAATAGCAGTTAGTTTTGACTCAGCAGATCAAGCGTGCAACGCATACAACCACTACAACCAAGGATAAGAAAATGAATACAACAAGAATCGCAACTCTTCGCACTAAAATTCGTAACATGGGTTACGCTCTTGCTCAAGCAGAAATGCGTGGGCTTGGAGGCAAAGGTTTATTCTCTCAAAAACTTGCACATAATTTGCTCCTTAGTGAGCTTTATTTGCTCGAAAAAAGAGTTTAGTTAACTTGGGACCCGTAGCTCAGTTGGTTAGAGCGTCCGACTCATAATCGGAGGGTCCTCGGTTCAAGCCCGAGCGGGTCCACCAAGCTTACCTAAATCACTTACCACCAAGGACTTACGCAAAAAAGTCCTGGGCGGTTTTTCCTAAGTCATTGATATTCATATACTTACAACTATTTTAATTTTATGAAAAAAAAGGGTTGACATGACATCATTTTCTGTCATACTAGTATACATCAAGACGATAACTGAACTTAAAAAAAATTAGTCGAAACAAAAAAAACTTAATCGAAGAAAAAAAAGCTTGACAAAAACCAAAAACTTTCGTATAATTAAATCTTACAAAGCGATAAACCAAAACTAAAAAAACTATGAATAAAAAAATTGATCTCTCCGTATGTGGCACAAAAAGAATTGACTTTAGCGAAGTAAAGTCCGTAAAGACTCCCGAAAAGACTGAGTCTTGGCAACCAATCGGTCATGCGTTCCTTGTTGATCGTGTGCAAAACCAAATCCAAGAAAATGGTTGGGAAATTGTAGACACTTACCATTCTCTTCACCGATTCGGTCAGCGTTACTTCGGTCTCTTCCATGTCAAGAACACAGGTTCCGATGTTGATGATCGTGGCACAGTTCTCGGTCTTCGCAACTCGCACGACAAATGCTTTCCAGCAGGTTTGTGCATGGGCAACGCTCCATTTGTTTGCTCGAACCTTATCTTCACCAACGAAGTGACTCTTGCAAGAAGGCACACAAAAAACATTTTGACTGACTTGTCTCAAGTTATCGCTCGCACTCTCGGCAAGATGACTGAGACATGGGCAAGCGATGAGAAACGCATCGAAGCGTACAAAGAGTACGAACTCGGCAACGAGCAAGCCCATGACCTTGTTATCCGTGCTTTTCAAAATGGTGCGATCAGCAAAGGCAAAATCGCTGATGTAGTTGAGCAATGGCACAAACCCGAACATGATGACTTTTCTCCTCGGAATATGCACTCATTGTATAACGGCTTCACTCATGTTCTTAAAGGTGGAGTTCATGCCTTACCAAATCGTTCTCTCGCATTGCATGGTGTTCTTGACTCTGAAGTCGCACTTGTAAAGTAATCATTCTTAATCACAAACCAAACATAAACCTAACAAAAATTAAAATTATGAAAAATCAAGCAAAACTCAAAAATGTAGTTGATAGTCTCAAAGGACGATTCGTTTCTCTTCTAGTTAAACAAGGGGAGCAACGCAAGGTCTTCTCGGCAAAAGTCAAGAGTGTTACTGCTCGCCATGTAATGTTTTCGGACATGAATGGAGCGAATCGTCGAGTCAATCGTCGCCATGTTCTTCGAGCGACTTGTGCAGATAAATCCTTTAAAAGGTCAGTGAGTCTAGGTTAATTAGTCAATCTGCGTAGCGGAAAGATTAATGATTGCCCCCCGATTGGGGGGCTTTTTTGTGCCCACATTTATTATTGCATAAGTCGTTGAGGTTCAAGAGGTTAGGGAAAACCGGCCTAGGCTTTTTTGCGTAAGTCGTTGATAGTTAACGAGTAACGTCATAAAGTTTTTTTAATTTTATTAATTTTAGGGTTGACTTACCTCTATATGATGTCATAATTATACTTATGAAAGACGAACAAGCAAAGCAAAGAATGAAACAATTTCAAGAACTTCCCTCTAATACTATTTCATGGGAAACTTTCAAGAGATTGCTCGGACAATTCGGTACAGAAAAAGGAATCGAAAAAGCAAAAAACATTATTAAAAAGCTTGACAGAAGCAACTAATTCAACCATAATTAAGACATGATTAAAACAACACTTCTCACATCAGGTAATCAAAAAATTCTCAAAGGAGAAAAACTCGGTTACATCACAAAAGG
>ENA-OQVM01000477-OQVM01000477.1-marine-metagenome-genome-assembly--contig:-NODE-477-length-62869-cov-7.089518_pt1 | contig 62869 bp, 50 predicted proteins | sample MGYA00237776_ERZ505498 | MGnify/ENA primary metagenome ERZ505498 (study PRJEB26159, sample SAMN06265151) | marine metagenome | isolation source: Helgoland LTER site | place: Germany:Helgoland, sampling... | reverse complement strand
TTGAACACCGCAGCCTTCTACTACAACTACGAAGGACTGCAGTATCAGGCAACTGATCCAGAAGTCTTCCAGGGCGGTGTGGGCAATATTCCAAAATCAGAAATTTTTGGTGCCGAGCTTGAGCTGTCAGCTTTCTTGTCTGAGTCACTGATTCTCGATGTACGCCTGGCATGGTTGGAAACTGAAATCACGAGTGATCATCTGGCACTGGACAATGTACAATCAGAAGCCGCAGGCAATGCCTTGATAGGTCAGGGCTTCAACCTGTTCAGCGATGAAATTCAGATAGCCCGCTCCGCTGCAGTGCAAAATGTTAACGGCAATGACCTCGCCAAAACGCCGAAATTTACCGGTAATGTGGCACTCAACTGGAACACTGAAATCGCCTCTTGGGGTGAAGTGAACAGCAGCCTGCAGTACACCTACAGAGGTGAATTTAAGCATCGTATTTTCAATAACGATGCCACTGATATTGTGCCCAGCTACAGCGTGATTGATTTAGTTGTTGGCCTGCGTCCAGAGGGACAAGACTGGCGCGTTGAGCTGATCGGTAAAAACCTGACTGACGAGGCTGGCATCAATGCCCGCTTTACCGATGTCTTTGGTGTTGGCGCAACTGGCGATGAGCTGATTGGTCCACGTCAGGTTATGGCACGTTTCTCTATGGATTTCTAAGTCCAAGTAACTGGTTACAAACAGTCAGAAAAACCCAGATTATTTATTAGTCTGGGTTTTTTATAAACGGGATAATTACAGAGTCCTAACAGCTGATTATGCTAATATCCCAGGCTAACTGGTTAAACAATTTTGGATCCACCTCTAATGTCAAAACGCTATATTCAAGCCCAACAACTTCTGGAAGATTCCTACCAACTGGCCTGGCAAGTTTTTGAAAGCGGCTATAGGCCCAACTATATAGTGGGTGTTTGGCGCGGCGGCGCACCAGTGGGTATTGCCGTTCAGGAATTTCTCGATGTCCTGGGCATAGAGTCAGATCATATTGCCATTCGCACTTCTTCTTACAGCCGAGAGGGAGAGCGCAGCAAAACCGTTCATGTCCACGGACTGAGCTATATTATTCGCCAGCTTGAAGCGGAGGACTCACTGCTAATAGTTGACGATGTCCATGACACCGGGCTGTCTATCCAACAGGCCATAGTGGATCTAAAGAGCGCCTGTAAGAAAAACACGCCGCAGATTCGCATCGCCACGCCCTACTACAAACCCAATAACAACAAGACTGACGGCCCACCGGATTACTATATCCACGAGACTGAAGAGTGGTTGGTATTCCCCCATGAGCTGCATGGTTTAAGTGCCGATGAAATTCGTCAGCACAAACCTGAACTGGCAAAGCTAATTGATAAGATGGCGCCTTTAATTAAAGGCTAACCTTAAAAGCGCGATTTAGTTCCAATCTCTATCAGGCCTGCCTGATAGAGATCCTGTTCCTGCGGACTCCAGGCCCATCTCGAAACAGTATTTTTAGTTAACCGCATTTCTAATAAACCCATCTCTACTTGATCAGGCCTATCGAATGGCACTGTTATTGCAATGCTAATAGTCTGTTAAAGTCATCGAGCCTGCTTATGGTGACAATGATGACATTCGCACAAATTTCAATTTTACGAACTCGGTAGCGTTGCCTAATACATTTGTTTCAAGTGTAAATGGACAATTCACGTTGTTGTATAACTTTTTACAGGATAGATCGTCACTAGCATCGGTTGACAAAGATGGAGATGGTAATTCGGATTACGATGTTCTTGAAGAAGTTCATATATTTTGGAGCCATTAAAGATAGCCGAAGCCCCTGCTATTGTAGGGGCTTCAATTTTTAGCCTTTGCGCCTAGTTAGCCGCAAAGGCTAAAGCAATGTTGACACGGGTGTTTCTCTCTCTTGTTTAAAAAACACTACATTTGGGTATTTTAGATACCGGTATAGCCAATAACATAAACGGCATCTTTTAGAAGTTGCAATATCATGAATTGAGGTTTATTGGACGTGATGATATATTAATGTATATCATATAATGCTGGGTAATATAGAAAAGTAGATCAAAATGACGTATTTAAACGACCAGACAGTCAAGAGCCTACGTGAGGCTCGCCAGAGAAAGGGGTTTAGCCAGCGAGAGCTAAGCGCTAAGTCTGGTGTGCCGCAAAGCCATATTTCCAAGATAGAGAGTGGAGCGGTGGATTTGCGGGTGTCTAGTTTGGTCGCTCTGGCGCGTGTTTTGGATTTAGAGCTTGAGCTTGTTCCGAAGAAGACCGTTCCCGCCGTGAAATCTATCGTGCGTAGTAGCAATCTTCGTAATTCACTGGCACATGGTAACCCAGCCGAAGACGTTAAGGCGTCTTTGCCAGCTTATAGTTTAGATGGAGGCGACGATGAGTAGTAATGTCTCAACCCTCAATGTTTTTCTCTATGATGAGCTGGTCGGCACCATTACCAATGTGGGAAATGATCGCTCTTTGTTCGCGTTGACACCAGATTATATTGAGAATGCTGACCGCTCGACATTAAGCCTTGGTTTTAAAGATTCGCTCGGTGAATTGATTACGGACTTTAAACCCACCAATACACAACTTATGCCATTCTTCTCAAACCTCTTACCAGAGGATGAGATGCGTAGATATTTGGCTGAGAGAGCGAATGTTAATCCTGAGCGCGAGTTCTTCTTGCTCTGGGTGTTGGGTCAAGATTTATCAGGGGCGATTACCGTCAAGCCCGCTGATGGGGAAGAGCTTCCACCGAGTATAAGTGACCCAGTTGATGGAGGCGAAGAAAACAAAGATGGTGCGATGCGTTTTTCTTTGGCGGGAGTTCAGCTAAAATTCTCCGCCGTTCAAAGTGCCTCAGGAGGATTGACGATTCCTGCTAGCGGTATGGGCGGATCATGGATTGTAAAGCTGCCCTCAAGTAAGTTTGAGGGCGTGCCTGAAAATGAGTTTTCCATGATGGAGCTAGCTCGAAAAATCGGCATGGATGTTCCTGAAACACAATTACTCAATATTGGCGATATTGAAAATATCCCTGATGGGATTGGGCAGTTTGGAAATAGCGCCTTCGCGATCAAACGGTTCGACCGAATAGACGGCAGTGGTTCTGTTCATATTGAAGATTTTGCGCAAGTGTTTGGTGTCTATCCACATGATAAATACAAAAAAGCCAGTATGCGCAATATTGCAGAAGTTATAGGGATCGAAGGGCAAGAAGACGATATCGCTGAGTTTACCCGCAGGCTCGTATTTAACACGCTCATAGGTAATGCGGATATGCATTTAAAGAACTGGTCGCTCATCTATAACGACAAGCGTTCAGCCTCAATTGCGCCAGCTTATGATTTTGTTTCAACAATTCCCTATATTGCGGATAAGGAAGCCGCTTTGAAAGTCAGCAGGAGCAAGAAGTTTGCTGACTTCACCATGGATGAACTGTCTCATTTGGCGGCAAGGGCACGGTTGCCAGAAAAGCTAGTATTGGATACGGCAAGTGAAACAGTAGAGCTTTTCCATGAAAAGTGGCAAAGCGAAAAAACCAATCTGGCGCTTAATGGCGACGTGATTGAAGCAATCCACAAGCATCTGGAAGATATTCCGATTGCTAAAAAAAAGTAAAAAACTAATGGGTACAAAATAGTCGGCGTTTGGCGCCGCGGCGCACCAGTGGGAATCGCCGTGCAGGAATTTCTCGATGTCCTGGGCATAGAGTCAGATCATATTGCCATTCGCACTTCTTCTTACAGCCGAGAGGGAGAGCGCAGCAAAACCGTTCATGTCCACGGACTGAGCTATATTATTCGCCAGCTGGAAGCGGAAGACTCACTGCTGATCGTCGACGATGTCCATGACACTAGGCTGTCTATTCAGCAAGCGATCGTCGATCTAAAGCGCGCCTGTAAGAAGAACACTCCGCAGATTCGAATCGCCACGCCCTACTACAAACCCAATAACAGCAAGACTGACGGCCCACCGGATTACTATATTCACGAAACTGAAGAGTGGCTGATATTCCCTCATGAACTGCATGGTTTAAGTGCCGATGAAATTCGTCAACACAAACCTGAACTGGCAAAGCTAATTGATAAGATGGCGCCTTTAATCAAAGGTTAATAGTCAATACACCATCTTTGCTCAAAACTCTCGTCGATCAAACCTGTTGACCACCGTCAATGAGTGGCACCGTTATTGCACTGCTATAAGAGTGTTAAATAAATTGGGCCAATTAGACAATGAGCAACCCCTGTGCGGAACCAGCCGCTCCTGAACAAAAGCCTAGCGGCGGCTGGCTGGCCGAGCTCGAACTAGACTATGCCATTCGCCGTGAAAAAACCTGTCTGGTGCGCAAAAAACAGCGTGGCCCCCTGACCCTCCAGCGCCCCTTCTACCCCGAGGGCGATATCTGTCACAGCTATATCCTTCACCCTCCCGGAGGCGTGGTAGGTGGCGACACCCTTGAGATAAAACTCCAAGCTGCAGACAATTCTCACTGCTTGATCACCACCCCCGGCGCAACCAAGTTCTACAAATCCAAGAGCGACCTGGTCAGTCACCAGACACAGAAAATCAGCGTCGCCAAAGGTGCGGTGGTGGAGTGGCTACCGCAACAAAATATTTTCTTTCCCGGTGCCCGGTCCATTTTAAAGACGCAAATTGATATTGCACCAGAAGGGCGTTTTATCGGCTGGGAAGTGCACTGTTTTGGACGCCCGGCCAATAGTGAAATCTTCGATCAGGGCACTATCACCAGCAGTACCGAGATTCGATTAGATGGTGAACTGCGTTTAGTGGAACAACTCTGCACTCAAGACAGCGCACTGATCATGTCACCCAGCGGTCTGCGCGGAATGCCCATGCAGGGTAGCCTTATTGCAGCACCCTGTAGCCAGGCAGAAAGGGATCAACTGGAACACATATTGCATTGCTATCAATACTCGGATTCGATCGGCCTCACTCTGGTTGACGACATTCTGATCCTCAGGGTATTGGGCACTCAAATCGAGCCGATACTAAATATTTTTACCCAGATGTGGACGCAGTTGCGCAGTGAATGGTTGCATAAACCGGCCTGCTCGCCACGCATCTGGGCCACCTGAAGGGTGAACTGATCATGGAATTAACCCCCCGCGAAAAAGATAAGTTGATGTTATTTACCGCCTCGCTTTTAGCCGAACGACGCAAGGCCCGCGGTTTAAAACTCAACTACCCGGAAGCCATCGCCTTTATCAGTGGCGCGATTCTCGAAGGCGCTCGCGATGGCCGCACCGTGGCTGAATTGATGGACTTTGGCCGCACATTACTCAGCGCCGACGAGGTTATGGACGGCGTGCCGGAAATGATTCACGACGTGCAGGTGGAAGCTACTTTCCCCGACGGCACCAAGCTTGTCACTGTTCACAACCCGATTGTCTAGGAGCCAACCATGATCCCCGGAGAATTTAAAACTGCCCCTGGCGATATCGAGCTCAATGCGGGGCGCAACCTAGTCATTATCTCAGTGGCCAATATTGGTGATCGACCGATTCAAATCGGCTCCCACTATCATTTCTATGAGGTCAACGACGCATTGATTTTCGAGCGTGAAACCACCCTCGGTTACCGACTCAATATTGCCTCGGGCACCGCAGTCCGCTTTGAGCCGGGGCAGGAGCGCACCATTGAATTAGTCGAGTATGGCGGCGCTGGGCATATCTATGGGTTTCAGGGAAAAGTGATGGGCTCGATAGAGCAGATCAAAGCCGAACAGGCTACCAACAAAGGCCAGGAGTAAAGCATGCCAAGATCTATTTCAAGACAGGCCTATGCCGAAATGTTCGGTCCCACCACCGGTGACAAGGTTCGCCTAGCAGATACCGAACTCTGGCTAGAGGTGGAAAAAGACTTCACCCTCTACGGCGACGAAGTTAAATTTGGCGGCGGCAAAGTGATTCGCGACGGCATGGGCCAGAGCCAGCGACCCAGTGCAGAGACCGTGGACCTAGTGATTACCAACGCACTAATTATCGACCACTGGGGCATAGTTAAAGCCGATGTGGGGATTAAAAACGGACGCATTGCGGCCATAGGTAAAGCAGGCAATCCCGACACCCAGAGCGGCGTCGATATTATTATTGGTGCCGGCACCGAAGTGCTCGCCGGTGAGGGCCATATTCTCACCGCCGGTGGTGTCGACTCCCACATTCACTTTATCTGCCCCCAGCAAATTGACGAGGCACTGATGTCCGGTGTCACCACCATGCTCGGCGGCGGCACTGGCCCCGCCACTGGCACCAATGCCACAACCTGCACTCCGGGACCCTGGAATATCCACCGTATGCTCGAAGCTGCGGACACAGCGCCCATGAATATTGGCCTGATGGGCAAGGGCAATGCCAGCCAGGCAGAACCCATAAGAGAGCAGGTTGAAGCTGGGGTAATGGGCTTAAAACTGCACGAAGATTGGGGCACTACACCGGCCTCAATTAATGAATGTTTAAACGTTGCCGAGGAAACCGATGTGCAGGTGGCGATTCACACCGACACCCTCAATGAATCCGGTTTTGTCGAAGCTACATTAGCTGCCATAAACGGTCGCACCATCCACACCTATCACACCGAAGGAGCTGGCGGCGGTCATGCCCCGGATATTATCAAGGCCTGCGGTGAACTCAATATCCTGCCCTCCTCGACTAATCCAACAAGGCCCTACACCATCAATACGGTGGATGAGCATTTGGATATGCTGATGGTCTGCCACCATTTGGATCCCAATATTGCCGAAGATGTGGCCTTTGCCGAATCGCGCATTCGCCGGGAGACCATTGCCGCGGAAGATATTCTCCATGACCTAGGCGCATTTTCTATGATCGCCTCGGACTCCCAGGCCATGGGCCGGGTCGGTGAAGTGATTATCAGAACCTGGCAGACCGCCCACAAAATGAAAGCCCAGCGCGGTCCATTGGCCCAAGATAGCAGCGCCAATGACAACAATCGCATTAAGCGCTATATCGCCAAATACACCATCAACCCGGCCATTGCTCATGGTATTTCCCACGAAGTGGGCTCCATTGAAACCGGCAAGCTGGCGGACTTGGTGCTTTGGAAACCGGCCTTTTTTGGCACCAAGCCGGCAATTATTATTAAGGGCGGCATGATCGCGGCGGCACCTATGGGTGATCCCAATGCCTCGATTCCAACACCCCAACCGGTGCACTACAGATCCATGTTTGGTTCTATGGGTCGCGCCAGTAATAACACCTCTATGCTGTTTCTTTCCGGTGCCGCAGTGGCCGGCGGCATTCCCGAACAGCTGGGTTTACGCAGCTTGATTGGCACAGTGAAAAACTGCCGCAATGTCACCAAAAATGACATGTTGCTGAATAGCTATCAACCGACGATAGAAGTGGATTCACAGACCTATGAAGTACGTGCTGACGGCCAGTTATTGGTCTGCGAACCGGCCACCGAGCTGCCCATGGCGCAGCGCTATTTTCTGTTTTAACTGCAGGCTTATTTGATGATTCGCATTACTAGTATTTTAGAAAACTCTTCAGCTCATGACACGACATTGAGTCTGCCGATTCGAGAACGCACCAAGAGTCGCATCAAAGTGACTCTGGATGATGGTCGCGAGGCCGGGCTATTTTTACCTCGCGGTGAAGTACTCCGCGGCGGTGATTTGGTGCAGAGCGATGAGGGCCTGGTGGTACAGATTAATGCCGCACCTGAAACGGTTTCAACAGTCACCAGCGACAGTGCTCACGCCCTGGCACGAGCCAGTTATCACCTGGGCAATCGCCATGTGCCGCTGCAGATTGAAGCTGGGTTTTTGCGTTACCAACACGACCATGTTCTAGACGATATGGTGATTGGCCTGGGTCTCTCTGTTGCCGTTGAAGAGGCGCCTTTTGAGCCTGAGGCGGGTGCCTATAAAAACGCTCCCGCCAGTCATGGCCATCACCATGATCACTGATTATTACAGGCTTAGCATTACTCGCTAACCATTACCCGCTAGCCATTACTCGCTTATCATTTTAAGGAACTTCCAATGACCAAACTTTTTAGCCGACTCACTCTGGGTACTGCACTGATATTCGGACAGTCCGCCGCTCAAGCCCACAGTCCTGACGGCAGCGTAATCTCAGTTTTACACCTTATATCAGCACCGGATCATTTGGGCTTGGTAGTTTTTGCCATGCTGCTTTTGGCTACCATCGCATCACGTTTGCTGGAGCGTCGAAAAACCCGTGCGATTAAAATTAGCGTAGAAGATTAGAGCCCCCGTAAGTGTCTACTGAGCTGTTAGACAACTCGCTCTCTGAGCTCCGTCTTTTCCAACTGATTAGCCCCTCTCTCCCTGTGGGCGGCTTTACCTATTCCCAAGGTTTGGAATGGGCCATTGAAGCTCAGTGGGTCACTGACAAGCCAAGCTTAAAAGACTGGCTGCAGAGCATTCTCGGCGCCAGTGTTGCGACCCTTGAGCTGCCAGTTTTGATCCGCCTGCTAAACGGCTTTAATCAGGCTGATGAAGCCAGTGTTGTGCACTGGACTCAGTGGCTAATTGCCTGTCGTGAAACCATGGAGCTGCGCAAAGAAGAGCGTCAGCGCGGCGCGGCGCTGGCCCGGCTGTTACCCAGCCTCGATATTCAGATTCCAGCTCACCTGGCGACCACAGTGGCCAGCTGCCAACTCACGGGCATTGCCTTGGCTGCCAGCCAGTGGGGTATAGAGTGTCAGCAACTGTGCCGCGGTTACTGTTGGAGCTGGCTGGAAAACAATGTGGTGGCTGGCGTGAAACTGATTCCCCTGGGCCAAACCCACGGCCAGCAGATCATGCTCGACATGGCGAAAACCATTCCCGCTGCGGTGACTCGGGCCATGGGCACCGACGACAAAGATATTCGCAGTTCAACACCGGCTATGGCGATTGCCAGCAGCCGCCATGAAACACAATACACTCGACTATTTCGATCTTAAATAGGACTTATCCATGACTGACTTATCTAAAATCACCTCGGCAGCCCCCCTGCGCATTGGCGTCGGCGGCCCCGTGGGTTCAGGCAAAACCGCTCTGCTTGAAGCGCTGTGTAAAACCATGCGTGATACCTACAATCTCGCCGTGGTAACCAATGATATCTACACCCAGGAAGATGCGATTATTTTGACTCGCGCTGAGGCCTTGGCGGCGAACCGTATTATCGGCGTCGAAACCGGCGGCTGTCCCCACACGGCAATTCGTGAGGATGCGTCGATGAACCTTGCGGCAGTGGAAGAGATGAGCCAGCGTCATGCGGGGTTGGATTTAATCTTTATTGAAAGTGGCGGCGATAATTTGAGCGCCACCTTTAGTCCTGAATTGGCAGATTTGACGATCTATGTGATCGACGTTGCTGCCGGAGAAAAGATTCCCCGCAAAGGCGGTCCGGGCATTACTAAAGCGGATTTATTGGTGATTAATAAAATTGATCTAGCACCCTATGTGGGAGCCAATCTGGATATTATGGATAGCGATACCAAACGTATGCGCCCTACCAGTCCCTATGTGTTTACTAACCTACACAAGCATACGGGTCTGCAGGTGATTATCGACTTTATTGTGGATAAGGGAATGTTGGCGGCTTAAAGTTTCTGAGATTTAACGTAAAAATAATTAGTTGCCCTGATGATAAGGGCAACTAATATTCTTTTCTAACTAGTGACTAATCATCCAAGGCCGCATTGAGGGGAACATCTTGTTGCCTTCAGCGGTATAGAAAAGATTGGATTTCTTACCTGAACTGCAACCGCAGTCCGATGCATGTTTCTTATCGTTTGTACGTCTATCCAAGGTCGAGATAATCGGCTCATGCTGTGCTTTTTCATTGCGCTCCATGGCCTGTTTTGTCTCTTTCATCATCGACACTATATGCGGCGGCAGGGCCAGTATTCGCGGCGAGACCACCCCACATTGGGGGCAGTCAACTGGCGATTCCATATTAGCGATGGTGGTGAGTTCAGAGAACACACCATGTTTTTGGCACTTGTAATCGTATAAAGGCATGGCTTACATCTCCATAATTTAAAATCTACTTAATAAAAAGCGACTTAATAAAAAGCGAATTAATCTACATCCGGCGCTTTAGGAATATCATTAGCCGCACCATCAACAGAGATAATCGGACCTTTGGCATTCGGCTGCATATCAAAGTCGAAGATATCCGTCGGCAACCAGAGGGTCGCACAGGCATTGGGAATATCGACCACACCACTAATATGACCCTGCACTGGCGCACAGCCAAGAATCGCGTAGGCCTGAGCTTTGGTGTAACCAAACTTGGTCATATAGTTAATCGCATTTAAACAGGCCTGACGGTAGGCAACATGCACATCCAGATAGTGCTGGCCGCCGCTCTCATCAACCGAGATACCTTCAAAGATCAGGTAGTCGTCATACTTGGGAACCATTGGGCTTGGCTTAAAGATTGGGTTCTTAACGCCGTACTGAACCATGCCGTCTTTGATCAGGTTGACGCGCATATGAATCCAACCGGCCATTTCGATTGCGCCACAAAAAGTGATTTCACCGTCGCCCTGACTAAAGTGCAAATCACCCACAGAGAGGCCAGCACCGTCTTGATAAACTGGGAAGTAAACCGTTGATCCACGGGTCAAATCTTTAATATCACAGTTACCACCGTGCTCGCGGGGCGGCACTGTACGTGCGCCTTCAGCGGCAGCGGCATCTCGTGCAGCACCCTGCATTTGACCCATATGGGCAACTCGGGCTTCAGGCAGGCAAGCCAGCTCTGGAACACGAGCCGGATCTGTATCAACTAGACCTTTCTCACGTTCGTTCCAAGTATCCAGCAAGGCTCTGTCAGGTAGACAACCGATTAACCCAGGGTGCAGACAGCCAGCGAATTCTACACCAGGTATGTGGCGAGACTTAGTGAACATACCATTGAAATCCCAGATCGATTTCTGTGCATCAGGGAAGTGTTCGGTTAAAAAGCCACCGCCGTTTTTCTTACTAAAGAAACCGTTAAAGCCCCACTGAGATTCTTCAAAGGTGCCGATATCAAGAATTTCTACCTGGAGTAAATCACCGGGCTCAGCACCCTCTACTTCAATTGGGCCAGACAGAAAGTGAACCTGACCTAGATCCACATCGCGGACATCTTCTGCGGAGTCATTGTTCTTGATCTGACCACCGGTCCAGTCGTAACACTCAATTTTAAAATCATCACCTGGTTTTACTTTTGCAACCATAGGAATATCGGGATGCCAGCGATTGTGAACCTTGTCATTGTTATAAGGGCTTTCGTTAAGGTTAATTTTAATAATAGTTTCGGCCATGATTTTTTCCTATATTTTTAAATTTTTGATTGAATAAACAGTTAAATAAATAGCTAAATGAATAGTTTGGAAAATTAAACAGACAAATAGGCTGCGATCTTTTTCTGATCTGCAGTGGCACTAGCTTCTTGGTGAACTATGTCGCCCTTTTCAATCACCATAACGCGGTCAGAGACATCCAGGGCAAAACTCAGCACCTGCTCCGAGACTAAAATGGACAGACCACGCTCATCTCGAATACGCCTCAATGTATGCACCATTTCACGAATAATCGAAGGCTGAATGCCCTCGGTGGGCTCATCTAAAATCAGCAGCTTAGGTCGACTGGCCAGAGCTCGGGCAATGGCTAGCTGTTGCTGCTGGCCACCGGACAGATTACCGCCACGACGCTTACCCATTTCTTTCAACACTGGAAATAGATCGTACAAATCTTCAGGAATTTTTTTCTCACCGGTGGTGGTTAATCCAGTAATAATATTTTCCGTGACAGTCATAGTGGAAAAAATCATTCGTCCCTGGGGTACAAAGCCAATGCCACTGGCAACCCGCTGGTGACTTTCCATAGGGCCGATGTCTTCGTCGCCCAGTGAGATTGATCCAGACTGGTGTGGCACCATGCCGATCAAGGACTTGAGCAAGGTGGTTTTACCCATACCATTGCGTCCCACCAAGGCGACAATCTCACCTTCGCCAATCTCTAAATTCATATCGTTGATCACACGGCTCTGGCCGTAAGCAACGTTGTAGTCTTTTAATTTCAACATGCTCTAATTTCCTTAATGGCCGAGATAGACTTCGATGACTTTGGGATCGTTTTGAACATGGTCCATGCTGCCTTCAGACAACACCTTACCCTGATGCAGTACAGTTACCCGGTCAGCAATATCCTTAACAAAATTCATATCGTGTTCAATAACAATCACCGAGCGATCTTTGGTAATTTTAAGTAACAGTTCGGCGGTTTTTTTGCGCTCCGCAACGGACATGCCCGCCACTGGTTCATCGAGCATCAATAGACTCGGCTGCTGAATTAACAGCATGCCAATTTCCAACCACTGCTTTTGACCGTGGCTGAGCAGATCCGCCTGCATACCCAGATGCTCTTTGAGAAAAACCATTTCCGCTGTTTCTTCAATGGCCTTTAACACTTCAGCGTCACGCTTAAAGCCCAGGGCACCAAAAACAGAGCGACCACGGGGGAAGGACAGTTCGAAGTTTTCAAACACGGTGAGATCTTCATAGACAGAAGGAGTCTGGAATTTACGCCCAACACCGGCATGAACAATCTCGTGCTCGTTCATTTTGCTCAGGTCTTTGCCGCGAAACTTAATCGACCCTTGGGTGGATGTGGTACGTCCGCAGATCAGATCCAGAACTGTGGTTTTACCGGCGCCATTGGGACCAATAATGACGCGAATTTCGCCTTCTTCTACATAAAAGGACAGGTCATCAACCGCCTTAAAACCATCAAAGGAAACTGTTAATCCTTCAACCGATAAAACAAAGTCTTTGTTAGACATGGCTTAGTTAGCTCCTGTGGTTGATTCAGTTTCTTCAATTATCAGCACTTCATCTTTAGGTGGCTTATCCTTATTGATAAAGGCGACTGCAGCGTAATAACAACGATTAACCGGTACTGCTATATAAGTGTTGTAGAGTCCCATGAGACCGTTGGGGAAGATCGAGACTACGGCTATAAACATGCCGCCGAGGGCAAACAACCAGAGCTCGGGTATGGCTTCCGATAAGGTGGTCTTGGCAAAGTTAACCGCCAGAGCACCGTAGACTGCACCCAGTAATGACAGACGACCACCCACTGCACAGAAGATCACCATTTCAATGGAGGGCACAATTCCCACAAAGCTCGGCGACATAAAGCCAACCTGCAAGGTGAACAGTGCACCACCTATGGCCGAGAGCATGGCCGCAAGGGTGAAGATAAAGATTTTAAAATTGTCGACGTTATAGCCAGAGAAGCGCACCCGCTCTTCGGTATCGCGCACGGCGACTAAAAGACGTCCAAGCTTTGAGCGCAGTACAAACTGGCATATAAACAGACAGATAAAGACAAAGGTGACACAGACAAAGTAGAGAATAACCTTGGCTTCATCGGTGCGAATATCCCAGCCCAACATGGTGCGCAGATCGGTAATACCGTTAATACCACCGGTCATGCCCTGGCTACCGACAATCAAAATGGTCAGAATTGCTGCAACCGCCTGGGTAATAATGGCGAAGTAAACACCGCCAACACGACGTTTAAACATCGCCAGACCAATCAGAAAGGCAAACAGTCCCGGCACCAATACGACGGCGATCAGTGATAGACCCAAGCTGTTGAACGGTTCCCAAAACCAGGGAATTTCGGTTAGCTGGTTCCAATCCATAAAGTCTGGAATACCGGGAGTGGACTGGATAGAGGTGTTGGCGACACTGGAGGCTTCAAGCTTGAGAAACATCGCCATGCAATAGCCGCCAATACCAAAGAACACACCCTGACCCAGACTTAAGATACCGCCGTAGCCCCAGCAGAGCACTAGGCCCATGGCGACAAAAGAGTAGCTCAGATACTTGCCAATCAGGTTGAGCCGAAAGTCATCCACCGACAGCGGCAAGACCACAAATAACAGTAGCGCCAGAACAATAAAGCCACCCAACTCGGCTGGGGATAAAAATTTCTGCTTTGAATAATTAGACATTTCTTATATCTCCTAGCGACGAATCTTGAGAGTGAATAGACCCTGGGGGCGGAGCATTAAGATGACCACTATCATGCCCAGAGTAAGAACCTTGGCAATAGAGCCGCTCATAAAGAATTCAAGAATTGTCTGTGCCTGGGAGATGGTAAATGCCGAGGCGATGGTACCCATTAGGTTCGCCGCGCCACCAAAGACCACAACCATAAAGGTGTCGACTATATAGAGCTGACCAGAGGTTGGACCTGTGGATCCAATCATGGTGAAGGCGCTGCCGGCGACACCGGCAATACCGCAACCCAGAGCAAAGGTCATACGATCGACAATCGACGTATTGATACCTACAGCTGCTGCCATGGGGCGGTTTTGAACAACCGCGCGCACTTTGGCACCCCACTGAGAGCGCTGCATAATAAAGTACACAGAGAAGGTAATAACTAGGGTTAAGACCATCACGATAATGCCGTTGATGGGAATCTCCACGAGATCGGTTACGGGGATAGAACCCATCATCCAATCCGGCAGCGAGACGCCTTTTTCACGGGCGCCAAATACAGAGCGGTAGGTTTGTTGCAGAATTAAGCTTAAACCCCAGGTCGCTAAAAGCGTATCCAGAGGGCGTTTGTAAAGCCGGCGTATTAAGGCCCATTCGACAAAGGCGCCAAGACTGGCCGCCGCTATAAAGGCGAGAACAATGGCAACAAAAAAATAGATGCTCGAGAGTCCAGGCAGATAAGCTTCAAAAAATAATGAGGTGAGATAGGTGACATAAGCACCAAGGATCATAAATTCGCCGTGGGCCATATTGATGACGCCCATTTGGCCGAAAATAATCGCCAAACCCAGTGCCATAAGCACTAGTACCGAGAACAAGATAAGTCCTGCGAAGCCTTGCATGGCAAAAATTGCCATTAGTTCAGAACCTGTATATCCGTCAAACATGATCAATTCCTTGGATAAGATGTATGTAAAGTAAGAACGTAAAAAAAATGAACTAAAAAAAGTTTCTGGAAAAAATGTACGTAAAAAAAGCATCTGGGGAAAAAAGATACTGGCGCCCGAAGGCGCCAGTGGTTTAACGCTTACTGATAACCTTTAGGGAATGGGTTGGGTTCGATAAGCTCTTCTGATTCAAAGACCACATCAAACTGCCCATCTTCACGAGCTAGACCAATACGTGCCTTGGACCACAGGTGCTGATTTTCGTGAACTTTTACATAGCCCTCTGGCGCTGTAGTCAGCTCGATACCTGGCAGAACTTCCTTCAGCTTATCAATGTCGAAAGACCCGGCTTTCTCAACCGCGTATTTCCAGATCCAAGGGCCTAAGTAAGCTGCTTGAGTTACGTCACCGATAACACTGTCTTCGCCCCACATTTCTTTAAAGGCTTTAACGAAGGTTTCGTTGTTGCTGTTAGTCAGGCTCTGGAAGTACTTCATAGAAGAGTAAGCACCGACCAAGTTCTCACCGCCGATACCCAAGACTTCGTCTTCAGTAACAGAGATAGTCAGCATAAGCGGCTTCTCTTTTCTCCAATCGATACCAGCAGCTTTAACCTGCTTGTAGAAAGCCACGTTAGATCCACCTACAACAGCGGCGAAAATAATGTCAGGCTTCTTCAGTTTGACTTTGTTGATCACTGAGTTGAACTGCGTGTGACCCAGTGGATAGTACTCTTCACCAACAACTTTAAGACCCAACTTGGCGATGTGCTTACGGGCGATTTTCATCGACGTGCGCGGCCAGATATAGTCAGAACCTAAGAGGTAGAAAGTCTTAACGCCTTTAGTTTTTACAACCCAATCGATACTCGCAATAATCTGCTGAGTCGCTTCTTGACCTGTGTAAACAACGTTTGGAGACTGCTCAAGTCCTTCATAAAAGGTCGGGTAGAAAAGCATACCGTTGTACTGCTCAAAGACTGGCAGTGCAGCTTTACGACTAGCTGAAGTCCAGCAGCCCATGACCGCGGCAACTTTATCTTTTACCAAAAGCTTGCGTGATTTTTCAGCAAAGGTTGGCCAATCACTTGCGCCATCTTCCTGAATGTATTCAATTTGACGGCCTAGCACGCCACCTGATTCATTAATTTGTTTGATGGCCAGTTTCTCAGCCTGGGTAGAACCCGTCTCACTGATCGCCATGGTGCCGGTGATCGAGTGAAGGATACCGACAGTAACAGTGTCATCGGTAACCGCGAGACCGGTGGTGTTAACTACAGATGTAGCAAGTTCGTCAGACGCTGCATTGGTCAAGCCTGCTTGGGCTACTGCAAAGGCTGCAGCAGATACCAGCAGGGCGCGACGCCAGCTTGGGATGTTATTAGTAATGGAGCTTTTCATGGGGAGACCTCAGTAAGTTAAACTCGCTGAGATTATTGGCTGCCGAGGCAAAACCCACAATTCGCCTTATAGCCCCAGGTATACGTTATTTAGCGCATAGGCGTTTGGGGGATTGTCTGGGAGGATAAAAGACTGCTCGAAAAGAGGTTGTCTGTTTCGATTTAAAATTGCTCTTAGCAGGTCGGTTGATTAACGTTTTGGCCTACTGCCACTGCATTGGCAGACTAATTGCATTGTCTACAACATCAAGTCTGTTTTCTTTCTTCCTCACAGGTGCTCCAATGACGGCTAGAACAAAGCAAGGCGTCTTTGGCGCCCGCCGCAAGTACAATCAGTGGGTTGGGGATCAAACCCTGGAAGATTATGCCCTGCGCTTCACTAGCGTCAGCGCACGAAAATGGAGCGCTTTAAAAGTCGCAAGCACCGCTTTGGGCGCGATTACCTTTTTAGCCCTCGAAGCGATTGGCGGTTCCATCACTCTGAGCTATGGTTTTCACAATGCCGTGGTTTCAATCTTGCTAGTGAGTGTAGTGCTGCTTTTACTCTCAATGCCGATCAGTTATTACAGCAGTAAATATGGCCTCGATATAGACCTGCTAACTCGCGGGGCGGGATTCGGTTATATAGGCTCCACCATCACCTCGCTGGTCTATGCCTCCTTCACCTTTATCTTTTTGGCCCTTGAAGCCAGCATTATGGCCCTGGCATTAGAGCTTATCTTTGGTCTGCCCCTGCACTGGGGCTATTTGGTGAGCACGCTGGTGGTGATTCCTATAGTCACCTATGGCATTAGCATGATCACCCGCTTTCAAGCCTGGACACAGCCATTTTGGGTGTTGCTACAGCTATTACCCATCGGCTATATTTTGATCAGCGACCTAGGCAGTATTGATAATTGGGTGCAGTTTCAAGGACAGAATCAAAGCGGCCCAGAGCTGGACTGGTTGATGATCGGTGCGGCCTCAACCCTGCTGTTTTCCCTAGTGGCACAGATTGGCGAGCAGGCGGACTACGCGCGCTTTATTCCACCGCAATCACTAGCAGGCAAAAGATCCTGGTGGCTGGCAACTATATTGGCCGGCCCCGGCTGGATTATTATTGGCGCCTTTAAATTATTGCTCGGGTCGTTTTTATTGGTACTGGCGATCAACTACGGTATCAGCCCCGAGCAAGCCGCCGAGCCGACCCAGATGTATCTGGTGGCCTTTAGCTACGTCAGCCAATCCCCGTCTACCATATTGGCCCTGACCGCCGCCTTTGTGGTGCTGTCTCAGTTAAAAATCAATGTCACCAATGTCTATGCAGGCTCCATCGCCTGGTCAAACTTCTTCGCTCGCCTCACCCACGCCCATCCGGGGCGTGTGGTCTGGGTTGTGTTTAATGTGGTGGTGGCGATTATCCTGATGGAAGTGGGCATCTATAGCGCCCTGGAAAAAACCCTGGGTATATTTGGCATTATTGCCCTCTCCTGGATTGGCTCCATGGTCGCGGATCTGGTGATCAATAAACCACTGGGCCTGAGTCCACCCGATATAGAATTTAAGCGCGCCCACCTCTACGATATTAATCCGGTTGGTGTCGGTGCCATGCTCATATCCATGACGGTGGGCATCATTGCCTATAACGGTGCACTGGGTGCTGAGGCCCAAGCCTTCTCGTCATTTATTACTCTGGCCCTGACCTTTTTAATTTCTCCTCTGATTGCCTGGGCCACTAAGGGGCGCTATTACATTGTGCGTCCGGTGCCATTGAATACCGGGCCTCCTGGCTCTCCATCTAGCTCTCCATCTAGCTCTCCATCTAGCTCTCCATCCAGCTCTCCATCCAGCTCTCCATCTAGTTCTGCATTTAATGCGCAATGTGGCGTCTGTGAAAATCATTTCGAAAAGCCGGACATGACTTACTGCCCGCTCTATCAGCTGCCAATCTGTTCTCTATGTTGCTCTCTGGATGCACATTGCAAAGATGCCTGTAGACCGGAAGGTTTGATCTCGAATCAATTTGTAACCTTTGTGCAGCTGTTTTTTAAATCCGTCAGACTGCGGCATATCCAATCTCGAGCATTTAAATTCACGCTGTTATTCAGCGTTAACATGGCCATTTTCCTATCGCTAATCATGATGGCGTCGTTAAAAACCATCAGTCTCTACCCCGATCAAGTGGTCCTGATTGAAACCTTTTCCTGGACCCTGTCAGCGATTTCGATCATCGCTTTAATGGTCGCCACTTGGTCTTATCTGCTGAGCATGGAAGGACGCCAACTGGCACAGGACGAGTCACAGCGACAGACCCAGTTGCTGATCAATGAAATTAGCGCTCACGAAAAAACCGATCTTGAGTTGCAGCGCTCGAAAGAAAAAGCCGATGCCGCCAATATCGCCAAGAGCCGCTATCTGGAAAGAATTAGCCACGAACTGCGCACGCCGCTAAATTCGGTTATGGGCTATGCCCAGCTGCTCGAGGGCGCCGACGACATTCCCCTGCCGCGACGCGAGTCGATCAAAGTGATGCGCAGCAGCAGCGAACATCTCACGGATCTGATTGAAGGGCTTGTGGATATCTCAAAAATTGAGGCAGGGCGACTCGACCTGCACAGGAATAAAGTCGACATCCTCGCGATGATCGAACAGCTGATGTATATGTTTCAAATACAGGCCCAGGCTAAGAATATAAGCCTCAATTTTAGTCACCAAGAAAAGCTTCCCGAGACGGTTATTGCCGACGGCAAACGACTGCGTCAGGTGGTCATCAATCTGATTTCTAACGCGATAAAATTCACCCCTGAGGGCAGCGTTAATGTCGATCTTAAGTACCGTAATCAGGTCGCCTATTTCACCGTCACCGATACCGGTGTGGGTATAGAGCAAGACGACATATCGCGCATATCGGAAGCCTTTGTGCGCATTGCCAACCCACTGCATCAGGTTGCCGGCAGTGGCCTGGGATTGGCTATTACCCAGGCATTGGTGCACCGCATGGGCGGCGACTTAAGCATTGAAAGTGAGTTCGGCAAGGGTTCCACCTTTACCGTGTCACTGATGCTGCCGAGCAGTCGCGAGGTCAGTCACCAGCCGGTTGTCGCCGATCGGGTTGTCGGCTATCACGGTGAGACTCTGAGTCTGATGGTGGTAGATGACGATGCAGTTCAGCGGCGTCTATTAATAGACACCCTAACGCCTCTCGGCTTCAATGTGATTGCCGCCGCCGACGGAGCCTCCTGCCTGCGGATGCTCGACCAGTGCGCGCCAAAGCTATTTATGCTGGATATTTCAATGCCCAATATGACCGGCTGGGAGCTTGCTACAGAGCTGCGCAAGCGTGGTCTAACGGTGCCTATAGTGATGATCTCTGCCGAGGCCGACGAAGGTCTTGGGCAGGGCCGAGAGCAAACCGCGCCGCTGCACAATGACTATCTGGTGAAGCCCATCAATATGCCAGCGCTGCTGGCGGCACTGGCCCACCAGCTTAATATTACCCTACAGCTCGCCACTGAGGTCACAGCAGAGGCCGAAATCAGCAAGCTGAAAAATGACCCTTTGATTATCAAAGAGCTGCTCTACTTTATTGATATTGGCTATGTCGATGGGTTTAAAAATGCCCTTAACAACGCCGAGAACACTGCCAGCTTAAACCCCCATCTCTGCGGGGATTTAAAAAGTAGCCTGGCACAGTTAGATCTGAAAAAAATCCACTCCCAACTGACGACAATAAACAATGAAATCTAAATCAAAATGTAATGGCGTGGTGCTGATCGTAGATGACAGTCCAGAAACCATCAGTATGCTCAATGCAGCACTTTCTGAGGTCGGGCTTACGGTGCTGGTGGCATTGTCTGGACAGCAGGCACTAACCATCGCCAAGCGCATAAAACCGGAAATTATTTTGATGGATGCGATGATGCCGGAGATGGATGGCTTTGAAGCCTGCCGCCGAATCAAGGCGGATGCACTGATTGCGCATATTCCAGTGATCTTTATGACCGGACTCAATGCCAGTGAAGATATAGTCCGAGGTTTCGATGCCGGCGGTATCGATTATATAACCAAGCCCATAGATATTCAGGGACTGGTGGCGCGCATAGGCGCGCAGCTAGCCAATTCGCGCATCGCCAATGGCGCACGTCAGGCTCTAGATACCCTTGGCCAATACTCCCTGTCAGTTGATATGAGCGGCAAGATTCTCTGGTCGACCCCCAACACCCATCGGCTGATGGATAGCAGTGGTGCCACTCAGGATTGGATTGCCAACAGCTTGCCAGCAAGCTTGCAACCCTGGCTGGCACTGGGTGCCAAACAGCCGCTGCGTCTCGATGATTTAGCTCAACCATTGTTGTTTAGCGCACTGGAATCCGAGGTTGGCGATGAGAGGCTATTGGTTGTCGAACTGGCCAACAAACCCAATGAAGCCGATCTGCTCAAGGACAAGTTTGGCCTCACCGCCAGGGAAGCTGAAGTATTAACCTGGATAGCGAAAGGCAAAACCAATCATGAAATTGCGATTATTTTAGATTTTAGTCCGCGCACAGCAAACAAACATCTGGAACAAATATTTCGTAAATTAAATGTCGAAAATCGCACCACTGCCGCTGCCATTTCTCTCCGATATCTAAGTCAGCTGAAGTGAGATGAAGTAAAGATGAGGCTATATAAGTCATTCTGCGTAGGTCTATAGTGTTTAAAGCGCATATCAATAAATCCCATTATCTCTAATATAAACCTATCACTTTGTTGGGCAATTTTTAGCTCTGAGAGTGTTGTATCAAGTGAGCTTGCCGAATTTGGGGGCATGCCTTGTTGAAGGTCTAAATTTAACTTTGAGGTTTATAACCATATGAAAATTTTCAAGAAAACCCTGATTGCTGCAGCAGCGGCATCAACCCTATCTTTTGCTGTTGCACCTGCAGCCGTTGCTGAGGTGTCTGCTTCTGCTTCGATCTCTTCTTCTTACCTATGGCGCGGCTATGACCTAGGTCAAGGCGACGCAGCACTGGCTGCCGACATTGTTTACAGCGAAGGTGGATTCACCGCTGGTATGTGGGTTTCTTCAGGCGATGTGGCCATGGGCACTGAGTATGATTTTTTTGCTGGCTACGGCGGATCAGTTGGCGAGTTCAACTACAGCTTCAGCTACTTCACCTATATGTATCCATCGGCAGATACCAACAATGAAGCCGGTGAATTACAAGAATACGTTTACTCTGTTGGCTATGGTCCAGTAGCGCTGACTGTCTATGACGATATCGACAGCAACTATTCTTACACCACTCTCGGCTACGATGTTGGTGCGTTCTCTCTGATGTATGGTGCTCACGATAACGGCGCTAACAACCAAGAGAACTTCGATGTGACTTACAGCTACAACGACTCTCTGTCTTTCACCTACAGCACCCCATTTGGGTCTGATGCTGAAGAAGCAGAGCCGACATTTGTTGCTTCCTACTCTTTGCCATTCTAATAAATGGTTCAGGTTAGTTTTGCGGTCTCAGTGTCCTCCCAAGTTCTGAGACCAAAGAACTGCCTTAAAGAGAGCCCACTTTTGATGCTTCGTTTTAACTGCCATTGCAACTGATGGTAGCGGTGTAGCCAAAAGTCTCTGTGTCCTCCCAAGTTCAGAGACCTACGGCTCCACCAAGAATATAGAAAGGCCCTTTCAACTGTTTTTATATTGCAGTTGGAAGGGTTTTTTTATTGCCTGCTAATAACTCAATTAACCACTTAAGACGCTCTTCTCTCCTGACACTCCTCTCTACCGACACTCCTCTCTACTGACACTTAGCTGTCCACAGATTTAGATTTTCCACGCTGTTACTGAATCCCTCAAAAGTAGGTACTATGGATGCCAGTGACGATAAAAAACAACAACAGCTAGATAACAATAATTGGCCTAGATATTAAACGGCCAGCAGAACAAGGGGGAAGAGATGGTTCAGTGGTATTTAGAATACGAGTATTGGGTTGCCGTAGTGCAGCTAGTACTGGCAATGCTGGGGATGGGCGCCGGACTGCGCGTTGCTGACTTTCAAAAAGTGGTGCTGCAGCCTAAAGCGGTAAATGTCGGCTTGCTAATGCAGCTAGTGATCGTGCCATTGACCGCATTGATCTTTATTCTCACCACCGGCCTGCCCTCCGGAATGATTATTGGTATCGCCATTATTGCCGCGATACCCGGGGGCACCTCATCGAATATCTTTACCTTTATGGCCCGGGGCAATGTTCCATTATCCATCAGCATTACGGCACTAACTTCTGTGGCCTGTCTGATTTCTACACCGCTGATCTTAGATTTTCTAATCGCCGAATATATGCCCGATAGCTTTGCCATGCCGACTTTGAGGATAGCCCTTGAGATTGGCCTCTGCCTGCTGTTGCCTCTGCTATTGGGAATGGCATTCCTGCGTCGCTTCCCAGAATATGCGCAACGCTTTTCGACTATCTGTGTAAGAGGCTCACTGTTCGGCATTGCCATGATCGCTGTCGGCTCCATCGGTGCTGGGCGACTCAATATAGCCGACACGCCAACAACCGACCTGGTCACCCTGCTCGGGTTTATTATTGGCCTGACGGTTATAGCTATAGGCTTAACCAAGGCCTTTGGGCTTGCCCAAGAGGATAATACGGCCATCGAAATGGAAGTGGTTGTGCGCAATATCAATCTCGGGTTTTTGCTTAAGGTTTCGCTGTTCCCGTTAGTTGCAGGAGAAGCTAACCCTGTTGCCGATATGGTACTGCTGTCACTACTGCTCTATGGGTCTTGGCAGTTAATTATGGGTGTTATACTTATATTTTGGCGGCGCAACAGTACTGCGGGAATTGTTCCAGCAGTCCCGGAGTCGTAGTAACAGGTGTTTGTATCAATGGCAGATCTGTGGATAAATGTGAGCACAGAAATAATATATAAAAATAATAGTCTTCCTAGGGGGCTCAGAATGAAACGTTTTACCGTATCTGTTGCGCTGGCAACACTGCTCGCGTCCAACATACTTTCAATGAAGAGCCTCGCAGAATCCAAACCACCGGATTTTATCAGCGCCGCTGGCTTTGAAAACTTATTATCTCAGGTCTCTAACTGGGGTCGCTGGGGTGAAGATGATCAGCTCGGCACACTCAACCTAATCACTACTGAAACACGTATCTCAGCGTCAAAACTGGTTAAAACCGGCGCCGTGGTATCCCTAGCCCTACCACTAAATGAAGAAAAGGATGAGATTAATCAGTCACCTTTTATTCACGAACCGTTTATTTTCCCCGCTGCCTTTGGCATACCTCCAGAACAACACCCTGAAGCTGCAGGTGATAATTTCTCGGTGGCCTATCACGGTTTTGCCCATTCCCATTTAGACGCAATCTCGCACTTTGCCTACAAAGGAAAAATGTATAACGGCTTCCCCTTCAAACTGGAAGCCGGTGGTTTCGCCAAACTCGGCATCGAAAATATTGCTGAGTCAGGGATTATTACCCGAGGTGTATTGATTGATTTCCCGGCCTTTTTTGGCGTGGATTTCCTGCAGCCAGGGCGCGGGATCACTACCGAAGACATACTCGCATGGGAGAAAAAATCAGGCGTTACAATTGGCTCAGGCGATGCATTACTGATTAAGACCGGTCGCTGGAAGGCTGTCGACGTGCTGGGTCAGTGGACCTTTACCGAAAAAGCTGCGGGCCTGCATACCACTGTGGCGACTTTTCTAAAACAACGTGATGTTGCTGTTATTGGTAGCGACGGTGCAGCTGACGTTATGCCCTCAGGAGTCGAAAACCGCTTTAACCCGCTTCATGAGCTGACCCTTATCGGTATGGGTATGCCGATTTTTGATAATCTCGATTTACGAAAACTTAGCGATGTGTCCAGAGAGCTCAAGCGCCCAACATTTATGTTGGTGGCAGCACCGCTTAATGTTGAAGGTGCCACAGGCTCGCCGCTTAACCCTATGGCGATATTCTAAAACGAGATAGAGCTTAATCCTGCCCCCTTTGGGTACGATCCTTGGGGACAGGGTTATTGCAATCACTGCATTAGCTATTAGTCTTTTCCGACCACAGCGCTTCCATCTCTTCCAAGGTCTTACCCTTGGTCTCAGGAACCAGCTTCCAAACAAAGATCATTGCCACCACACAGAATGAGGCAAAGATAAAGTACGGCAGCGCGCCATTAAAACCGTCCTGGTTTAAAGCACTTTCATTGACTAGGGGGAAGTTATTGGCGACCAGAGCATTGAATAGCCACTGGGCGGCCACTGCGATGGACATGGCCACACTACGCACATTATTTGGGAACATTTCCGACAGCATTACCCAGACCACTGGCCCCATGGACATGGCAAATGAGCCGATAAAAAGTAGCACTGCCAGAAGGGAAATAATGCCCATCTGCTGAAAGTAGATACTCAGACCCAAAACACTCAGGCCCAGACACATACCAATAGAACCGGCGATAAATAACGGCTTGCGACCCCAACTATCAATCTTATAGATGGCGACGAAGGTGAAAATCAAATTCACCGCTCCGAGCCAGAGCTGCTGCTTGAGAGCATCTTCCGGACCATAACCCAGAGCATTACTAAAGATCTCTGCACCGTAGTAGAGAATCGCATTAATCCCCGTCACCTGCTGAAAGATCGACAGCATCACGCCGAGAAACAGCGCGAAACCAATATCTTTGGTGAACAGCATCGCCATATTAACCGATGACTTATTGGCCAGTGATGCCTGGATATCCGAGGGCTGTGGGGCACGGTAAACAGCAAGATAAAAAACGCCACCGCGGGCAGCAATTCAGACCAAAACATCACTCGCCAGCCCTGAGTCACATTGTGCTCATGTAACTGCTCAAGGATCTCGGGTGACATGTTGTGCGTATCGCCGCCACCGATAAAATAGGTGGCTAAAAAGACCACAAAGAAGCCCACAACGACTGCCAGCTGGTAATAGGAGACCATGCGACCGCGCTCTTTGGACGGCGCTATTTCGGCTATATACATGGGCGCGGCCAGTGATGCGAGGCCTACGCCCAGCCCACCGAGAATGCGATAGATCACTAGCTGGTCGAGGCTATCCGCCATGCCCGAGCCCCAGGCTGAAACAACAAACAGCAGCGCCCCGAGAATCAAAGTGTATTTACGACTGATGGCATTGGCCAGATAGCCACCAGCTAAGGCGCCCACCAAACAGCCGAAGAGCACACTGCTTACCGCCCAGCCCTGCTCCCCAGCCGTAAAGTTAAAGTATTCGGTAAAATACAGCTGACTCCCTGCAATGACGCCAGTGTCATAGCCAAATAAAAGTCCGCCCAGTGCGGCGACAAAGGTAATTTACAGCGTGATGATCTGTGCTTTGGTATTCATGGTGCCCCTCAGTATTTTTTTAATTATTATCAAATGTTGTTGGATTTCTATTTTATTAGACCCAGCTTAATCAAGTCAGAGGAAGTCAGCCTATAGCACTGCAAACGACTATTGGGTTTTTCCGGAATAGTCATTTCAATAAAGCCCGCTTTAAGTGCCGGCTGTAAATATCGCTGACGAAACGAAACGCGATCCGTCAGTTTGAGGGCAGCCTGTAACTGCACTCTTGTCATGGCCTGTTTTTTCTTTGCAAGAAGCTTAAGCAGGCTTATGACTTGAGGGGTAACTTGAGGGGTGACTTGGGGGCTTCCACCGCCCCCCACTGCACTCAAAATCATAGTGCACATAAACTCAACGAAGGGCGCTGAGTCAGTTTGCTGGGTGCTTTGATTGATCGCCTGATAATACTCAGCTTGATGCTCATGAACGATGCTTTCGACCGGTACCTGGGCAAATATCGGATTCCACCCCTTAAGAATAAGGGTTTGCCAGAGCCGCCCCATGCGCCCATTGCCATCAGCAAAAGGATGGATAAATTCAAACTCATAGTGAAAAATAGAACTTGCTATCAGTGGATGCTGGTCGGTTTCAGCCAACCATTTAAGCAAATCACCCATTAGCGTTTTAACTCGCTTGGCGGACGGCGCCATATGTAAAACTTGCTTGCCGCTCATGACGCCAACATTGCCCGTTCGATAGCGACCGGCATCATCAATTAAACCGGTCATCAATACATTGTGGGCTGTCAGCAGGTGCTTTTCACTCTCAGGCTGCCAACCTTCAAACTGCTCATAGGTTTTGATGGCATTGCGCACCTCTAGCACCTCTCGCGGCGGCGCAATAACCCGCTTGCCATCAAGAATCGCGGTTATCTGTTCCGCGCTGAGGGTGTTGCCTTCAATTGCCAGGGAACCTTGAATACTTCGAATGCGATTAATACGGCGTAAACGCAAGTTTTTAGCATCATCTAAAACAGACAGGCGACCAATCTGTTCGCTAATCTCTGAAATCAGGCAAACGATGGTTGGCGTAATGATGAACGGCGGCTGATAGGCCATGCAATATAACCCAGAATAAATGCTACAAAGGATGGACTATAGTCTATCAGAGCACTGCCTATTTAACCCATTTTGCAGGCAAAGTGGAGGTCTTTTTAGACTCTAGCAGTCTATTAGTAGTATTAAAGGAGAACATTGAGTTGAATTTTCAAGGGCTGCAAGCCCAGTACCGACGTCTGTTTAAAGAGAGTGCCGCATGGCGACTCTTAAGGGCCGACAGTGCACCCCTGATACTGGCCTTCCTTGGTGACCTTTTTGCTGATGACACTGAGGTGCCCTTTGGCCGCGCCCGTGTAGCACTAGACTCGGAACTACAACGCTGCCGAGAGCTGGGCATTTGGGAAACGGAAACCAACGCTGGCACCTACCTAAACCAGTGGATACGTGCCGGGTGGCTGCGTGAGATGGATGATTTGCTGATTAAAACCGATGCGAGCGATATCGCCATTCGATTCTGCCAAGGACTCGACCAGCGAAATACAGGTACCACGGCTTCTCATCTCAGAATTGTGCAAGAAGCGGTCAGGGATTTTGCCGTTGCCATTAGCCCTAATGCCAGTGAGCGACTGACCTTGCTGGAAGACAAAAAAGCGGAAATACAGCGACAGATCGACGCACTTAATGCAGGTGTGGTCACCCAACTGACTGAAGCTGAACAGCGTGAGCGTATTCGAGAGATCTATCAATTGGCCTCTGTACTCACCGGTGATTTTCGCCGTGTGGAAGATGAAATACGCGTTTTGGATCAGGAGCTTCGGGTTCAAATGATTGAAAGTGGCAGTAAAAGAGGCGAAATCTTAGCTTCGGCAATGGAAAAGGAAGCCTTATTAGCCAAGACCGATGCCGGCAGCGCCTTTGAAGGTTTTTTTCAGCTGTTATGCGATCAGAATCGAACCGCTGAGCTGCGTGATCAGCTGCGTAGTATTTTGAGCAAACCAGTCGCAGAGCAGCTCAGCTCTCAGCAGCAGCAATTTTTAAATCAACTGATGCGCGAACTAACCCGTGAAAGCGACAGAGTATTTCAGATCAGGCGCAGAACCGAAGAAGGCCTGAGAGCTTACGTCGAAAGTGGCGCAGCGCTTGAAAATCGTGCCGTTGATCAACTGCTCAATCAGCTGGAAAAAATGGCCGTAAACCTCAAAGACGCAAGCACTGATCCCAGGATGATTACGGATTTATGTCTGCCTGTTGGCGCGGTAAAAATAACATCACCTGAAAGCATGCGGCTCAGGATGCCCGATGAAAAATTAGATACCTCTGGTATTGAAGAAGCGATTAATTCCAAGAACCCCAGCAGCTTAATGTTGCACTGTCTGGATACAGTTCAAGTCAAGCAAGTTGCCCGCCAAGCCCGAGACTGTATTCGCGCCCAGGGGCCAATGACCATTGCTTCAGTGGTGAAACATTTACCCATGACTTCAGGACTCGAAGAGCTGGTGGCTTATCTCCGTGTTGCAAAAGCGATTGGCGCACCCTGCTTATCCGGAAGCCAAGTGGATGCAGAGATAGATAAAGAGATGAAGATGGAAGCGGGTAAGGAGATAGTCGAAATCATTGATAAGCAGGGTATTCGCTTAAAAGCATCCATACCCACTTATTTACTCAGTGTAGAACTGTTTCCAGATGATATTGAGGAACTGGTTGTTTAATAAGGTCTACAGATAAAACGGACAGTCACTTAGCCGTAAATATATTAGGGAGAGATCGAAAATATGAACAAGGATGATAGTTTTTTTGATCAGCTAATACAGCAGAACTCAAAAATAATTGAATCAGAAATGGATGATGGTAAGGAAACCGAAGAGAGTCCTCTTGTGGATGAATCGACCACTGTAAGCACTGATATTGAACCGCCCCCTACTTCCCACCAAGGCATGCCTCCTGACGCTAAGCGCGCCATGGTAAGCTTGCTTAGACAAGGCGTAATTCTATTGTCGCAAAAATCGAAATTATTTGAAGTCATCTGTCGCTATCAAGACGATGTTCGCCGACACCTTTCAGATATGTATTTAAATCTAGTGCTCGATGAGAAATCTGGAGTTGCATTTGTGGCGAGCCTAAATCAGGAGGTTCTATTTGACAGTGAAACTACAACTGCTGATGCCCATGAAGAACCTATTTCACTGATTACACGCCGAAATCTCACCCTATTTGACACACTGCTTCTACTCGTCTTGCGCAAGTATTATCAGGAACGTGAAATCTCGGGGGAACAAAAAGTGGTTATCGATGTAGAACGTATTGACTCAAATATGACGCCTTTTTTGACTCTAACTAACAACAGTAAAAGTGATCGCAAAAAGCTTGATGCCTCACTCCAACGAATGATCGCCAAACGAATACTCAGCTCTGTTCGTGGTAGTGACGATCGCTATGAGATTACACCGATTATTCGCTATGTGGTCAATGCTGAGTTTTTGGAAAACCTACTGGCGGAATACAATAGGTTGGCCAGTGAGAGCAGCGCTCAGATTGAACAGGAGGTTCAATAATGCAGGTTACCAGCAACAGAATGGATCTCGACAATAGCTTCGACAGACAACCCTCGGTTCATAGCAACCTTTTCCCTGTGGGTCAGATTCGCTTAAGTGAACTATCAGTATTTAATTGGGGGTCGTTTAATGGCCTTCACACAGCATCAATAGATCCCCACGGAACACTCATTACTGGCGACAATGGTGCGGGTAAATCAACATTTATTGACGGATTGATGGCGCTTCTGCTGCCTGCTGGCCGGGCAACCTTTAATGTTGCTGCAGCCCAGGGTGATCGCTCGGATAGAACCTTGCTTTCATATATGCGCGGTAGTTTTGGTTCGGCACATGATGGTTCAAGTACCAGAGTAAAGAGTAAGCGAGAAAGTGCGGTGGTTACCGGTTTACGTGCGCTGTATCAAGGTGACGATGGTTCACAAATCACACTCGCGGCTCTATTTTGGACCACACAGCCCACCAACTCCCTCTCTGATGTAAAGCGCATCTACGTTGTTGCCAAGAGAAACCTTGCCTTAAAAGAAGTGCTCGACTCATTTGGCGAGGGCAATGCGAGAACACTTAAACAATGGCTTAGGGATGACCCCTCTATCACCTGCTGTGACGATAGCTTTTCTGATTACCAAGAGCTCTATCGCAAGCAACTCTATATGGATAACAAAAATGCACCGGCTCTTTTATCTCGCGCATTGGGCCTTAAAAAAATCGATGACTTAACAGGCTTGATTCGCGAGCTAGTCTTGGAACCTAGCAGGGTAAGAGATGATGCCAAAAAAGTGGTTGATGAGTTTGCTGATCTGGTTGCCATTCATACAGAGTTAGCCGACGCCAGAGAGCAAAGAGATCAACTATCCAGACTCCCTAGTCTGGCCGAGCAGATCGAGCTTGCAGAGAAAAATATAACGGGCTTACAGCAGGAACGTAATGGCTTACCCATCTATATGGGGGAGATTTGTTATCGCTTATGGAGTGAAAGAATCACTGTAATTCGTAGCGGCCTAGAAACCCTCTCACTGACCATAAAACAACTAGCAGTAAAAGAGTCCGATACTAAAGATCTCGTTGAAGGGAGGCACGAAGACTACATTAGGGCCGGTGGCGGTCGTATTGAGGCTTTAAAAAGCAGTCTAGGTGAGACCAACAATCAACTATCCCGTGTTGTCAGAATATCATCACGCTATCAAACTGATATGCGTGCCCTAGAGTTAAATAATGCGCTTATTGAAGAGCAATTTATTGAGAACCAATCTTTTGTCAACGAAAAACTTTCGGGAATTAAAGATGACAGCAGAGAGTCTCAAGACAGGTTTGGTGCGATCGCTGCCACGCTAAGTGACCTCCAAAGTAATGCGGCCAGTCTGAGTATTGAAATTTCTGAGATGAAAGCGCGCCCGGATTCCAGTATCGATATCAAATATCAACGACTGCGAGATGAACTAGTCGCGTCACTGGAACTTGAACCGGAGCACTGTATATTTGTCGGCGAGCTGATTGATGTCACTGACGAGCAGAGACATTGGCAGGGAGCTATAGAGCGAGCTCTTGGCGGTCTGCGCACTACATTGGCTGTACCGGAGGATTACTTTTCTATGGTGACAGGCTGGCTTAATGCCCATCACACAGGCCTGCATGTGCGTGTACAGGTGGTGCGGAATCAGCACTCGATCCAGTCTAAACAGAATCGACCCACAGAGTTCAAAGACGACGGTTTTCTACGCAAGCTGACCTGGCGAAAGCATCCTTATCGAGATTGGTTGAAAAGCCATTTAGCCAGATTTGATCTACACTGTGTCAGCTGCACAGATGCACTTGATAGAACGCCTTTCTCAATGACAGTGCAAGGCTTGATGCACATGGATAAAGGTCGTTTTGAAAAGAAAGACCAACATAAAATAGGTGATCGTAGACGTTGGTGTTTAGGATTTTCCAATAAATCCCGCCTAAGTATTTTGCAGACCGACCAGGCAGCAATATTAACCGAGATAGCCGATACCACAGCGCTTGTTGAAAAATCCAGGAAAACCCTAGATGAAATAGGGAAGCGCACAGAACTTTGGAACAGATTGAGCGAGTACCAATGGGATGAAATTAACGCTCCCTACTGGCAGTCAAAAACAGAGCAACTGAAAACTGAGTTAGGACTACTTGAGAATGCTGGGAACGATTTATATAAAGCCAAGATTCGCTGGGAGTCGGCGAAAGAGGCCCTAGAGAAAATCCGCGAGAAAAAAGAATCTTATTTAACCAAAAAGGGCGAGCTTTCCAAGTCTTTTACCGATGCAGAGTTCAGCCAATCTGAGGCACAAAAAATTGCGGCGGCTGGATTAGATGATTCTATCAGAGACCTTTTGAACCTTAGAGTAGAGGCATTAGGGGTTGGTGATCTTGATAATATTAGTTCACTGCTAAATCAGCATGGCGGAGATATTGAACAGGCACTTGAGTCATGGCGGGGTAAAAAAGGCGGTGCAGTGGGGTCAGCTATCAGCATCATGTCGATCTTTCGATCACATGAAAAATGGCACGTCATCGCGGTTGACTGGAAAACAGATCTTGCAAGTATCGAAGAGTATATTTTGCACTTACGCCAACTTGAGGAAGAGGGCCTGCCTTTACTGGTCGAGCAGTTTATTGAACGGCTAAATAAGCACGCCACCCAGTCATTAGCAAGAATTCGGCAGCGTCTTGATTCTGATCGCGACGATATTCTAGAGCGCATAGACACGATTAATAGTGTCTTGAAACGAACCGAGTTCCGCCCAGGATCATATCTTAAATTAGGCGCGAAGCCCGAAAAATATCCTCACGTTATGGAATTTAATCGACAGGTTCTGAAAGTATTAAGCCAGGCAACAAGTGACGACCATGACGCCCGCTTTAGTCAGCTCGCTTTAGTTGTGGAAATCTTGGAAAAGGCGAGCAGTGCAAACACATCCGGAACACTTGAAAGTTTAAGGCTGCTCGACCCACGCCATCAAATGTCATTTTATGCTGAAGAGCTAGATGCGGTTTCGGGAGAGATTCGGGATGTCCTCGAGTCATCAAGCGGCAAGTCAGGTGGCGAAAAAGAATCTTTTGCAGGCACCATAGTGGCCGCAAGCTTAGCCTATGTCCTGACCCCTGACGGATATGATCGACCGGTCTACAGTACCGTGTTCTTAGACGAAGCCTTTTCCAACACCGCAGAGGCAGTAAGTCGAAGAGTGTTGCGTGTTTTTAAAGAATTACATATTCATGTGAACCTTATAACACCCTATAAGAATCTTAACTTAGCCAGAGAATCTGCCCGCTCCTTACTGATAGCTGAGCGTGATCAAGACAATCATGACAGCCACCTTTGCGAAGTGACCTGGGAAGAAATTGACCGCAAGTTAGCGGACCAACGGGAACATAAATTAAAATCCGAGGCATTATCTTTGGGTGTTGAAGTTGACTGATTCAACACCCCTCTTAATGTCTGCTTCGTCTAAAAAGGCCGAATCAGACCAGGAAGCTGTGTCTTCATTTGACATCAGAAAGTGGGGATTGCAACCACAGGATATACTTGGGCAGCTAATCCAAAAGGAGTGGCGCCACTCTGCTAACTTAAAGTCGCGCCTACTGGGTACCAGAGGATTTCCATTAAAAATTAATTTGAAAGTCCCTGACGGGAAAATGGCAGTTAATGATTTAAAGCATTTTCAAGGCTATATCGAAAGCTGGAAATCATACCCAAATCAGAAATTTATCGAGTGGGAACTAAAACCCTACCGTGTCTTGTGTGAACAGCGTATCCCTCGAACTTTTATACTCCATAACTTCCAGGATTTAATTTTAGCAATTGGCAAAAAGGCTGAAGAGCGAAGTCAGCTGTGGAAAGTCAATATGGCTCCCCTTCTCCAGCTACACGGAGGCCACATATACCCTGTCTTAGTTAAGCATTTAAGTACCATTGAAGAAATAACCCTTAATGAGAGCATATTACTTAAGAGCCTAGTAGGGCAATTATCTCCCAATATGGGTGCTGGAGCATATTTGCGCGCCTTACCCATAGAGGGCGTAGATACAAAGTTCTTAGAAAATCATCAGTCATTAATTTCAGATCTATTAGATGCAATCCATGACGGCGATATATCTCGAAAAGGTGGATTGTTGGAGTGGCTAGGCTGCTTAGAGAACCCTAAGGGCTGGGTCTGTGTTAGGCCACTTTGCAGTAACTCAGAAACTAAGATGGGTGGCTTGCCAATAATGCAGCTGTCCATTGACGTGTTAAAGCGCTACCAATTGCCTGCTAACAATATTTTGGTTGTCGAGAATATGCAATCGGGGTTAGCTCTGCCTAGATTGAAGGATACTATAGCCGTTTTTGGAGGTGGAAAGAATGTCGCCTGGATGGAGGCTAATTGGCTAAAAAGCAAGCGGGTAGCTTACTGGGGAGATATTGATACCTGGGGATTTTCCATCCTCAGCGATGTGCGCACAAAGCTTTGTACGGTCACTTCTCTGATGATGGACCTTGAAACAATCAAGGCTTTCGAAGAGCGAATGGTTGTCGAACCTGAGCCCTTTGACTCATGCCCAGCAGAACTAGAAGACTCGGAAAGAGAAATATTTTTTGGGTTAAAATCGGGGCGATTTAGGTCCTCTAGGCTAGAGCAGGAGCGTCTATCTCCTGACTATATTCTTCAGAGGATTCATGAGTGGCTATCATAAACTCAGATTTTCCCACCACCTCAGCGGAAATGTCTCTATTTGCGCTTTACAAGTATTAGTCTTGGTAACTCCTTATAAAGGGCTGCTTCGTGGCCGCCCGGATCAGCTGCTCCAGCGCCTGCACCGCCGCCGAGAGCGCGTGCTGGGGCCGAGTCACAATACCCACCTGATGAGTAATGACAGGCGCGCTAACAGCGCGGCACTGCAGCCCCATCTCTTCCATCTGAGCGCGGCTGGTGCTGGGTACTACGCTCAGACCCAGGCCTTCGCTGACCATGTGCCCAACACTGACCAGCTGATGAGACTCGAAGGCCGGTGTCAGGACTAAGCCTTTTTCCTGCAATGCTTGATCAATCAGTCTACGAGTTCCCGCCGGGCGCTGCAGGCTCAGATGAGGATAGGCCAGTACGTCGACCCACTTTAATTGTGCCTTGTCTAACAGCGGATGTTTGTCCGGCAAGATAGCCACAAAGCGATCTTTATAGAGGGGTTGGAAATTAAGGTCTGGCGCATCTTCAGGAGCAAAAGTGATACCCAGCTCAGAGCGCTCTTCTCTGACCATCTGCACCACATTCTCTGCAATCACATCGTGCACGGTGATATGAATATTCGGATATTGACGATGAAAGTCAGCCAGGATCTTGGGCAGAAAATTGGTCGTGTAAGTGGGCATGGCCGCTATATCCAGCTTGCCGCGCCCTAGGGCAAAGTGATTGCGTACATCTTGCATCCCCTGTTCCCAGTCCGACAGCAGGCGTCGCGCCACAGGGTAAAACGCCTTGCCTTCAGGGGTCAGTGTCACTGAGCGTGTTGTGCGCGCCAACAGCTTGCCGCCGAGAGATTGCTCAAGATTTTTCATCGCTACACTGAGAGCCGGCTGAGACAGATGCAGCTGAATCGCGGCCTCGGCAAAGCTGCCGGTGCGGGCCACGGTTGTGAACACTATGACTTGGTTTATAGGTATAGACATTAATAGCCTAAGATTATTAATTAGTGAAAATTTACAATTTGTTAAATATAAGCCTATCTTGCACTATTAGCAATTCTTATACATTTGTTAGGCAACCAGCAGGAGCTTACCGTGGCCGGATTTGACAAAGTGGTAACCAGTTATGCAGAGGCCCTCGAAGGCCTCGAAGATGATATGACAATCATCGCCGGCGGTTTCGGCCTCTGCGGGATTCCAGAAAATCTGATCAAAGAGATCAAACGCCGAGGCACCAAAGGCTTAACCATTGCCTCGAACAATGCCGGCGTCGACGGCAAGGGTCTCGGCATACTGTTGGAAGACCAGCAGATTAAAAAGATGATCGCTTCCTATGTGGGCGAAAACGCTCTATTTGAAGCCCAGATGATGAGTGGCGAGCTGGAAGTTGAGCTCACTCCACAGGGCACTTTGGCAGAAAAAATGCGTGCCGGGGGCGCTGGTATTCCGGCGTTCTTTACAGCCACCGGCTACGGCACCCCAGTGGGGGAAGGCAAGGAGGTGAGGGAGTTTAATGGCCGCCATTACATTCTCGAAGAGGCCCTCCAAGGTGATTTCTCCATAGCCAAAGCCTGGAAAGCTGACCGCTACGGGAATTTGATGTTTCGTAAGACGGCGCGCAACTTTAACCCCATGGCCATCACCGCAGGTAAAATTGCAGTGGTTGAAGTGGAAGAAATTGTTGAGGTGGGGCAGCTCGACCCAGATGAAATTCATCTGTCGGGGATATACGTCAACCGTCTTATTCAGGGGACTTTTGAGAAAACCATTGAACAGCGCACTGTGCGCAGCGCATAAGGAGAATTTGCTATGGCTTTAACTCGCGAACAGCTAGCTCAACGGGTCGCTCAAGAATTCCATGACGGCTATTACGTCAACCTAGGCATAGGTATTCCCACCTTAGCGGCCAACTATATTCCTGAGGATATGCAGGTGATGCTGCAGTCGGAGAATGGCCTGCTCGGTATGGGGCCATTCCCCCTAGATGAAGACGTGGACGCGGATCTGATTAATGCCGGCAAGCAGACCGTGACTATGGTCTCAGGTGCATCGTTATTTTCCTCGGCGGAGTCCTTCGCCATGATTCGCGGCGGTCATGTGGATCTAACTGTATTAGGTGCCTTTGAGGTGGACTGCCAGGGCAATATTGCCTCCTATATGATTCCAGGAAAGCTGATTAAAGGCATGGGCGGCGCTATGGATCTGGTGGCCGGCGCGGATAATATTATTGTCACCATGACCCATGCATCTAAGTCTGGTGCGTCGAAACTGCTGACTGAGTGTACCCTCCCTTTGACCGGCAAAGGCTGCATCAAACGGGTACTCACGGATCTGGCATTAATGGATATTGCCGATGGTAAGTTTATTTTGCGTGAGCGAGCGCCCGGAGTGAGCGTCGAAGAGATCGTTAAGTTAACAGGTGGCGAATTAGTGATTCCGGACCAGGTGCCGGAAATGAGTTTTTAGTGGGATTCTAGTTGGCTTTTAGTCGACGTCGACATTATTAAAAGGACTCCGCTGGACTATATGAATTAGGGGGTTAGTAAAAATATTTGCTAAGAACCTTCTTTCAAAAGCCTTCTTTCAAAAGCCTTCTTCCACAAACCCTAGACTCAGGACGCCGATGAGGCTAGCCAGCGCAGTGCCGACGGTTTTAGTTTTCATCGAACAAGTAGCTGAATTTTAACTGGTAGGTGCGAGGCTCCATATAGGTCGCAACCAGTCCTGCTGAACTGAGGGCATTGCCTGAATCGACCTTTATATCTTTATTGGCGGCGTTATGAATATAAGCGCCGACCATCCAATTCTTTGCCGCCGGCTTATAACTTAGACTTAAATCGAGCAGTTGGTAGGATTTCTGAACCCCCAGATCGCTGCCGCCATTGGGCAGGCTATCAAAAATACCTGGTGCCAATGTGTCGCGATTATAAATATCGAGATAATAGCTATCTGAGGCTTTAAGTACTACGCGAGGAGTCAAAACTCCCCGATCAAAAATAAAATTGTGGCTGTAAGAAAGAGTCAGTTTCCAGTCCGGCACTCGTGGAGGGCTGTTGCCAGACAGGACAACGGGATCCTCTGGCGATACAGATTGATTAGAAACATAGGGGTTAAAGAGATCGCCAAATAGGGTGTCAGGTATTTCAAATTGATCAAAATGAGCATGGGTAAAGGCCGCGGTTAATTGCATCTGGTCCACATCTGTCATCACCCAGTCGAGCTCTAACTCCAAGCCTTGAATGGTTGCTGCTGAAGCATTGCGCACCACGGTGCTGCCACCGGTGTCTGCGATACCATCAAAATTGATATCCAGGCGGTCTTCATTGGAAAACTGTAAATCATTGTAATTGGCATGAAACAGCGCCCCGTTGAGACGCAACCTGTCGTCCAAATATTGCGCCTTAAAGCCCACTTCAAAATTAGTCACAGTCTCTGGTGCAACATGGTTGCCAGCGTCCTGAATATGCCCGGATTTAAACCCTGTGGAAACCGTCGCAAAATACATCAGATCATCTGAGGGTCTGTAATCGTAACGTAACAGCCCACTGACATTTTCCCAGGTGATCTTTAAATCATTGACCTGACGAATCCAGCAGGGCTGATCACCAATACCCTCGCTGGTACCATTATCATGAAAACTGCCGGCATTAATCGCCTGCTGAGTAGCAGCATCTGCATAGATGTCCTCTGGTGACGGCGCGCCTGGACCAATAGAGTCAGGCCCAACATAGGAACCCAACACCGAGGTCACCCGGCAATTTATCGCGCGACCGCCACGATCAGACTTGCTGTCATTGGTGTATCTAGCGCCCACCGTGAAACGGCTAAAGCGATCGAGATCATAGGTTAATTGAGAAAACAGGCCCATTGACTCAACCCGCCGATCCGGCTGTATGGCGTAGGAAACCGCGGCACCCTCAAAATCACTGATCCAGCTTGTGGCACCATCGGCATTTCTTTCGCCACCAGCATTCTGCTGATCCACGGCAAACACAATTTCATTCTTCTCACGGGAGAAAAAGCCGCCCAGCAACCATCTCAGGCGCTCGGTATCATCATTCATTAACTGCAGTTCGTGGGAGGAAAACTTAAAGTTGGAGCTGTGGGTGCGCTGCTGTTCGAAGCTGCTGCTCCTACCATTATCGGCATCCACAATCTGCTGGCGATCCATCTGTGACTTGCCGTAGAGGTAGCTCAGTGTGAAGTCGGTGGCCCTATAATCCAATTTTGTACGCAGGACAGTGTTGGTCAAATCGAGAAAAGAGGGGCTGTCAGAGACCACGGCTCGAATTCCTTTGGCCACCAGATCCGGGGCCAGCTGAGCAAGACCCGCACCCTGATCTCGATAGCGTTCAAGGCTGGTAAAGGCACTGAACTGCTCCGTTGGCTGCCACAGCGAGGAAAGCCTCCAGCTATACTTGTCGGCCATTTCAGGAGCAGACTGGCCATAGTCTAAGGCCTGATCAAAGGCTGTCAGCTCATCGCTGGTTGCCGGGTAGTCGGGCCCAAGTCCTTGATAATTATCCAGCAGGTCGGTGTAGGCATCATGGCGCAAAGTGGCACCAGCAAAACGTAAACCAAAAGTGTCACTAACAGGCAGATTCAAAGCACCGCGATATTCACGACGATCATAGTTGCCATAGCCAACCGATAAGTTGCCTTCTACTACATCGAGCAATGGCTGCTGGTTATAGATATTAATGCTGCCAGAGGATGAATTGCGACCGCGCAGCGTGCCCTGAGGGCCTCTCAAAACCTCAATGCGATCTACATCATAGAGTAGCGTTACTGCAGCCTGGGATCTCGGGGAGTAAATGCCATCCACATGGATGGATACTGGCCCATCGGCGATCTCGGTAATATTGGTGCTACCCACTCCGCGCAATTGCACCAGTGTTGCCGCCTGAGGTGCTGTGTTGGTCATCTCCAAACCTGGCACCATATAAGACAGGGCGCGCAGGTCAGTGGCACCGGCAAAGTCCAATCTAGTCTGGTCAAATGCGGAAACCGCTATAGGGGTTTTTTGTAGGTCTGTGGCGCGGCCCGTGGCAGTGATAATAATTTCTTGTAGCAGGGGCACTTCATCAGGTGCCTCAGGAACCGGAGCTTTAACAAAGATCGACACCGCGGTGTCATTGATCATTTCATAGCTTAATCCAGTGCCCTGAAGCAACCTATCCAAGGCCTCAGCTTTGGTTAAATCACCTTTGAGAACAGCGACCCGATGCTCCCGCAAGATCGCAGTGACACCAATAATGTTGATATCCGCCTGCTGTGAAAATGCCACTAACCCCGACTCTAGGGGCTGGGATGGAATGTTAAAGGCGATAGTAAGCTGAGCAGATTGGGGCGAGATTTTGGTGGCTTTTTTAGGGCTGGTTTTAGGAGTGCTTTCAATGGTGCTTTCAGGAGTGTCTTCAATGGTGTCTTCAATAACAGTTCCGCCAATAGTCGCAGCTATGGCCTGGGGTATAAGTCCGAAATTGAGAGCGAAAGAAGCTGCGGCTAAAACGACAGCCGTCGGCAGACCCCCTCCCCTCTTCTTATTTGATTTATTCATTATTAAAATCAATGGCGCGGTAACCCACGCTCTATTTTTATAAGAATGTCTCTATACAGCCTTTTCTATGCTTTCCCTACAGAGCCCCCATAGATCAGAGCTTATAGGAATGTGCATATTAATCAATACTTTGTCACCCTCCGCTTGGCGCCTTCAGGGATTGCCAAGATGGCCTTAGGCGCGCTCCTTGACCGACCAGAGCGCCTCCATCTCTTCCAATGTCTTACCCTTAGTCTCAGGCACCAATTTCCAGACAAACAGCATCGCAACCACACAGAACGAGGCGAAGATAAAGTACGGCAACGCGCCGTTAAAACCTTCCTGATTTAAGGCACTTTGGTTCACTAGGGGGAAGCTATTGGCCACCAGGGCATTGAATAACCACTGGGCGGCAACGGCTATAGACATGGCCACACTGCGCACATTATTCGGGAACATCTCAGACAGCATCACCCACACCACAGGGCCCATAGACATGGCAAATGAGGCGATAAATACCAGCACAGCAATCAGTGAGACAACACCCACCTGCTGGGTATAAATAGTCAGACCGAGCACCGTTAAACCAGCAAACATACCAATACTACCGCCGATAAACAGCGGCTTGCGCCCCCAGCTATCGACCTTATAGATGGCTACAAAGGTGAAAATCAGATTGACCGCACCCAGCCACAACTGCTGCTTAAGCGCATCTTCCGGCCCGTAGCCCAGGGCGTTGCTAAAGATTTCTGCGCCGTAATAGAGAATCGCGTTAATACCGGTGACCTGTTGGAATATCGACAACATAACGCCAAGAAATAGAGCAAAACCGATGCCTTTGCCAAACAGCATTGCCATGTTGACGGTTGAACTATTGGCCAGAGAGGCTTCTATATCAGCAAACTCTGAAGCAGCCTCTTCCTCGCTGGATGTAATCCGAGCCAGTACAGACTTAGCCTCTTCAGTGCGGCCCTTTAGGATTAACCAACGGGGACTGTGGGGAACCGTGAACAGCAGCGCCAAAAAAGCCAGCGCCGGCAATAGTTCAGACCAAAGCATAACCCGCCAGCCCTGATTTACATTGTGCTCGTGAAGCTGTTTAAGAACTTCTGGGGTCATATTCTGAGTATCGCCACCGCCGATGAAATAGGTCGCTAGAAAAACCACAAAGAAACCAATAACTACCGCCAGCTGATAATAAGACACCATGCGGCCACGGTATGCAGGTGGCGCAATTTCAGCAATATACATAGGCGCCGCCAGCGAAGCCATGCCCACTGCAAGGCCACCAACAATGCGGTAAAAGGCCAGTTCATCGAGGGTTGCTGCCATACCAGAACCCCAGGCCGAGAGAGTAAAGAGGGCCGCCGCGAGGATCAGCGTATACTTTCTGCTGATACGCTTTGTCAGGTAGCCACCGAGCAGCGCACCCACCAGACAACCATAGAGTGCACTACTGACTGCCCAGCCCTGCTCTGCAGCAGAAAGGTTAAAGTATTCAGTGAAATACATCTGACTGCCGGCAATCACACCAGTGTCATAGCCAAACAATAACCCCCCCAATGCCGCGACAATGGTCATTTGTAAGATACTGAGTTTTTTGCTGCTGGAGTTGGTGGCGATAGTCATGATTCCCTCTATTTTTTATTATTACTTTTATTATTTTGGTTGTTATTGATAGATGCAACAAAGCCTGCGTCGCGGTCTAACAGGCTTTTTTAACAAAATAGGACCTTCGGCTATTTTCGAAGCAGGATAATATCGTCGGAGATAACATGGACTTTCAGTGGCAGGGTTTGCGCCAGCATGTCCGGCAGCTGAGCCACTTGATCGGTGCGCAATGTCATAGTGACTTTTACATCGGCAAGATCATTCGACTGCAATACTATTTTGCCGTCAAAGTAGCGTCCCGTATCTGCGACTATATCGGCCAGTGAGATATCTCTATAGATTAATCGACCGAGACGCCAAGCGCCCAAATCAGAACTCAACACATCTCTCACGGACTCAAAGGCGCGATCATTTTCTTTAACGACTTTTTGTCCTGCAGTTAGAACTACATCAGGAAGAGATGTAGCTTGCCTGTCGTTACTGCCCTGTTCGAAAACATTCACTATGCCTTCTAAAACAGAGACGTTTACCGCATCGCGTATTTTTTGAACGTTGAATTGCGTGCCCACCACTTCGACTACAACATCATTAACCGTAACAAAGAATGGCTTTTTTCGATCCTTGGCTACATCAAAGAAAGCTTCACCGCTGAGCAATTCAACCGAACGTTCTAAGTCTGAAATATGGGTTCTAATGGCCGACTTGGCACCCAGGGTAATCTCTGTGTTGTCGGCCAACACTATGACTTCTATTTCACCGCGAACGGTACTGTAGTAAGCCGTAACTGGTGCATTGGCTGTAGGCAACATCAACGACCCAACTGCCACACAGATAACCGCAACAAGACTCAGTGCATAGCGCGGCACAGAGACAATATTTTTGAACATGACAAGAGGCGCCATAAACAGCGACTGCAGCCGATCCGACATTGATTGAGGCTCCACCGATCGGCGAACAGCATCACCCTCAGTAGTACCGACTAAATCACCCAGATCCTGCCATAGCAACTCTACTTGCTTAAACGCTTCTCGATGATCAGCATGCTCCGCCAACCAGGCTTGCAAGGCCTTGCGGTCACTGGCGGAGATATCCTCAGACTGCAAGAGGGTAAACCACTCTGCCGCCTGCTGATTAACCTGATCTGATAACTGCATATACTTTTCACTCATTATGAATTCTTACCCGCTTGGGCCTGCAGCGCTTTCTGGCAATCTATAAGCGCTTTGGTAACATGCTTTCGCACCACCGTTTCTGATAGATCCACCCTTCGGGCAATCTCAGCATAACTGAGTCCATCAAAGCGGTTCATCAGCAGTAATTTTCTGCGTTTTTGCGGCATACCCCAAAGTGCTTTAACCACAATTTTCAGCTGTCGCTTGCCATCATGTACGCGCGCTGGACTTAACTCCTCCACCACTTTCGCGTCTGTATCGACTACTGCCTGAATATGTCTCTGGCGCACGCCACTGTGCCTTTTTTGGTCAATGGCAATATTATAGCTAGTCTTATATAGCAGTGCCCTTGGGTTTTTTATCTCGCTAAAGTCCATTTCAATCACACGAGCGAACGCCGCCTGCACTATATCCTGAGCTTCGTCATTACTTACATTAACTTTATTAATGACGTAGCGACAGAGCTCCGTGCGATGACGGATATAGACCTCATGAATCTCGAGATGTTCCTTCTCAGGCGTCATAAAACATTTTGGCTAGCAATAAGTATGTGCACATAAAAACATGGGTAATCCAAGGACTGCTGAATAGGATGAATAATAGCGACCTTTCTAAGACGTTCCACCCTAGCAAATCCGCCCTCTAAAGCTAGCTCTTTTTATCTCTCTACCATGTGAGTCATATGAGCCATTCGGCTCAATAGGTCCTACAGCTCTAGCCAGCACTATAAAGAGCAGCTGGCATCCCCTTGATTACTAACGACATTGATCGAATTAAGCTGTATTTTCAGTGCGCCAGCGACTTTTAGAACCATAGCGGAGCTAACGTTGCTCATATCTGTGCCCTGCTCGGCGAAACAGCTTAGCTTCAAACGGGAGGTCTGCCACCCTTGATTAAGCTTGCTGGCTAGCCCCTCCGTAATATCTATATCACCAGTGCAGCCTTCGCCACAGCCAACAGCAATTGCGGTATTAGCCACATTATCGCCAAGCACTTGATAGTGAATTTCTAGGGCCATATCACCATTAGATTCACGGGAGATATCAATGGACTCACCTTTAATAGATAGAACGGCAGCTCCTGAAAATTCAAATAACCGGGAATCTTCTTGAGCCATGTAATCCAGCGCCGTCATGGTTAGAGCACCAGAGGCACTGACAGCCTTTGAATTGGTCACCTGAACTGTGCCAGCAGGATCACGCATCACCAGACGCCAGGGCGAAACAGCCTCGCCAGCCTTCAAGAAACTCAGGCCTTGGGTCTGCGCCTTGTCACCCAGCTGCGCATCTTCTGAAAGGCTTTCAAGCTCGCCGCTATCTGAATAGGTCAAACCAAAGCCATAGGCAAACAGAGGGTTGTAGTCTTGGTCACCCAGGTTAAGAGTTTGAACCGCGGTTCTGGGCCAAGAGAAAGATAGCTTGCCTCGAAAGTCCTGCTGAATCTCATCTTTGGCACTGCGCAAGAGAACGTCGGCTAAACCGCCACCCTCAGAGCCCGGTAACCAGGCGGCAACAAACGCATCGGCAGCGTTTATCTCTGGGTTCATCCACATAGGTCGGCCAGAAAGGAAGACCGCAACTGTGGGAATACCCTGGGCCTTAAATTTGTTTAATAGCGTCAATCCCGCTTCAGATTGAAAATCTAAATGAGGGCGATCACCCTGGAACTCTGCATAGGGATCTTCGCCAAATACGACTATGGCTACATCTGGTGTGTTTTTATACTCACCCTCAAGGCTTAAAGTGACTTGGCCCCCTGCAGCTGTAACCTGCTCTTCTATGCCCTCATAAATCGACATGGCCTGAGGGAAATGCTCTTTAGTGTTTCCGGTACCCTGCCAAGAGAGCGTCCAGCCACCGGTTTGCTTGCCGATATTGTCAGCACCATCACCTGCAATCAAGATATTGGCCGAAGGAGAAAGTGGCAGCAGTTGCTTAGCATTTTTTAATAGAACAAGAGACTGACGCACAGCTGCTCGGGCCACTTCTCTGTGTTCAGGCGCTGCGAGCAATTCAAAACGTCCGGCGTATTTACGCTTTGAGGGTAGTCCCGCCTCAAATAAACCTGCACGTATTTTCACCCGCAAGATACGGCTAACGGCCTGATCTAAACGGGCCATAGTAATCTCACCGCTTTTTACTTGAGCCAAGGTATTGCCATAGAGCTCCTGCCAACTATCCGGCGCCATAAACATATCAACACCGTTGTTAAAGGATGCCGCACAGGACTCATTGGTACAGCCTTCAACCTGACCATGGCCATTCCAGTCGCCAACCACAAAGCCACTAAAGCCCATTTGGTCGACCAGGACATCGTTTAATAATTCTTTATGGCCATGGAGTTTACGGCCATGCCAGCTATTAAAAGAGGCCATTACCGATTGCACACCACGATTAATGGCCACAGGATAACCGGCACCCTGAATATCACGCAGGTCCTCTTCACTGGAGATATTGTCCCCCTGATCACGACCATCGACAGTACCGCCATCACCAATAAAGTGTTTGGCCGTTGCAATCAAATGATCCTCATCGAGGAATGTGCCGTCATCGATCTTCCCCTGAAGACCTTCAACCAGATTGCCGGCAAAGGCTCTTACGATGGCCGGATCCTCAGAGAAACTTTCGTAGGTGCGTCCCCAGCGATCATCACGTACAACAGCAATAGTGGGTGCAAAGGTCCAATCCAGACCGGTGACAAGAATTTCTTTAGCGGTCACAGTACCGATGCGATGCATCAATGCCGGGTTATTAGCAGCACCTAAACCAATGTTATGGGGAAAAAGTGTCGCACCCACTATATTGTTGTGGCCGTGAACAGCATCGGTTCCCCACAGCGCGGGGATGCCTATTCTGCCATCGGTTTTGTCCGTGGATGCCAGCCAAAATTCATCGGCCAGAGCGACCCAGGCTGCGGGGGTAGTTCGGTTGTCGCCACCAGGCGCGGAGTTGCCGCCATTGAGCACAGAGCCCAAATGATATTCACGCACCTGAACTGGGGTTATGGATCCAATATCCGCCTGAATGGTTTGACCGACCTTCTCTTCCAGGCTCATCTTATTCACTAGGTCTGTAACGCGCTGCTCTAAACGTTCGTTTAGAGCAAAGGGTGAGGCCTGTTTAGGCCAGATCTCCGGATGAATTGTTCCAACATTGCCGCTCTGGGTGTCCGCGTCATTTTTATCCACAACAGGACTAGAATCACATCCAGCCACTATCGAAAGAATTAAACCCACGGTAAAATAATATGCAACATTCATCGTAAAATCCTGTTTGTATTTTTATAGTATTGTTTATTTTTATACAGTCTATGCAAGATGACCGAACAATCAAAAGAGCGAAACACCAGTGTCTTAAATAAGACGTTCCAGCCTAGCCAATCCGCCCTGCAATATTAACACTTTGGGATCGAGTTATTCATCAAGCTCTTTATTAAATTAGCCAAAAAAAATCACCTGTGTGCATAGTTGGAAAATTCATTTATGCTGTATAAAAATTACCACGCCTAAAATAAAATCGGCGACAAAGGTTAAAACATGTCCGTTGATGACAGATCAAATTATGCGCCCTGCAAGAATATGGAATATGAATGTTTGAAAATGGGTGCTGACCAGCAAGAGCTAATGCGGGTCGACTCTTATATTCAAGGTGCTGATGCACTCAGGAACGAGGCTATTGCAGGCAATAATTTCGCCGTTGCAGATAGCTTTTACCCCGGCGTCAGAATGGCTATCTCCGACGCCTATATTATCGCACTAGTGCGAAATTTCCAGGCTGTTATCCGGGACTTTTTTAAGCTTGATCTTCGCACTATAAAATCTGCCGCGTCCAAGTACTCTATTGTCACATCCAAGCCTGAAGAGCTTAAATTAATGCAGCGCATCCCACATTTTGACGCACCCTCAAGAAACAGCCTGGCGGTGATACATTATCTCTGCGATGCACCAGACTCGGGCACAGCGTTTTATCATCATGGTGAGACCGGTTATGACTATATAGATAGGAGTCGATTGGGGAAATATGAGCAAAGTATTGTAAAGCGATTCGAGGATCCGAAGCGCCAACCCTCGGGCTATGTTTGTGGCGACACTCAGGATTATTCGGAGATTGCATCCTTCGGGGCATTGCATAACCGATTATTGATGTACCGCGGATCAAGCCTGCACTCCGGAATTATTCGACCGGATTATAACTTTGACCCCAGCCCTGAGACTGGGCGCCTGACTATCACCAGCTTTATTGAGTTTTCCTGATTCTCATTAAATTCTCTTTAAGCTCTTACTAACCTCTTATTAACCTTTTACTGAGTTCTGCGCACCAGATTAAGCAGATCACGATTTGTCGGCTGACTGGCCATTAGCGCTTCAGTCTTGCCCCGATTGTCACGCATCAATCGCTCTGCCAATACAGCGTCTTTGTCCCAACCGCGATAGCGGTTGCTGTTGATATTGGTCGCGAAGCCCATACCATAAAGCACGTACTGCACGCTGGCAGCAGAGAATAGCTCGGCGCGATTATTGCCGTCTGAGACCCAGGGAACCTGAGAGCGCCACAGTTCCAGGGAGTCCTGAAGGCTATCGGGTATGGATTGCCGACGAACATGATCCCGCCAATAATCTGAATCTGTGCGCTCAGTCAGCACATAATGCAGTTTCAAAAAATCAATAATATCGACCCAGTAGGTGCTGATAATCTCATTAAAACGCTTGGCGACAACTGTCATTGCCGCCCGATCCTGGGGCAAGTTGTTGCTGATAAACTCCGCCGATTTTTCAATCAACACTAGGGCACTGGCCTCTAACGGCTCAACGAAGCCCGCGGAGACGCCCACTGCTACACAGTTTTTATGCCAGAAATACTCTCTGTGGCCAGGCTGAAAGGTTATTTTGCGGGGGCTGTGCTGTTTTTTGGCCAGAGCTGGATCTGCTGCAAGATAACGCTGTAGCTCATCCTCGGCCTTTTCCACGGAGACATGCTGGCTAGAGAAAACATGGCCGATGCCACGCCTTGTTGGCAAGGCAATATCCCAAATCCAACCACTAGATTGAGCTGTCGATTTAGTGCAGGAGGCGATGGGCGTATCCTCCCCGGCATGGTCCGCCTGCACTGCCAGGGCTGTGTCGTTGAATAAACAGTCTCGCTGAGAGACAAAGGGCACCTGATAGTGCTTGCCGATTAACAGGGCGGAAAAACCTGTGCAGTCAACAAATAGGTCCCCGGAAATTTTGTCACCTCTGGTTAAAGACAGTGCTGTGATATCACCCTCTTCACTCGCGAGCACCTGCTCCACATGGCCTATCTGATAGTCCACTCCCAGACTGTCCACGCAGTGGCGCTTTAACAGTTCTACAAACTTTCCAGCGTTGAGGTGATAACCATAATTAAGACCAAAAGCGTATTCAGGTGTCTTCGCGGTTTTGGGAGCAAGGCCCAAATCGCAGATCTTACCCTGAGGTGAAACCGCATCGGCAAAACTGCTTTCGGCACCGCGATCCAACCAGTGGGCCGCGAGATTGACAGCGCCATAACCGGCGGGAGGAACAAAGGGGTGATAGTAAGATTCCCCTTCACCCTTTTGCCAGTTAATAAACTGAGAGCCCTGCTTGAAACCGACATCGCAGGAGCGTAAAAAATCCACTTCGGAGATACCTATGCGCCGCAGTGTGTCGCGCATGGTCGGCCAGGTTCCCTCACCGACACCCAGGTTGGCGACATCTGGGGATTCAAGGAGTATCACCTTGGTGCCAGAACCCGCTTGATCCTGGGGGTTATGCCGGGCAGCAATAATGCCAGCAGTCAACCAACCTGCACTGCCGCCACCTACTATCACTACAGTTTTAATCATTATTGCCTCACAGTGTTTACCGGATCAGTCTGCCTTGGGGGCCGCGCAGTAATGATCAATAAATTGCTGATGGGTGGGAAGTTTCTCTACCTTCTCATCAATGGAGGCGGCCATTTTGGACAGTGACTGCAAAAGACTTTCTTTACCGGTCAGCTTACCCGCGCTGTGAAAACCCTGAGGTTTCAAACCCTGCCCCATCATCACCTGGACCCAGGAGTCGACGCGAAATAGGGCAACATCGTCAGGCCAGACATAGCCATTTTTCTTAAAGATATCGAGCCGATGGGCAAGGGTCTCCGGTATATCCATGGTGCGGTAGGCGTTCCAAAAGTCGGTGTCGGTGCGATTGGTCTGCTTGTAGTGCAAAATCACAAAATCTCTTACGGTTTCTATCTCGGTACTCGACTCCTGGTTAAATCGATCCGCCAATGCTGTACTGGAATCACCAAAGGGAAAGAGCCGAATTAAACGAATAATGGCTGTCATTACCAGATGGATACTGGTGGACTCTAATGGCTCGATAAAGCCACTGGCGAGCCCCAATGCAACACAGTTCTTGTGCCAAGATTTCTGACGCCGCCCGGTGCGATACTTAATATACCGAGGTTCGGTTATCATTTTTCCTGAAATATTATTCAGCAAAGTCTGCTTGGCCTCGTCATCAGACATAAAACGGCTGCTGTAGACAATGCCATTTCCGACTCTGCTCTGCAGCGGGATTCGCCACTGCCAACCGGAGGGGTGGGCTATTGCGCGGGTATAGGGAAGTGGCTCAGAAACCGATTCTGTCTGCACAGCAATGGCTCTATCTGAGAACAACCAGTGGCTCCAATCCTCAAATTCTACGCCAAGGGATTCACCCAACAGCAGAGAACGGAAGCCGGTGCAGTCGATAAATAAATCACCTTCGATAAGCTCGCCACTCTCCAACAGTAGGGCTTTGATATCGCCAGATTGCGAATCTTTTTGGACTTCCTTAATCAAGCCCTCAAGGCGGCGCACCCCTGCTGCCTCGCTTTTCTTGCGCAGGTATTTTGCATAGCGGGTGGCGTCTAGGTGAAAGGCAAAATTTAAGCGCGTATCGCCTATATTCGTTGCGAACTTACCCGCTTTGGCGGCTCTTAGTTCGAGGCAGTAATCCTCGAGGCTGCCGCCGAAACCTTGGGCCTGAGCTTCGAGCCAGAATTCGTGAAACTCTGCCATCCATGAGCGCTGACCGATCTCACCGAAGGAGTGAATGTAGCTATCGCCTATATCGCCCCAGTTATCGAACTCGATTCCCAGCTTAAAGGTCGCCTGAGTCTCGCGCATAAATTCTTGCTCATCGATATTCATCAGGCGATGGAAATTGCGCATAGGGGGAATCGTGGCTTCACCGACACCCACAGTGCCAATGGCATCAGATTCGATCAGGGTAATATCCAGCAAACTCGCCAATCGGGTTGAAAGACCGCAGGCTGCCATCCAGCCAGCTGTTCCACCCCCAGCAATAACCACTTTCATCATTGTTCTATATCCCCAAAATTATTCTATTTTTTTGCAGCGAGAAACTCGGCTTAGAGCTTCTAGCGATTTAGCTTATTTTTCACTAGGGCGCGAAGTCGTCGAACCATATTGTTATCAAGATCTGCCAGTGCACCTTGAGCCGATGGCGGCAGATGCTCTCGCGGCGTTTCCGGCGAGCCAAACACGTAGTAATCAAACACTTCTCGCCATGCCTGCTTTTCGGCCTCGGGGCGGTCTCTCAAACCCAGCATGGCATGCATAACTATGTCCATGGGGTTGCCCATATGGGCTGGGGCAGTCAGCCACCAAAAATTAATCATAATATTAAACGGCGACAAGGCCTCGACCTGATGCCACCACATGCTTGGGTAATAGACCGCATCCCCAGGTTCTAAATCCACCACCACTGCGGCATCCAATGCCTGACGAACTCGCGGAAAGCGTTCGAAGTCAGGATTTTTTAGATCCACCATAGTGATAACCTGCCCGCCGGGAGTCGGTTCCAGAGGGCCAGGGTATAAATTGTGGATCTGCTCCGGGGGAAATAGCGTAAAGCGACGTGCCCCAAGCACACAGCAGGCTAAATTGCTCGGCACATCATAGTGCGCCGCAGCAATCGACTCTGTGCCCACCCAGACCTTGGATAAAGGCTTGTTATGAGTAAAAAGCGGATGATCAAAGGCGAGGTCATTGTGCTCGCGCAACCCGGGAAAGCAATTGTCCAGGGTGAGGGAATTCATATACAGATAAGACTGGTCCGGCTTGTTCTTGTCTTCGCGAATTTGGCTAAATATATCACTCAGTTCGCGGTGCTGACTGGCGTAGTTAAAACCACTGCAATCGTCGTTATAAAAGAACCGTGCATTAGCCTCGGGGGGCGCAACATAGACACCTACGGGATTGCCACTGGAGTGGCTCTGCAAAACGTCCATCGCATTGTCTGGCGACACTTGACCTGCTTTAACCAGGCCCCAGTCGGAAACCAAGCCGCGCAATATAACCGGCTCGTTGGCCTGAAAGAGCTCATCAAAAGGAATCTGATCGGGCTTTACGCCCTCAAGAACACGAACCTTATTGCCTGAAGGATTCATAACAACCGTAACTTTTTTGAAGGGCTGCTAAACAATTGCCGATCTCTTGTTTTTCAACTCAATCAGTTTGGTAAAATTACCCAGAGAACCGAGGGCAAAATACACAAGACCTAAGACGCCCATCTTGTTGAGTTTTACCAAGCTTTCACCGTCCAACTGAGCCAACTTTTCTTTGTTGATGGTGTAATAATCGGTCAAATTAACATTGGCAATATTGCTCAGAGAGATTTCTATATTGATCGGTTCAAACAACTCCATGGCGTCGAGTGTTGCAAAGAACCTCTCATTGAGGGCGGCGCCCTGATGAATCACCTGAAGGGTTTGCATGACTTTTTCTAAGTAAGGGGTGTCTCCCCCGTAGGCAAGAAATAAAGGCTGTGCGCTTTTAGCGCCAACTCTTGGGTGGTCCAGGTCAATATGAATGACCGGCTCCTTGACCGCCTTGCCCTCGACTTCGCGGCTTTGAAAGCCAATCAGAAATGGACCACGGGCCAATATGGCCGGCACATAATTACCCTGCCAACCCTCATCGCCTAGAAACAGATTTTCGTCTTTAGCAAGCCCCAAAATGGCGTGAGCTTGAAAGGTTTCCGCTTTAGGGTCTTTATAAAATAGTATTGGATATTCTTTTTGAAGACTACCAAATTCTGTAGCAAAGGCTAAAACTCGGTTTACATTGTCGCCATATTCAGCCCTGTGGCCAGCGTCAACGTTCAAATCTTTATGTTCGACGTTATTTAAGAGTACCGTTTTGCTCATGTAATCATCCAGTCATTTGTCGCTATGGCATTTAGTGTTATGGGTATTTAGATCTACCCTGCCAGTGTAATAATAAAATAAGGCCTCCGCTAGTAACTACGTGGAGGCCTTATTCGGACTGCTATATAAAACTTTTCTTAGTACTGTTTGTTACAGCATCATTCTTTGCAATATTCTTCAGGCTAATGAGTTCTCTCTGGTAACAACAGCTACCAGAGAGAACCGTTTAGCTATATTAGAACCTGTATCTTAGAACGTGTATCTTGCAGAGAATACGTAGCGTGGATCAAGCTCTTGCACAAAGAATGTAGCGTTGTCGTTACGACCATACTTACGCTGACCTTCGCCCGTTAGATTGATCGCATCTAATGACAAAGTAACACCTGAGTCCAGTTCATAACTTACATTCAAGTCCAACTGCTCAACAGAGTCAGTGTACTCAGGGTTACGAGTACTACCTACTGAACGGTTAACTTGGCTCAGGAAGCTATCACGCCAGTTGTAGGCCAGACGAGCAGACAGACCGTCTTTCTCGTAAATACCCACAAGGTTCAACGTGTCGCTTAAGCCGGGAAGTGCAAACTGGTCTTCGCTTGGATCAGATCCATTCTCGTAACCAATATCGCCCTCTACAGTGGTGTAGTTAAACTGATAACCAAAGCCTGTATCACCAAAGAAGTGCTGAGAAGCCAGTTCGAAACCATAGATTTCAGCAGTCTTTGAATTGGTTGGACTCTTAACAGCAAAGGCTATCAGTGGGTCTGTTCCAACAGGAGTTACGTCATATGCGCTAAAGATCTCTTCGTGGAACGCCTGAGTAGAACTCGCTGCGCCCTCGGCTGCCTGATATGCTGCTGCACCTGATGTTTCGGTGAAGTCACCAATATTTTGTAAGATGGCAGTCATAGAGAACAGTGCATCTTCGCTTTCCGCAACACCAATAGAAGACAGCTGGCTAATGGCTTCAGCCAAGAAAGTGCTGTTAGAAGCCGTAGCATCTCTTAAACCGAACAGAGACTCATCGGCCTGCTGAACACCCACAAAGTTGGATACATTTTTCTGGAAGAAACCAACAGAGAAGTAATTCGCTTCACCGTAGTAGTATTCAACAGAGAAATCGAAGTTATTCGACTCCAGTGGATCCAGACTAGCGTTACCCTGGCTAGCAGAAGGTTGATCACCTAAGTGTGTGATACGGCTAGGTGCTTCTACCGAGGTAGCAGTGTACATATCACTGTATCCAGGACGAGCAAGCGTCTTACTAAACGATGCACGAGCCTTCAAGTTGTCGGTGACATCGACAGAGATATCCAAGCTCGGCAACAATACGCTGTAAGTGTAATCTTCGCTTAGGCTGTCAACTGTATCACCAAGGGTGAAGGTGAAGTCATTGTTGGACTCCCAGATAAAGGCATTAGGAACTGCCTGCTGTGAAGTAGAATTCACATCAGTTTCTTCCCAACGGAGACCTGAAACGACATTAATGGGTAAGCCACCCACTTCGCCATCCATTTTGATCTGGCCGTAAAAAGAAAGGGTATCTTCTTTAACACGGTTATCCGCAGTGCTGTTGATGGGCATGTTATCGGGATCTAAACCATAGATAGGCGCCATAGCGTTAAGCAACGTCAGTGGATCACCCTGCCATGAAACTGAACCCAAGGCAATCGGGGCAGTCTCGCCAGCAGGCTGAGACACACCAGCAACGCCAGTTCCCTGATAGTCGAACTCACCAAGAGAGCTAACCTGCTCAATAAGACCTTCTGGGATATCACCAGGAGCATCAACACCCCAACCGCCCAGTGCGCTAGAGCCAGACTGACGCGTTTGACGCATTTCTGAGCTCATATAGCCCATACCAAAATCAACTTCGATGCCATCAGAAACGGTAAAAGTGCCGTCAAAATTGAACTGGTCGAGTTCGGCGACTTGCTCAGATTTTGCAAACTGAGTCACCTGAGAACCAACGTCGGCCAGATCGAAGATGCCGTTGTCGTTGCCCTTGACCGAATCATCAACAGAGACGATGCCCTGTGGAATTTCCTGGCCAAAATCAACAGCCTGCCAACCGGCATTACCGCCTGCAACGTTCATACGCAGTACGTTGTTACCCTGAGGACCGTTTCCGCCACTCTTAGCTTCTGATGACGCAGCATCAAAGCGCAAGTTGAGCTTGTCGCTTACATTCCAATCCAAGTTCAAACCCAGTGACTCTAAAGTGTCTTTAGTGCCCATAGCCAGATTCTGGAAGAAGAAATCCTTACCACCGGATACATCTTCGGCGAAGATTACAGGGGCAGCAACAACTGGATTGCCATCATATTCAACATAATCAACAGTACCGTTGAACCATACTCCGTCGATCAGGGAAGTAGAGTCCTGAACGTTCTCGGCATAGGCAGCATCAGCTGTAAAGGTCATTGAATCATTGGGAGCAAACTGAACAGTTAACAAACCGTTAGTACGCTCACGATTGTCTTCATTAAAACCTAAACCAAGGTTAGTAGGACGATATACCAGCTGACCATCGTTAGGCGTGTTAATGATAGTCGCGCCTTCAACAATACCCAAGTTCGACAGGTTTGCTGGATCTGTGCTATCCCAAGTACGCAGGCCGAATTCTTCAACACTTGCGTGGCGGCTACCAGAGTCGCGCTCTTGGAAGCTACCGAACAGAGAAACACCGAAAGTAGAGTCATCGTTAGACCAGCTATACAAGCCGCTGACTTCTGGAGTGACGTCGTCGCCGCTAGTATCTTTAACAGCTTTAACGCCAACACTGACTTGAGTTCCGTCTGTTTCTAAAGGTCGAATCGTTTCAACGTTAATCGTTGCGCCTACGCCACCTGTTGCAACAGATGCACGGCCAGTCTTATAGACCTGAAGACCACGAACACCCTCGGATGCTAGGTTTGAGAAGTCAAACGAACGGCTGCTTCCTGAAGCACCCTGATCCAATGGGTTACCGGTAATAGTGCCGACATTAGCTGAAGGCATTTGACGACCGTTGAGCGTTACCAGGTTGAAGCCGCCACCGAAACCACGAACGGTTACTTCAGAACCTTCGCCGTTTACACGGTTGATCGATACACCGGAGATGCGCTGCAGCGACTCTGCCAGGTTAGTATCTGGGAATTTACCCATATCTTCCGCAGAAATTGCATCTACAACACCAGATGCATCGCGTTTTGTGTCCATTGCTCTCTCAAGAGAGCCACGAATTCCGGTAACAACAACCTCTTCAAGAGTACTGCTGCTATCAGCAAAGACCTGTCCAGCTGCCAGCGTTCCAGCCGCGGCAAGGATGGCTACAGAAAGTTTTGACCTTCTAAACATATTTGTTCCCCATTATTAAGAAAATATAAAGTTTATTATTAGGCGCGGTTTTAATGCGCTGATATAAGACGGGGCAATAGCGCGCATCCGCTCCCCCTCTAAGTAAATAATTTTGACTTAATTTGCTTAGTTTTCAGGCAGCCTGAAAATGGGGCGCTAATCGGGGATGGCAAGTAATTGAACAGCGAAGAAAATAGTACTATGACCACAAATATGCTGTTATATGAGTGCACTTTGAAAATGGCCGAGGGCTAAATCAAGGAAAAACACTGCATCAGCAACAGACAAAAGGCTGCCAATGGAAGCGTTAAGGTTCGACACAGTGTTATTTAATTTTCACGACGTCATATTGTTAATGACGGCGATGCAATGCCTGTTTTGCGTTTTACTACTCTGCCTAACCAATCACAGAAACACTCCAAGCATTTGGTTCTTAGCGTTATTTTTACTGGCTCACGGACTGATTCCGATCAACGAACTGATGATGTGGGGGGCCGAGTTTAAAGTCATAGTTAGAGATAGACTCCCAAGCCTGCACTTCTTGCCAGGGATTGCCTATTACCTTGATGGTGCGCTGTTGTTTCTGTGTTTCAAATCATTGGTATTTCGAGACTTCAGGCTGACCAAGGTGGACCTGTTACACCTACTCCCCTTAGTGACCTATGCAGTGTTTATCGCCACGGCATTTTATGCCCGGCCCACTGACGTGCGCCTAGAGATGATCACCTCGGAATCCTTTGTTTACAGCGCCAACTATGTCTACATGGAATTCTTTAGCAAGCTTATAAGAGTCGGCTATGCAGTCGCCTGCTTTGTCTTAATAAGCCGCTATAGCAGTCTATTGCGCAACACTAACTCGAATATGGAGAAGATCCATATCTCTTGGCTTAGAGCCCTTGTGATAGGCTTTTTAGCGGTCATGCTGTCTGAGGTGGTCCTGCTGGTCGCCAAGATGGCCAATAATCTGGGCGGCACTGCACTGATGCAGGAACAGCTCAGCACTATTGGCTTAACCGGTTATTACCTCAGCTTTGTTCTGGTCAATCTGCTGGTTTTTACTGCCGTTCGCTACTTTGGTGTTTTCGAGCAGGTCAGCGAAACAGTAGTCCCAAAGAAGCCTGCCGAAGAGTCATTATTACAGCCGGCAATGGCGGCGAAAGTTGATGCCGCTATAGTCGAAACCAAAATCTACATGGAGCCCGACATCACACTGGATCGCCTGGCAGAGGCGCTGAATATAATGCCTAGGGATCTGTCGATGCTGATTAACCGCCACTTTGGGGTTAACTACTATGAATTTATTAACCGTTATCGCATCGAAGAAGCCAAGCGTATGCTGGCTGAATCCAAAGGGGCTAGCATTACCGATATCTATCTTGCCGTAGGCTTTAACAGTAAATCGGTGTTCTACACTTTCTTTAAAAAGCTCGAAGGGGTAACACCCACGGCATACCGCGCCGCACAGCAGTCAGCTCTATAGGCAAAAAAAAGCCCAGACCAAAAGGCCTGGGCGAACGTTAGTGAAGGACTTAGTGATTCTTAATTATCTAAGGATCCTCGAATAGACTTTCTAATAAACACTCTAATAGACTCCTTAATAGAATTCTTAATAGAATTCTTAATAGACTCCTTAATAGACCAAGGTCTGCATCGCTCGGGGGGGGATGGTTAACTTGGTCTGTCCTTCACCAACAAAGAAATTGTAATCCACAGGCTTGTCCGTATGGTTCATTACGATAGTTGCCATCTGATTGTCTGTATTGACAAACGAGGTGGCCAATAAAAAGCTGCGGCTGCTGCTAGTGCTGATACGCTGAGCCTCTGGGCGCACAAACTTAGAGAAGTGGCCAATATAGTAGTAGGTTGGCGTATAGATCAGCTCCCCGGTTCGGGTGTCTCCATGAATCGGCGCGAAGCAAAAGTTCTGCACGTGATTGGGGCCACCAGTGTGATCAAGCAATATATTCCAGTCAGTCCAGCCCACAGTGCCGCGATTAAAATCATTGATCATAGAGTTCCCGTAACGCTCGGCATTGGGCCAATGCTGGTAGCGATCTTCTCGGAAGTTTTCGTTAGTGCCCTCAGTAAAGAGTAAGTTCTTGGTCGGGTAGGACTCATGAACCAGCGCTAGATTGTCGTGCATGGTCTCGCCACCGGCCCAGGTTTCATACCAGTGAAAGCCAATTCCCCAGGCGTACTTAGCCGCTTCAGGGTCTTCAAAAATCACATTGGCCCGACGGGTAATCAGGTCGCGGTTATGATCCCAGACCACGATCTTTTTGTCCCCGAGGCCTTCCCGTTCGAGAACTGGCCCAAGATGGTTCTTAAGAAAATCCCGCTCTTCTTCCGCGGTGTAAATCATCGACTCCCAACGCTGAACGGCCATGGGCTCATTCTGGATAGTCACACCCCACACAGGCATGCCCTCGTCTTCATAGGCCTTGATAAACTTGGCAAAATACATCGCCCAAGCCTCGTAGTACTCGGGTAATAATTTACCGCCACGGAGCATGTTGTTGTTGCTCTTCATAAAGGCCGGGGCGCTCCAGGGGCTGGCATAGAAGGTTATATCGCCACCCGCAGCCTCAGTTGCACGTTTAATCAGAGGGATTCGGAACTCGCGGTCTTTAGCTATATTAAAAGTCGATAGCGACTTGTCGCCTTCATCAATATAGGTGTGACTGCCACTGCCAAAATCTGAACTGTGAATCGAGGTGCGCACCAACGTATAACCAATGCCCTCTTCCTTATCAAAATAGGCCTTGAGGAACTCTTCTTGCTTGTCCGCTGGCAGCTGGGCAAATACTTCAGAACTGGCATCGGTTATGGCACCGCCAAAGCCAAGCACCTTTTGGTAGCGCTTGTTAGGATTTACAAATACTGAGACTTCACTTTCGAAGGGCTGTACCCCAGGCTCAAAAGTCAGTGTATCCGTCAGACTTAGACGTTTGTCAGTGTCCTTGGCGGTGGTATAGACCAATACTTCCGTAGAGTTTTTAAGCTTAGAATCTAGCTCTGGAGTCTGGTCAGTGGCCGCTGGTGTTTGCTGGCCACAGGCTAAAAGCCCCGGCAGCATAAGCCCGATCAACATAAAGTTTTTCATTAATAAAAATACCCGGTGTCAGATTATGTGTTTTTTAGTTATATGTGCCCAACCTGAAAGCTGACTCTCAACCCAGTTAGGTGACCCTTAGATAATAATGATTATGTAATGCAGAGTGTTCGAGTTAAGTAAAAAGCGTCAACCCGAACTTAAATAACTGGGTCTCGGGGATGATTTTGGCGGGATGGGCGGTTGGCACTGCAGCGGTACTATTGCAGAGCTAAGCTTGGGGAAGCTGATATCTGAATCCACTTGATAAGTGAATTTCTGGGTAGATGCTTGTGTTAGATAGCCGGGTATAGGATGGACTCTTTGAACTCTTAATACCCTTAATACCCTTAATACCCAGGCTAAAACTCAAAAAGGCCACCCTTAGGGCGGCCTTTAAAGTTAATACAGCTATCGATTCTAGCTAGCCGGGTTAATAGAACTAAGACGCCTACTTTTGGATCTTCCAGCGAGACAGATTTTTCGCTTTCAGTCTGTTGGTAAACAGCGCATAGAGACTTTGCTCTTCCTTCCATTCTTCCAGCCACTGGGCGCCGGTGCGCTCTGCATCGACAAATACGGCGTTAGTTATCATCATTGGAATGATCACAGATAGATGCACGACCAGACTGGTGACAGTGCTATAGCCTATCCAGCCGAGGTGGTAGGAGGCGATAAAACCAAAGGAAACACTCCAGATAGTGAACAGCACTATCATAAAGTAGGCTTGAAGCCTGGCATCTGGTATGTATTTCAACGGATTGAACCTTACGTCCATAACGCGTCTCCAGACGTAGACCATAAACATTGCGAATCTTCTGAACAGCGAGGGCTTGTTCATATGTTGTTTCCTCTTGTTATTGTTTGCTGGGTCCCATTAGTCTTCTATTTTCCGGTTACCCCTTACCAGCAGCAGGTCTTGCGCCGTCAATATGACTAATACCAAACAAATTTATTATTGTTGAGAATATACCCCACCGCCTCAGCTGTTGCGTTTTTGAGTCGGTATAAGTCACTACGGGGGCTTTTCTCAAATAGTTCACATATGAAAAGATCATCGCCAAGCCAATCGAGCTGCTATTTGTTCCTAATGAGAGTTCCTAATAAGAGTTCCAAACTCCGCCTGACCACTGGCAATACTGGCAAAGGCCATCGGCTGACCTGCATCAACAATGGCAATAGTCCCAACACCGGACTCCAGTAATGACAGGGCTTCCTCCACCTTGGGAATCATGCCACCGACAATCACACCACCATCTATATGCTTTTTTGCCTGGGCTGCGTCCAAGTCAGCAAAGCGACTAGCAGGGTCTTTAATATCTCGAAAAATACCGCCGATACCTGTGACAAAGATCAGTAGCTCTGCGGACATAGCACGAGCAATCTGCACTACCGTGGTGTCGGCATTAATATTAAACACTGCGCCACTAGGGTCTATGCCCAAGGAAGTAACTATCGGCACCAAGTCAGCGGCCAATAAGCTGTCGAGCAATTGACTATTAATCCCGGTGACATCGCCAACCTCACCAAAATCTATGGCCTCAGTACCGCCACCAGAAACGGTTATCGGCGGGCGTTTCCTGGCTTGAATAAGTTTTCCCGAAGCACCGTGACAGCCAAAGGCGTTAACTCCCTGAGCTTGCATAACAGACACCAGATCCACATTCACCTGGCCGCAGAGAACCTGTTTTACCAGCACCAAGTCTTCTTTGCTGGTAATCCGTCGTCCGGCGACTTTGCGCGGTTCTATGCCACAGCGAGTCTGCATAGCAGAAAGCTGGGGGCCACCACCATGCAGAACCACAACGCTCCAATTGTCTTTGATTAGCCCGCTAATATTCTGCGCTAAACCCGAGCTCTGGATCTTATCGAGCAGAATATCGCCCCCTACTTTAATCACTGCTAGAGGCTTTCTTTCTGCTGTGGCGCCCCTTTGATGGTTCATAGCCTGATGGTTCATAGCCTGATGGTTCATGGCCACATCCCTAATTGATCGAGCTGGTAACTGTTTCTGTGGCCGGTCATCAAATTAAAGTTTTGTAAGGCCTGACCTGCACCACCTTTAATCAGGTTGTCTAATACGCTGGTTATACAGACTGTCTGTGAGCCATCAGCGTGGGCTTCGCTTATATCAATACCAATCTCTATGCGCGCCGAGTTTTTAACCGCCACAACCTCTGGAGCTATGCCTTTGGGCAACACCGAGATCAATGGGAAATGCTGGTAATAGGTTTCATACATAGAGCGCAATTCATCCTCATTAATAGCTTCCGGCATCTGCAGCTGAGAAATTGCCATCATGCCCCGAGACAGTGGCGCCGAGACAGGGACAAAGTCGAGCTTTACGCTGTGGGCTCCAGCCGCGGTTAGGGTCTGCAAAATCTCCGGGGTATGCTGATGATTAAACACTTTGTAGGCTTTTAAATTATTGCTGCGCACGGCGTGGTGATTGCCCATCTGTGGATGTACACCAGAACCACTTGAACCGGTTAGTGCGACAACACTTATCGCCGACTGATTTATATGCCCCGCCACGGCCAGGGGCAACAGGGCAGAGGCTATGCAGGTGGCAAAGCAACCAGGGTTGGCCACGTGCTTGGCGTTTCTAATCTGCTCTGCATATAACTCGGGCATACCATAGGCAAAGGTGCCAAGGCGCTCGGGGCAGGGATGTTGATCGGCGTAGTATCGGCGGTAGTCACTCAGATCATTAAGGCGGAAGTCACCGGATAGATCGATAATTCGCACATCTAGGTCAAATAGCTCCATGGCCACCCGGGCGGTTATTACATGGGGCATGGCGAGAAAAACAATGTCTGCACCAGCGGCGCATTCCCGAGGTGGAATATCTTCCAGAACAATATCACTGAGGCCCCAAAAAGAGCGATTCACTTCGCCGATATTTTTCCCTATATGATCCTTGCTAGAGACACGGAGTATTTCCACATCCTCGCGACTCAATAGATTGCGCAGTAACTCCGCGGCTAAATAGCCGGAGCCGCCAATAATAGACACTTTGGTTTTGTTCATAGGGTACTCACTTATCGGTTATCTGTTCTTTAAAGGGGTCTGATAATGACCAGTGCTCTCTGCCCGATGGCAACATTCTCATTGGGAAATAAAATATGCTCACCGCTACTCTCAACTATGTACTGGTAATCTTTGTCAGTGGCCAATACTTCACCGACTTCAAACTCAGTAAAGTTGGCAATATTACTCGAGAAGCAAAGGTGAAAATCTTCAGTTTGCTTTAGCACTTCCCCAACCACTTTAAATCGCAGGGCGACTTTGTCATCCACCGAACCATGGACACTGCCGCAGATCGCATGCTGAAGCCCAATAATCACAGCGGCGAAATCTTCAAGATTGTTTTCACCGAAGGGCTTCACTTTACCCAGCTCGAGGGTAAAGCTGGTGGCGTCACAGTGGTTGGCAGTAAAGGCTGAATAGGTCGCACTTTTTTCACTGCTGCTCAATATTGCTTCTATGCCCCACTGGCCCAAGAGAGCATATTGATACTCAGTGATGGCTGATCCATTAGTGTTTGGCGAAACGGCAAACTGTTTGTAGAAGGAATCTCTGATCGCCGTGTGTAAATCATAGTGAATTTTTTGCTCTGCCTCCTGTGCAAAAAAATCACGACTATAGGCCATTAGCTTTCGGCTTCGTCGACGCTCATCGCTGTCGCTAGAATATGAACCTAAATAGGGTGAGAACAGACGATTCATATTTTCGTCTACTTCACGGCTATTGGCTTTTATAGCCTCTGGGTTAGCAATCACAATCAGCAATCTATGCTTGGGAATTATTTTTCCCGCGAATATATCACTGACCAATTGATCGATAATTTCAATGGGCGCGGTTTCATTGCCATGCACTGCCACTGACAACAAAATAGAATTTACTGGTGAATCTCCCTGAGGGGAAATATGTAAAACACCTCTATCCCAAAGATCCACTTGAATATTATTACCAATCAATAAACTAGATTTTCCCGCCACGGAGTCATTGGCTAAAGTGAACTGTAAAAAGCTCTGCGGGCCAAATAATTGCTCTTGGAAATTAGTCATTACCTTAAACCTGCTGGAAGTTATAAAAACTTCCCAGATGCATAATTTGCGTCAACTCATCAAGGGCTGCTCTACCCTCAATGAGTAAATCAGGATCGGCTAAATCACTGGCGCTCAGCTCATCACGATAGTGCTTATCGACCCACTGATTTAGGGTAGTAAACAGCCTGTCGGTCAATACAAAGGACGGATTAACTGCGGCCAACTCCTGCTCATTTAACACTACCCTGAGGCGCAGACAGGCGGGACCGCCGCCATTGCGCATACTCTGGCGAACATCGACAAACTCTAAATGGTTAATCGGCGTATCCTTCTGAATAAGCTCCAGCAGATACTGATAGACGCTTGGATTCTCTCTACTTTCCATGGGCAGTATCAATGTCATACCCTCAGTGCCGGGGAGACTCACCAACTGGGAATTAAACAGATAAGACTTGATCGCGTCATGGAGAGAGATGGCCTGATTCGGCACCTCGACAAAATGCATTGGCTGCTCGCCACTGGCCCTGGCCGCCTGCTTAAACAGCTCCGCTTTGTCGGCAAAGGCCAGTTCATGCATAAACAGCACATTCTTATTGCTCACGCTGACCACATCATTATGGAAGCCACCGGCCTCAATCACTTCTGAGCTTTGCCGCGCCATAATCACCTTGTCAGAGTGCAACCCGTGCTTGCGGGCTATGGCCATGGATGCCTCTAGGGACTGCCTTGCGGGAAAGCGTGTAGTAGAACCAGTGGCGCCGAAATCCTGTTTGCCATAGACAAACAGTTCGACACCCTGCTCGCCATATTCGGCGCAGAGACGATTGTGATTAGCTGCGCCTTCATCGCCCAAATGGACACCGCCATTCAGCGCATCATGGTGCGCAAAATACTGATCATTATTAAAAACTGTTCTTAGTAATTTACTGGTGCTGCCCTGTTCTAT
>ENA-OQVM01000476-OQVM01000476.1-marine-metagenome-genome-assembly--contig:-NODE-476-length-62948-cov-9.544782_pt1 | contig 62948 bp, 53 predicted proteins | sample MGYA00237776_ERZ505498 | MGnify/ENA primary metagenome ERZ505498 (study PRJEB26159, sample SAMN06265151) | marine metagenome | isolation source: Helgoland LTER site | place: Germany:Helgoland, sampling... | reverse complement strand
GAGGTTGAGGTCCTAGAAGGTGCGATTCATACCCTATCCGATGCAAAGCCTCTTCTTATTATTGAATCCTTTCCCCCCAAGCAGGCAAAAGTTATTTCCCTCCTTCAAACATACGGTTACAACCTAGAAGATGCCGATCGGGGTAGTCCGGTTAATTCAAAGACCAATAATTTGTTCGCCTGGCATCCTCAGGGTCCTCTCAAAGAATCAATCATTCAAAAATTTCTCCACAAATGACTAAAGGTATAAAAGTTCCGATCAGTTTGCTTGTTCCCTGCAAAAACGAGGAAGCAAATTTAGATAGATGCTTACAGTCAGTACCTTGGGTGGCGGAAATTTTCGTAGTTGATTCAAATAGCAATGATAAAACTTCTGAAATTGCTGAATTGCACGGGGCAAAAGTGGTCCAGTTCGAATACAAGGGAGGATGGCCAAAGAAAAAGAATTGGGCATTGGAAAACCTGCCTTTCTCCAATGAATGGGTATTAATTTTAGATGCGGACGAATGCCTTCCCCCTGAAGCAGAAGAAGAAATTCGGGGCATTGTTACAAATGCGAAAGATATGCATGCAGGATACTGGATTAATCGACGATATTTTTTTATGGGAAAGGCTCTTAAGCATGCCTATTTCCCTAATTGGAACCTGCGTTTATTTAAACACAAACTGGGCAGGTATGAAAAAATTACTGATTTATCGACCGATAGTGGAGATCATGAAATCCATGAACATGTAGTAGTTCAAGGATCAACCGGAAGACTCAAATCAATCATGGATCATCATGCCTTCCCTACAATTGAAAGTTTCGTTGAGAAGCACAATCGATACTCGAATTGGGAAGCTATCGTTGAAAATGAACAAAAAGAAAAAGCAGATTCGATTCAACATGACGGGGTAAAACTGAAAAGAAAATTAAGGATGGTTTTTAGAAAACTTCCTTTTCGACCCACTATACGATTTTTATATGTTTACATTTGGCAAAAAGGATTTCTCGATGGATGGCCTGGTTATGTCTTTGCTCGATTGCATGGACAATACGAATTCCTCTCGGTCGCAAAGGCAAAAGAAGTTGCCAAATCAAAGAATGAGTCGAGGTAAGTTCCGTTCCGACTTGGACATTTTATTTCCTTCTTTATTGAGTAATAGTTCACAGTGATAAAAATCTGGTCGCGACCACTTTAATGAATCAAAAAGTAGGCATTGTCTTGCACTAGAAACTAGCAAATCCACCCCTCTTACAATTTCGCTAATTTCCATTAGGTAATCATCAACAACAGTTGCTAATTCATAGGAAGCAAAGCCGTCTTTTCGCCAAACTAAAAAGTCTGAAAAGTCTTTTCCTACTTCGAAATTTTGTTCTCCTTTTTGTCCATCCAAAAAACTAACCTTTTCACTCCATTTTGTTCGAAATCGCCAATTTGTATTTAGGTTCACTTCAGCTTTTTCGTACTGTACTGGAACGGGGCGAAGTTCTTGTGGAAATAAGTATTCATTATCGGCTTTTGCTTTCATTCCAAATGACTGAATTTCCTTTCGGGATTTTTCACATGGGTAAACGAAACCTTCCTTTGCCAGTTGTAAAAGAACAGCAGTATATTTATCTGCCCTTTCGCTTTGATTGTAGGGACCGTATTCACCTCCGCAATCTGGTCCTTCATCCCAATTGATTTTTAAGCTCTTCAAATCCTGCATTGCTGCTTGTGAAAATTCTGACTGGCAGCGTAGTTTGTCCAAATCGTCATTCCGATAAACGATATCTCCATTTCTTTCCCTCGCCCTACTCCATGCGACCTTGAATGTACTGGCGTGTCCTTCATGCAAATAACCGGAAGGAGTGGGTGCAATTCTTCCCCTGTAGGTTTTTTGTTGTTTGTCCTCGCTCATTTGATGAATTTAGGCTTTAGCTATACTTTTACGCAAGGAGAAGAATTCCCTTCTCCCACTATGTTACGATGAATTTTAAAGAATTGGGCTTATGTCCAGAAATCCTTCAGGCAATTGAAGATCTAGGATATGAGGATGCAACTCCTATTCAAATAAAAGCGATTCCAGCAATTTTAAAAGGGAGGGATATGGTCGGTTCAGCACAAACTGGTACTGGAAAAACAGCCGCATTTGCACTTCCCGCACTTCATCGATTAGCGAAGCCAGGCGGGTGTCGTGCTCTCGCCTTAGCCCCTACCCGGGAACTCGCCATTCAAATCGAGGAAAACTTTCGAAAATATGGAAAATATCTGGGTTTAAAAATGGCTCTCCTTTATGGCGGGGTAAAATACGGAAAACAATTGGAGGAATTGGGAAATAATCCTGATATTATTGTCGCCACTCCGGGACGGTTGCTCGACCACATCCAGCAGGGTAATCTTTCATTGGGTAAAATTGAAATTCTGATCCTCGATGAGGTGGATCGTATGCTCGACATGGGATTCGTTGAGGATGTAACTAAAATCATAAATAAGACACCTCGATCCAGGCAAACTCTGCTTTTTTCTGCAACGATTCCGGATGCGGTTGTCCGCTTGTCAAAGTGGGCATTAGATAACCCTGCCGAAGCTAAGATCGATATCAAAATATCGGCGGCAGAGACGGTTTCTCATGCCCTTTACCCAGTGCCGGCAATTCAGAAGTTTGATTTATTGGTATCCCTTTTGAATAACATTAAATTTGATAGTTTAATCATCTTTTTTCAGACGCGCAGAGGAACGGATAAAATAAGCCATTGGCTTACTGAGCATGGACAGGATGTTCGGGTATTACATTCTGACTTAAAGCAGAGAGACCGGATGTCGGCGTTACAGGATTTCAAGGACGGAAAAGTTAAAATTCTTTCCGCGACCGATGTGGCATCCCGAGGTTTGGATATTTCAAATGTTACTCATGTCATTAACTACGATGTCCCCCAACATGCGGAGGACTACATTCACAGGATTGGACGAACTGGACGTGCCCGTACTGAGGGTGAGGCTTTTACACTTTGTAAACCGGAAGAATTACCGTTAGTTGAATCAGTCGAAAAATTGCTTGGAAATCCATTGCCGAGAAAGTTTGTCGATGATTTTGCGTATCGGGAAGCACCGGAGAGTTTAGTTCCGACTGGGGCAGTGGTTTCAAAGAAGAGGAATCGGAGTTTTGGAAAGCAAGTTTCTTTTGGTTCGAGGAAACGCAGATAGTATTGTTTTCTATGCACGAAGAAAACAGTAGGGTTAATAAAAATTTCAGTACCGATCATTTAGACCCAGAACAAAATAATATTTGCTGCGGGGGGGGTACCGAACGAGCATTTTCTGGAAAATATTGGGACTGTAAGAAAGTAGGAACTTACGACTGCGTGGTCTGCAACTCGCCGCTTTTCTTATCCGGTACAAAATTTGACTCGGGTTCGGGTTGGCCCAGTTTCTATGAAGCTGTCTCTCCTGATTCTGTTACAATATTGGAAGATCGCAGTCATGGCATGGTTCGGGAAGAAGCTCTTTGTGGAAATTGTGGTTCGCACCTAGGGCACCGCTTCCCTGATGGTCCTCAACCAACTGGACAGAGATACTGCATCAATTCTGCCTCTCTTCATTTGGTTGAAGCCACTCAATAACACATAATTTTACATTTATCTTCCCGCTAAACCGCTTCGGCGGTTTTTTTGTGTCCAGTGCTCCCGGAAAAAAAACTTATTCAGAAGATCCGATGGACAAATCGTGAACGGATTCCGAGGAGATTTCTTTTTCTTCTGTCCAATCTACGACTGTTCGGACAGGTAGAGTCACCACTCGTGTGCATCCAGAAAAAAAGAGTGCATAGAGGATAGTAATGGTTATGAAAAGAAACTTGCCCATAGTTATTAACCATAGTAAATCCGAACGCTCCGCAACTATCAATTTATCTTAGTAGCGCATCTCTCCCCATTTAATTTAAATAGTAACCAGCCAAGAAAAACATATCAATGCCTCCAATTCTTTTATTACTTCCCGTAATTGCATCTCTCATCGGATGGTTTACCAATTATCTAGCAGTTAAAATGTTATTTCATCCCCGCATCCCATTCCATTTTTTGGGAATTTCTATTCAGGGCGTATTTCCCAAGAGACAAAAACAATTGGCAGAAAAATTGGGAACATTAGTAGCAGAAGAACTTTTTTCGATCCAAGAGGTAACTCTTAAATTAAAGGAACTGGCCACAAGCGAAGAATCCATGGACCTTGTAGGAAAGAGGATCGAAAAGACGATTAGAGAGAAACTCGTAAAAAGTTTTCCGATGCTCGCTATGTTTCTGACCGATGATATGGTTGAAAAAGTAACCAATTTATTCAAGGCCGAACTGCAAGATTTCCTTGGTGAATCGGCACAAGATATTGGCAATAAATTAGAGGAAAGTTTAGATGTAAAAGAATTAGTTCGTGAAAAAGTGGAAGCATTCTCCTCTGATAAGCTGGAAGAAATTCTATTTTCAATCATGCGAAAAGAATTCCGTTTTATCGAAATGATCGGGGCGGTGCTAGGATTTTTGATTGGCTGCGTACAGGTAGGGTTAACCTTAATCGCCACCTAAGTGGACTCGGATAGAATTATTGCTTGTTGCATTATATCTCTTTAATTCATTCTTTAAATTAGAATAAGATGAACACCGTACTGGCAAACTTGGATTGGGAAAACTGGAGAGAGTTTTGGTTGGATCCATCTATTCGTTTACAATTTGCAGTTCTTGCCGGGCTAATTGCTCTCGTCTTTATCCTAACCAGGATTACTAAGCCTCTTTGCGAGTCACTCTCAAATGCGGAAGGTAATAATGAGTTTAAGACATTACTCTGGAGCAATGTTACCAGAATGGTCGCTCCCCTTTATTTATTGGTTTCCTGTCTATTGGCAGTTGCTTTGGTCGAGAGGTTTTCAATTTCTTCCCAGGAGTTAATTCGTCCCTTTACCAGTGCTGCAGGGGCATGGGCAACTTACCGAATGATATCGGGTTTTATAAAAAGCCGGGCTTGGCTACGGTTAATTGCAGTACTGGCATTTACTTTGGCGGCACTGCATAGCTTTGGACTACTAGAAACAACAATCGATTTGCTCAACTTACTTGCTTTTAATGTGGGTGACCGGCGAATCTCAATACTCGATATCCTCAATGGTGGTTTAATTTTACTTGTATTACTATGGATTAGTTCTCTGCTTGGTAGTTCAGGTGAGAAGAAAATCAAAAAACTGCCGCACTTACCTCCCTCCTTACAGGTTCTACTGGCAAAAATCCTACGGGTCATTCTTGTTTTTGTAAGTTTCGCGATTGCACTTTCCACTATTGGACTCGATCTATCATCCTTTGCCATCCTCGGTGGTGCCATTGGTGTGGGAATTGGTTTTGGATTGCAGAAAGTAGTTTCTAATTTGGTCAGTGGTTTAATTCTGCTCTTAGATCGTTCCATTAAACCTGGTGATGTAATAGAAATCGAAGGGACTTATGGTTGGATTAATTCATTGCGGGCCCGATACGCATCTGTAATCACACGGGATGGGAAAGAACACCTAATTCCGAATGAAGATTTAATTACCAATCGGGTAATCAATTGGTCTTTTAGTGATCGTAATGTACGAGTACGAGTACCAATCGGTATTTCTTATAATGCGGACCCACGAAAAGCGATTGCGCTTTGTTTGGAGGCTGCTCACTCCACTAGCAGGACCCTGCAAAGTCCTGAACCCAAGTGCTTAGTGATTGGTTTTGGAGATAATTCAATTGATTTAGAACTTCGATTTTGGATTGATGATCCTTCGAACGGTGTGGGGAATGTAAGAAGCGAAGTGCTTCTGGCAGTTTGGGACCGTTTTCAGAAAGAAGGAATTGATATTCCTTTTCCGCAAAGAGACATTCATGTTTCTGGACTTTCTCCCAAAATTATTTCAGCAATCCAAGAAGACACGAATAACGACTCCCCTTAATTTAAGCATCCGGGCTTGCCAAACCGACTAATTCTCGTTTTTATTGACCTTTTGTTTATATTTATGTCTTACACAGAATTACCTTTACTTGGCGAGATACTCGCCATGGCACCTCCAAGCGGTCAATCCGGCGAATCTGGCTTAATGAGCTTCCTTCCAATGATTCTCATTTTTGTGGCCTTCTACTTTTTGCTCATTGCACCGCAAAGAAAAAAGCAAAAACAACACGACAAGATGATTAAGTCCCTGGAAAAAGGAGCTCGGGTAAAAACAGTCGGTGGTATGTTTGGCACTATTACTGGGGTTAAAGACGATTGTTTTGTTCTTCGTATCGCAGAAAATGTAAAAGTTGAAATATCCAAAGAGGCTGTTTCTGCGAAAATCGATTAATTCTTTTCTCCGACTTTATCGGCCCCCTTTCTTCAACCGAATCCAATCATGAACAAGTCCACCACCTGGAAGCTAATTTTCACCGCCCTCATTATTGTAATTAGTTTTACCCTTATCCAACCATTTGAAGATCAGGAACTAGGAGGTTACGCACTCAGTCAGGTTAGTTCGGAAGCAAATTCATCGAATCACACTGGACATGAAAACTTTGCTGAGGTTATCGATAACTTACGTAATCAACTCCCCGAGGACCAACCAATTGATTACGGTGCCTTACGATCATACGGAAAACGGAATCGTCTGGACTACGCCGCTTTTTTTAGTCCCCCGGAAGGCGTTCTTGGAACAGTGGGTTCAAGGATTTTTCCAGTTTGGGTAAAACCTGGAATTCGTTCCAACCATGTAAAGGACCGCGATAAGAGAAACGATCTAGTTCTTCGTACCCTCCTTAAGAATTCACAAGCTGCAATCAAACGAGGTTTGGATCTACGAGGTGGGATTGCATTCACCATGGAGATTACCGATGCCAATGAGAGCGATTCATCCGCCTCCCCGTCTGGTGCAACCCCGATGGATAAAGTAATCGAAATTATGAGCGAACGATTGAATGCATTCGGCGTGGCAGAAACCTTAGTTCGTAAAAAAGGGGATAATGCAATTGAAATCCAAATTCCCGATCGTACCACAAAGCAGGATCCTGGAATTATTGAAGAACTTCAAAAACCCGCCAAACTCGAATTTCGCGTAGTGAATGTTAATTCAGATGCTCCCATTCCTCTTCAGGAAGGTGAAGAGTGGACAGACGATGAAGGTATTCCCTATGTTGCCATGCTAAGGAGCGATGCGGTGGCCAACGAAAGACCAATCTGGGTGAAACGTTTATGGTCTGCGGATGGAGATATTATTGAGGAAGCTTATGCCAAGCAGGACCAAATGGGCGGCTGGGAAGTGGGCTTGGACTTTACCTCCGACGGCGGCAAGATTTTTGGCGATCTTACAGGAGAAATTGCAAATGCGAATGATCCAACCAGTGGAGCACTTGGTCGACTTGCGATCGTATTGGACGGACAATTAGAAAGTGCTCCCACCGTTAAACAAAGAATTGATGGTGGCAGTGCGGTAATCAACGGTAACTTTAGTTTTCGCGAAGCAAAAATGCTTTCTGACATTCTCAACAACCCTCTTAAGGTATCACTCACCATTGGAGAGAAGTATGAAGTCTCCCCTACCCTTGCAGCGGGTGCGCTTTCGAGCAGTTTGAATGCTTGTTTGCTGGGTGCGGTTCTAATTATAGCTTTTATGATAACCTGGTATAAGGCTGGGGGAATAGTTGCGGTACTTTCAGTGGGAACGAATATTTTATTAGTGATTGCTGTTTTGGCGGGATTATTTCAAGCCACCTTTACGTTACCAGGGATGGCTGCTCTAGTCCTCACTATTGGAATGGCAGTGGATGCAAATATTTTAATTTTCGAACGAATACGGGAAGAATTAAGGTCTGGTAAAAATTCTGAAAATGCACTCGAAGGAGGATATGCAAAGGCATTTTCTACGATCATTGATGCAAATTTAACCACTTTGATTACCGCATCTATTTTGATTTGGCTTGGTACCGGTCCGGTCAAAGGTTTCGGTATTACTCTTGCAATCGGAATAGTAACCTCGGTTTTTTGTGCATTGTTCATCAGCAGGCTTCTTATGAATGTGTTGCTTCAATTAGGTGTCCAAAATTTGATCAGCCTCCAAAAGGTTGAAAAGCGGGCACCTCGGGCAGAAATTGATTTCCATAAATATCGGGTTCCTGCCTTTATTATGTCCTGGGCAATTGTGGCAGTTGGCATATTTTCAGTTTATACGAATCAAGATAAAATTTTAGGGATCGATTTTAGGGGGGGTGAAGAATTAATTGCCTCCTTTGATCAACAGATTGATCCTGAAGTGATCGACCAATCGTTGGAGAAGGGAGAACAACTGGGAGAAGTGCAACATGTCTACCGTTCTGAAATTGGATCAGGAGAGGAGTCCACTCGTTTAGTGCTACAGACCGAGATTGGAAAGGCGAGAAATGTTCTAGACGCCCTTGCACAAGCAAATCCAAGTGCGGGACTAATGGAAGAAGGACTAAGCAATATCGGAGCCTCAGTGAGTAATCAAATTAAAGACGATGCAATTTTATCTGTGGTCGTCGCCTTACTTGGAATTCTCTTGTACGTGGCCATTCGATTTGAAATGGGCTACGCGATCGGGGCAGTTATCGCCACAATTCATGATGTTTTGATGACAATTGGTTTATTTGTTTTGATTGGTACGGTATCCGGTGGGGTCTTGTGCTCCGGACAGTTTACCGCGCCAATGCTTGCCTCTATTCTGATGATTGTAGGGTACTCAATCAACGACACTATTGTTGTCTTTGACCGTATTCGGGAAGAACTTGAAATGAACCCTGTAACGAACTTAAAGAAAGTGATCATGATAGCCATCAATCGGGTTCTTTCCAGATCAATACTTACTAGTGTAACAACACTTTTAGCCGCTCTTTCGCTTTGGATCTTTGGTGCGGGTGTAATTAATGACTTTGCATTTGTTTTCGTAATCGGAATTTTGACTGGAACATTTTCATCTATCTTTATTGCGAGCCCGATTTTCTTCCTTTGGCACAAAGGGGACCGTAAGCATGTAGAAGAGGGTGAAATTTTGCCCAAATATGATTGGCAGACATCATCCGATAAATAAGTTTTACCCCTAATTACAGGTTAGAAATTATTGAATGCAGTGGATTGAGGATAAGTATGACGAAAAGAGTGTTAGCGCACTCAGTCAAAATTTATCAGTCTCCCCCACTTTATCTAAGTTTCTGCTAGCTCGGGGAATTACCACCCCTGAACTAGCCACCGCTTTTCTTAAGCCAAGACTGGCTCATCTAATAAACCCGTTCGAAATTGCGGGGATGAGCGAGGCAGTGGATCGAATCATTCATGCGATCAATAATAAGGAACACGTTCTGATCGTTGGAGACTACGATGTGGACGGAATTACATCCACTGTAATTGTGAAAAGAAACCTCACCGAGCTTGGCTTAACCCCCTACCATGTTACTCCAAAAAGGAAAACTGAAGGCTACGGATTAACTCAGGATATCCTTGAACGTGGATTAAAACTTGCCGATATTAATTTAGTTATCGCTCTTGACTGTGGTACCAATTCCAAACAAGAAGCGGAAGGTTTACGATCGAAAGGGATTGATTTAATAGTGGTGGACCACCATCAATCCAAAGATGAATCTCCAATTCAAGCGATTCAGGTTAATCCTCACCTCCACGAGGATAAAGGAGAACCATGGAGATTTTTGTGTACTGCAGGGCTTGCCTTTAAACTCGTTCATGGGATTCTAAAAAAATTACGCGAACAAGGGGTCAAAAGAGCATACGAAATAAACCCAAGAGACTCGCTCGCACTAGCCGGGTTAGGAACGATTGCAGATCTTGTGCCCCTTCGTGGAGAAAATAGAATTATAGCAAGCTTTGGACTCCGAGAATTAGGGCGCAATCCGTGCAACGGGCTTAATGCAATTCTGGAGATGGCAAACCTACACTCCGAACCCAACCCAAACAGTGAAGATGTAGCTTTTAAGATAGCTCCCCGAATCAATGCATGCGGTCGATTAGATGATGCGGAAGTTGCAACCTCACTTCTACTCGAAACGGATAAACAAAATTGTAAATCTCTTGCCCTCCAAATGAATGAGTACAATGAAGAGCGAAAGCGGATTGAATCAAAACTTTCTGAGGACGCACTTGTTCAGGCAAATGAATTCTTTTCTGATCGACCAGCGGTGGTCGTATGTGGCCAAGGTCCCAACTGGAACCCCGGGGTAGTTGGAATTGTAGCGGGCAAGCTAGCAAACTCATTGGGGAAGCCCTGTATCGTACTGGCTCAAACAGGGGACGAATGTAAGGGATCGGGACGGGGTGTAAAAGGAGTCAACCTGGTACAAGCATTAGATCAATGTAAGGAACTTCTTGACCATTGGGGCGGACATCCGGCCGCAGTTGGATTAAGTTTATCAATTGAGAAACTAGAAGATTTCAAAAAAAAGTTTGTTGAAGTAATTGAAAGTGACACCGGGGGTTCATTTCCTGAACCCACTCTTCAGATTGCCGCGGTTATTCAACAGGATGAACTACAGGAAAATCTGCTTTCAGATTTGAGTAATTTAGCCCCTTTTGGCCAAGAGAATCCAGAGCCGATTTTATCGCTTCAAAAAATCCGTTTAGCGTACGAGCCCAAGAAAGTGGGTACCGGAGAGCATTTTCAATTCTCCGTACATAACGGTAACCGTACTATTTCTGGCATTGCTTGGAATATGGGTGATAGGATACCTCCCAGTACCACGGACATAGACCTTGCATTTCGTTTGAGATGGAATTCCTGGAATGGGCGGAAAACACCTCAAATGGTCTTAGAGGATTGGCGAATTAGTGACTAAGGATTAATCTTTTCTTCCAAATACGAGATCGCCTCCTCCTCAGATAACCGTATCTGTTCGGTGGTATCCCGATCTCGAAGAGTGATCGACCCATCTCCCTCAATCGTTTCGAAATCAACCGTTAAGCCAAAGGGAACCCCTACTTCATCTATTCTTCGGTATCTTCGTCCAATAGCACCGCTTTGATCGAAAATCACATTCCACTTCCTCTGTAATCGATGATAAAGTTTGCGAGCCCGTTCCACGAGTACTGGTTTATTCTTAACCAATGGAAAAATCCCTGCCTTAATTGGAGCAACACGAGGGTGGAACCGTAAGACAGTTCTCTTCTCTCCCTCCACTTCATCAATCTGATAGGCGGAACAGATAACCGCAAGGAAGGTACGATCGACCCCTAAACTTGGTTCAATCACATGGGGTAAATACTTTTCTTTTCGAGCCTCATCGAAAAACTCCAAGTTTTTGCCAGAATGCTCCTGATGTTGAGTCAGGTCAAAGTTTCCTCTCGCCGCAATGCCCTCCAGCTCATGCTCGCCAAAGGGAAACTTAAAAGTGATGTCGGTGCATGCCTTGGCGTAATGGGCAAGTTTATGCTTTGGATGAACTTCCTCTCCAAGAAAATCTGCAGTCAATCCAATACTGCTAAACCAGGACATTCTCGTATCGATCCATTCCCTGTGGTACTGAGGCCAAGCGTCCTCGTCCGGGGGAATAAAATACTCGATCTCCATTTGCTCAAATTCTCGCGATCTGAAAATAAAATTACGTGGAGTAATTTCATTTCGAAATGCTTTTCCAATCTGGGCGATGCCAAAAGGAACTTTTACCCGCCCGGTATCAACAATATTCTTGAAATTAGCAAATATACCCTGTGCCGTTTCAGGCCTCAAATAGGCCTCTGAGGAAGCATCCCGCAGAGCTCCCACATTGGTCTGAAACATCATATTAAAATCGCGGGGCTCCGTGAGACTACCGATATTACCAGTCGCCGGAGAAGGTACTAATTTTTGTTCCACTGCCGAGAGTTCATCGTAGGGACGTAATTCTACTGGTTCAAGTGTTCCCTGCTTCGCTGCTTTTCTTTTTATTAATTCCCCTCTCTTATCAGCTTCATCCTGCATGTCGACTGACTCGATAAGGCAGATCCAACCCAGTGAATCTCCCTCCACCCGAATATCAGCTGCGAAAAGTTGATCGGCTCTGTATCGCATTTTGGATTCCTTACAATCCACCATTGGATCAGAAAATCCATCGATATGCCCCGAAGCTTTCCAAATACGAGGGTTCATAATAATACTCGAATCTAGTCCCACCATATCCTCTCTTCGTCGAACCATATCCTCCCACCATGCATCCTTTATATTTCTGCGCAATTCAACGCCCAAGGGACCATAATCAAAGAATCCATTGATTCCCCCATAAATTTCAGATGATTGGAATACGAACCCCCTGCGCTTGCACAGAGATACAATTTCCTCGATTAAAGTATTTTCTTTCGCCATTTTGAAGTTTTACATTACATTTTCTTCAATTAATCGACAACCAAGAATTAGAAATTCATTCTTTATTAATTGTAAGTTGACTTGATTACACTAGATTATTTGAATCCGTTTATGCCCAGAAAAAATTTACCATTTTTAAAAGTCCTCGCATTCGTACTTTTATTCACATCCTGTTTTTTTACTTCTGGTTGCAAAATCTTTCCAGGATTTAAAAAATATATATCGTCTGACATCAACGTTGCGGGTGCATTGACCCACTCCCCCAATTCGTTTGCCCCCATTGAACCCGGCACAATCCGTTTGCAATCAGAAGAACTTTGGTACCGAAGAGATTTTAGCGGAAATAAAACTACTTTCTTGTGGGGACTTTTTACATTTACTGACTACTGATAAACGGAAGTAGTAAAATTTCACAGGAAAGTGAAAAAAGACCTAATTTATAATTAGAATAATTCCATTTAATACTTGCGATTCCGCCCCTTACCCCTATACTATTGGGGGTTATGTCATACACATTAAAGACTCAAGATAGAAGAGAACTACATACCGCTCTTCAAAAAAAAGGTTTGCGCTCCACCAAGCAACGAGCCTCTGTTTACGAGGTTATTTTATCTAAAAAAGATCATCCCACTGCGGATGATATTCTAATCCGAGTTCGAAAAAACCTTCCCACAATTTCTCTCGCAACCGTTTATAATTGTCTTGAAACACTTGTCGACTGCGGGCTCGTCCGGCAAGTAAACTTAGATCGTTCATCCACTCGATTCTGCCCAAACCTTACCCCTCATGCCCATTTTAAATGTAGTGAGAGTGGGAAAATTTTTGATCTTAATATGGATGAGGAAACTATGGAAAGTTTACATTCAATTCTACCCAAAGGCTTTCAATCACAAAACTTCGAACTCTCCTTCTCCGGGACAGTAAAACATTTATCCAACTAAATTAAACACTTCCAGTAAACCTTGTTATATGAGTACTCTTCAAATCGATAATCTTTCCGCTTCTGTAGGGAAAGAGCAAATTCTTAACAATCTAAACTTCACTCTCCCAAAAGGAGAAGTTCATGCCATTATGGGACCGAATGGAAGTGGGAAAAGTACTCTTTCCAAAGTTCTGGCGGGCCACCCTGACTATCAGGTAACAGGGGGTAACGCATCTATGGATGGAACCGAATTACTGGGTCTTAACCCAGATGAAATTGCGAGGCTAGGCCTCTTTCTTGCCTTCCAATACCCAGTTGAGGTCCCTGGAGTCAGTATCGCAAATTTTATCCGAGCTGCAATTAAGTCCAGATTGCCGGAGGGTGAAAATATAAAAGCGGTTGAATTCTACAAAGAACTCTATTTAAAAATGGACGGACTCGGAATGGATCGATCTTTTACATCACGATCGATGAATGAAGGCTTTTCAGGGGGTGAAAAGAAAAGGTGTGAAATTCTGCAAATGTCTATGCTTAATCCTAAGTATTGCATTCTTGATGAAACAGATAGTGGGTTGGATATTGACGCACTCAGAGTGGTATCCGAAGGAATTAATCAAATGAAAAACCCAGACCGTGGGATTTTGGTTATTACTCATTACCAGAGGCTTCTTGATTATATCGTGCCCGATAAAGTGCATGTTATGTGGGAAGGTCGGATAGTTCGAAGTGGTGATAAAACACTGGCTCTTGAACTTGAAGATAAGGGATATGATTGGATCAAAGAAGAAGTTGCTGCCGCTTAATAAACTTACCAAAAATTAAATGATCAAACCATCAAACATTGAAATTGACCGAGAAAAAGGTAATTTCCACTACCCTACTTCAAAATATGCTTTTGATGCAGGTGTTGGACTTTCTGAAGACGTAGTAAAGTATATTTCGGGGGTGAAGAATGAACAAGATTGGATTCTGGACTTTCGACTCAAAGCACATTCTATTTTCGAAAAAAAGCCCATGCCCACTCATTGGGCGTCAAGAGATTTGGAAAACATTGATTTTGATGTTATCCGATATTACCTCGCACAAGGCCAACAGCCTAGCAGGACATGGGATGAAGTCCCCGATGACATTAAAAAGACTTTTGAACGCCTAGGTATACCCGAGCAGGAGCGTAAATTCCTTGCCGGTGTTGAAGCACAATTTGACAGCGAGGCGGCCTATTCCAGAATGAAGGAAGACTTGGAAAAAGAGGGTGTTATATTTGTGGGTTCAACAGAGGGACTTCGGGACTATCCAGAGATTTTCAAAAAATGGTTTGGTAAAGTAATACCAACCTCCGATAACAAATTTTCAGCCTTAAACAGTGCTGTCTTTAGTGGCGGAAGTTTCATCTATGTTCCCCCCGGTGTAAAACTTGCCCAACCCCTCCAGGCATATTTCCGAATTAATGCCGAAAATTTTGGGCAATTTGAAAGAACTCTTATTATTGCAGATGAAGGATCTGAAATAACCTACATGGAAGGTTGTACCGCCCCCAAGTTTGAAACTTCAACTTTGCATAGTGCAGTGGTTGAATTGGTTGCCCTTAAAGGTGCTAAAATTCAATATATTACGGTTCAAAACTGGTCGAACAATGTCTTTAATCTCGTTACTAAAAGAGCGATGGCAGAGGAAGAGGCGGAGGTGCGTTGGATTGATTGCAACATAGGTTCTCGCCTTACGATGAAATACCCTGGGGTAATCTTAAAAGGGAGAAAAGCCAGAGGTGAAGTTCTTTCGATTGCGTTAGCAAATGATGGTCAGCATCAAGATACTGGTGCCAAAATGGTTCATGCAGCGAGCGAAACAACTAGTAACGTCATTGCCAAATCAGTTTCAATTGGCCAAGGCCGTTCCTCCTATCGCGGATTAGTTCAAATCCCAGGGCACCTTGAACATTGTAAGAATAACACAGAGTGTGACGCGCTTCTCATTAACAGTGATAGCCAGACGGATACTTATCCCGCCATCGCGATACAAGGAAATGAAAACTCTGTTCAACACGAAGCAAGCGTATCAAAAGTGAGCGCCGAGCAAATCTTTTACATGCAACAACGTGGACTTAATCAGGCGGAGGCAATGAGTCTCTACGTCAATGGCTTTGTAAATGATTTAATTAGAGAATTCCCGATGGAGTACAGTGTTGAATTGAAAAGACTTATTGACTTAGAAATGGAAGGCTCAGTCGGGTAAGAAGCTAATTATATGAACCCATCATTACCTTCTAAACTAAATATGAAAACACCCTTTGGATCTCCTGATTTTTTCCAAGCGTTCTCCGACAAACGGTCATGGGAACCTGGATGGATGGCAGATTTCAGAAAAGATTCATGGAATCGATTTGCTGCACTTCCACAGACTAAGATAAAGGACGAAAAATGGAGGTTTTCCCCAAGGGCCCGTTTTGGATATTCTAATTGCGATCAATTAACTGATTCGCCCAAGTCGACTACACTGGAAGGCAAAAGCTCTGAACAAGTGATCTTTGAATCATTTGATCAAGCGATTTTAGACCATCCCAACCTTCTCTCAATACTGCCGTCGTTAACCGGTCCAAAACTAGGATCAGATGCTACCTTTTTGCTCGGTTCCTCTTTCTCAGAATCGGGATTTATATTTAAGGCAAAGAAAAACTACAAAGAAGAGGAGCCTTTTATTTGTAAACATTTTGCTCCCAAACAGAACCATTCTCTTTTCCAGCAGAACATTGTCATTGTCGAACCTTTTGCTGAAGTAACTCTCATCGAGTATTTTGACTCAGAGGACCAATCTTCAACTGGGGTTTTATCCAATTTAAGCCACATTCAATTAGGAGAAGGAGCGAAACTTAATCGTGTTGTAGTGCAACGCTTAAACAGTCACTCCACATTTAACCATCTCGAAAAAGTTGAGTTAGGAAGAAATGCCCAGTTTACTAATGTTTCCCTACAACTTGGAAGTGCACAAACTCGAGTAGAATCGAGGGGAGATATTATAGGTGATGCGGGTGAGTTTAATAATTACTCGCTTAGCCTTGGTCGTAACAATCAATTGTTTGATCAACGCACTATCCAACATCATATTGCACCCCATGGGAAAAGTAATTTACTTTTTAAAAATGCATTATTAGACAATTCAAAGGCGATTTTTTCCGGTCTCATTAAAGTAGACCCCGCTGCCCAGCATACAGATTCTTTTCAAACAAACCGTAATTTGTTGCTGAGCAAGAAAGCAGAAGCCGATTCATTACCGGGTCTTGAAATACTTGCAAACGAAGTAAAATGTAGTCACGGAGCAACAACCAGTAAAATTGACGAGCAAGAATTATTTTATCTACAAAGCAGGGGTATCTCCAAATCAATCGCTGAAAAATTGATTGTCCTCGGATTTTTCGAAGATATCATTGGCCAGGTTTCCAATGTGGATCTGGTTGAGTCACTGCGGGACGAAGTCTCCCAATTTTTCAATACCTAATCCAAATACTTTTTTTAATGAGCCAACAACAACAAGAAATCGATTTATTAAGAGATGTAAACGCTACCTTGATTCCTCATGGTGAGGAATTCCTTCTGTCCAAGGGCGATAAAGTTACTATTACCCATCGGTTAGGCGGCAACTTCACGGTGATGACATTGAATGGAATGTATAGAATCGCGGCTAAAGATGCAGATGCGTTAGGAGAGAAAGGGAATGACTTTGCAGAGAAAAATCACCCGGAAGGAACTGAACCAGCAAGCGAAGAATCGATTCGAAATAATTTAAAATCCGTATTCGATCCTGAAATTCCAGTCAATGTGGTAGATTTGGGGTTAATCTATAAGGTTGAAATTGAAGAAGTGAAAGAACGGGGAAGAATTGCATTTGTAGATCTTACTCTAACTGCGCCTGGTTGTGGAATGGGACCAGTAATTGCGGAAGATGTAAAGGGGAAGGTGCTTGAACTTCCGGGAATTGATGATGCCGAGGTCGAGATTGTCTGGGATCCCCCATGGTCTCAGGATATGATGTCTGAGGAAGGAAAAATGGAATTGGGCTTAATTTAGAAGCCTTTTGTTTTACAATATCATTTATCTATCCTAGGGTAATGACCATCTTATGACTACTAGTGAGAAGAAATACAAGATTGCACTTGGTTGTGATCATGCCGGCTTTGAATACAAGGAGGCAATCAAAGAATTCTTACAAAGCGATGGCTATGAAACTAAAGATTTTGGCACATTTTCAGATGAGTCTGTTGATTACCCTGATTTCATTCGTCCTGCTGCCGAAGCCGTTGCCGAGGGCTTGTGTGATTTCGGAATTGTCCTGGGTGGTAGTGGAAACGGGGAAGCAATAGCAGCTAACAAAGTCAAAGGGGTTCGCTGTGCACTTTGCTGGTCTGAAGATACAGCCCGTTTAGCAAAACAGCATAATGACGCAAATGTTATCTCCATTGGGCAAAGACAAATATCAAAAGAACTAGCACTCACTATTGTTGGAACTTGGCTTGAAAGCAATTTTGAAGGAGGAAGACATCTCAGAAGAATACAGATGCTCGACTAGTCTATTTAATTTACACAATAATTTTTAAAAATGACCGACGAAAAAGATAAGAAACGTGATTCAGTCACAGAGGCAATTCAAAGCAAATTTCTCGAACAGAGAAAAATTTTCTTATGGGGTGAAGTCAGTGATAAATCTGCACGAGACTTGACTGAAAGGCTGCTTTTCCTTGAATCAAGTGCACCGGGAAAAGAAATTACTTTCTACATCAATTCACCCGGTGGTTCTATTACTGCAGGGATGGCAATTTTTGACACGATGCAATTAATCAGTTCTCCCATTGCAGTCATAGTAACAGGAATGGCAGCAAGTATGGGATCAATTCTGCTTTGTGGAGCCACCAAGGGCAGGCGTTTTTTATATCCCCATTCCCGAGTCCTCATTCATCAACCGCTCATCACTGGTAGAATGGTCGCAGCAGCGGTAGACATTAATATACAGGCGCAGGAAATGGAAAAACTTCGAGAAGAACTCAATGGAATCTTAGCTAAAACTTCCGGTCAACCTCTTGATAAAATACAACAGGATACCGATCGAGATTTTTATCTCAATGCAGAGGAAGCAATTGAGTATGGTTTAGCTGACAAGATTGTAGATAAAATTTAATTTTTTGGTTTTCCCATCTCAGTTAAAGGTAACTGGTTCACTAATTTCCAATCCTTCGGGATAGAGTGTGACTCTAAGCGCTTCTGAACGAATTCCTTGAGTTCATTGAGTTCAATATTAGTTGGAGTTAAGTAGGCAACTATTCGTTGTCCCCAGTCTTGGTCCTCAACTCCACAGACTAAACATTCATCAACAGAATTAAACTCTTGGATCACTTTTTCGATAAAATGTGGATTCACTTTCTCACCCCCCGTTACAATCATACGATCTAGGCGTCCTTCAATGAACCAATTCCCTTCGGGGTCATGATATCCATAGTCAGGGGTATCTAACCATTCCTCGCCTCCCTGCCCTTCTTGATGCGCGTTCAAGCTAATACTCTTCGCTTTTACAGAGATACGATTAGTAACAGTGTTCACTGACATGAAAGCATGAGGCAGAACTTTTCCCACGCCCCCTATTCCCTTTTCGAATGAATGTGAATTTAAAAGTGTGATCATGCCTGCAGTTTCAGACATACCATAGCAGGGAAAGAGAGGAATGCCTTCATTTCTTGCCCTCTGAGCCAACTTTTCTGAAAGCGCAGCTCCACCGATAAAAATACCTTTAAATTGCCGTAAATTTTTGCAGGCAATTGAACTCGTGATTAATCGGTTTAATTGGGTGGGAACTAGCGAAATCCACTGATTTTGCATAAGTTCGCCGGGAATCTCATCAAAAAGCTTTCGGTAACTTGAAAAGTAAACCTTTCCCCCAGAAGCTATCGCCCGAAATATCTGCATCATTCCACCCACGTGATTAAGCGGTAAACAACACCAAGAAGAAATTTCTTCTACTCCTAGGCTTTCAAGTAGTCCAGATACAGCAAAACTAACCGATTTTTCGCTGTGCCTTATCCATTTTGCATTCCCAGATGTACCACCTGAACGAAAAAAAAGAGAAGGAGGACCATTTTTAGCATCTAAAACTTCCGATTGATAGATACTCAAATTCGGGCCCAACCAAACAGATTGCCCCTTTTGTAATAGTGTAAAAATTTCTTCTGCATGTAGTTGTTGTTTATTCCCACAACTATTCTTTTCATGAACCCAAGAATTACGGTAATTTTCAAAATTGATCTTCTCTGTCATAATTCCCCCCATAATTTATCAAGTACCGAAATCGGTAAATTCTCTGAAAATAGCGGGCGTTGATGGTGCTGAGGAATCTCCTTTGCATTCAACTTGAACAAAGATCTATCTAAACCGGCGACCTGATTCGATAAAAAGGCACATCTAACAACTGCCTCATATCCAAATGGACTCTCAAATACAGTGGAAATAACTGATCTAATTGGTTGGGAGCGGATAAAGGCAATCATTTTCCCCCAATGGGGAAAGAGGCAAGGTTTGATAACATAAAATCCCTGCCATCCCCTTTTTTCAAAAAAAGAAAAGTCGTTTTTCCAAACCAAGGATTCGTCTAGAGCGAGCGGTACACTCAATTCTTTTTCGATCGCCAGTAATTCTTCTATTTTTTCTCGGGGGAATGGTTGTTCAATAAATTGAATTCTAGTTTCGTGAGCAAATGCTTCATTCCATTTCAAAAGTTCATCAATACTCAATGATTCATTTGCATCTAATCGAATCATTGATTCTTTTGGAATTGAATTTAAGATTTGCTTCACCTCCTTAATTTCAATTTCGATTACCTCGATTCCAATCTTTTTTTTATAAGTAGTAGAAATATTCCCTACACCTTTAGAAAATGTAATAAGCTCAGCCGAGTAAACGGAAGATTTTGGCTCGACCTTAAAAGATGTATCCCAAATTTCGCTCGCCATACATGATATTGCACTTTGCATTAAAGGATTAATTTGAAAATCTAACCCCGCTTTCCAAGCTTCTACGAGAGGAAGTAGTTCTTTAATTGAACTGGTAATAAAACCAGGCGTTGGACAGAGTTCCCCAAAAGAAATCCGCCCTTCATTGGATTCTTCTCTTAAGACAATACTTTCCCGGGCTCCCCAATTACCATGTGCAGTGAGCAAAGGACTTGTAAATTTATGCCTGTAAATTTGGTACTGTCGATTAGGTTTCATTAATTATTCTTGAGACGATAGACTCTTTCGATCATAAACAATCTATATATGCAATGTCGGATAAACGAATTATGGACGAAGATTTTTATTTAAAGGCTGACGATTTTTTCACCAAAAGTATTCCTAGCGGTCTCACCTTTGATGACTTGTCTTTGGCAACACACTATTCTGAAGTTATCCCACGAGATGTACGAATTGAAACTAACATCTCGGACTCAATTAAATTGAGCATTCCAATTCTGTCATCCGATATGGATACAGTTACGGAATCTGATATGGCAATTGCGATGGCATTGTGTGGCGGAATTGGGCTAATTCATTATAATATGTCCACTCGCAATCAAGTAAAAGAAGTGGCTCGAGTGAAGTATCATGTGCATGGATTAATTCAAGACCCAATTACTATCACTGCAGATAAGTTAGTGGGAGATGTATTGGAACTTATTGAAGAAAAAAACTTTCAGTTTCGAACATTTCCAATAGTGGACGATCAGGAAAAATTACTTGGTCTTTTACCAGGCAGGGTTGTAAAAAAGCGCTACAAGAACAGTAAAGTTACAGATGGAATGCTTGCCCGTAATGAAGTCTACACGATTCGGGAAAATGAAGTGGGAAAAGACCCGATAACAACGGCTGACAAATTTTTCAGCAAACATATGGGTATTCATAAACTTTTAGTTGTGGATAAAGATGATCGCTTAAGGGGGCTATACACATTGAGTGATATCGAGAGAATAATGGAAGAAAACAGAGATCATTTAAAACCAGCAAGGGATTCAAAATTTCGCCTACTGTGCGGTGCCGCTGTATCCATACCACGCAAAGTTGATGGTCAACTAGACAAAAAATCTCTGGAAGAACATATTTCCGAAATGGTCGATCAGGGACTCGATACGGTTGCTGTGTCAACAGCACATGGACACACCAAAAGCGTTGGAGAAGCAACTCGCTTTATCCGAAATGCATTCCCTGACCTTACTATTATTGCAGGTAATGTAACCTCCGGTGAAGGAGTAGAATTCCTTGCGGATGCAGGAGCAAATGCAATTAAGGTAGGACAAGGTCCAGGTTCCATTTGTACTACTCGAGTCGTAGCAGGAGTAGGAATCCCCCAAATGACTGCTCTATATACCGCACTACAAGGTGCAAAAAAGAAAGGTGTTTCAATTATTGCAGATGGAGGAATTTCAAAATCAGGCGATATCGTAAAAGCATTAACCCTTTCAAATGCAGTAATTTGCGGCGGTCTGCTAGCAGGTTGCCGTGAAGCACCGGGAAGAATAATCGAAATTGAAGGCAAATATTATAAGCAATATCGGGGAATGGGCAGTCTTGAAGCAATGAAAGAAGGTTCTGCCTCCAGATACGGTCATACAAAAGATGATCTCGCGTCAAAAAGTACACCCGAGGGTGTTGAAGCACTTAAAGAAGTAGCAGGTTCCGTTAAGGAAACCGTTGAAAACTTGACCGGCGGAATTCGGGCGGGACTCGGTTATCTTGGGGCAGAATGTTTGGATGAACTGAAAGAAAGAGCGAGATACATCCAAGTAAGCCCTGCAGGACAACGTGAATCTGGGACTCACGATGTGATCGAAGTGAAAAGAAGCGATTTCACACGATCCTAAACCTATTTTAAATTTTTTATGAATTTTTTAAATAAATCATGCCCCAACCTCTTTTCTGTTATTGGAATTAGTATGGGGGATGAAGGAAAAGGTAGAGTTGTACACGAAATTTTAGACCAAATTAAAATTCAGGACCGAAATCACCCAACCAGCGTGATTAAGGTTAATGGAGGAGCAAATGCAGGGCATACCGCAGCCGGCTTAAAATTAAATCTTCTTCCTTCAGGGGTGGGAAATCCAGATGTAGAAAACTTGATGATTGGAAGTGGAGTGGTTGCCGACCCACGTAAATTCTTATGGGAAGCAGACCCCCTTGAATCCCGTGGAATTTCTGTTTTTAAGAGGTTACTTATTGACGAAAAAGTTCAGATGAGTGACTTGACTCATCGATTGCTCGATTTGGCTTGGGAAAATTATAGGGTAAAGCAACTAGGTATGGAAAGCCGCGGTTCGACGGGTCGTGGAATTAGTCCTGCTTACTGTGATGAAACCGGTCAATGGCAAATTTTTTATCAACAATTCTTAGAAGAAAGGACTCATTTTAGATTAGCGCTCAAAGGTAGAATTCAAAGGGCAATGGATACGATACGATCAGTTTGCAAGGTGAGCGAAGAGGATTGGTTGGGATTCTTTTCAATTCTGTCCACTGCAGAAAGTCGTGCCAACAAACAAGCCATTGAAGAAGGCATTTTCAATCAAGATGAATTTGATTTCCAGCGTTTTATGGGAAAAGATCCCTTTACATTAAACTTTGACCTAATCGAAGAAACTTATTGGAACGCGGGTCAAAGACTGGTGAGTTGTATTGGGGATGTAAGGAATAAATTTTTGCAAAATAAAACTGCTTCAAAATCAATTGTCGCAGAGTTTGGTCAGGCCTATTGGTTAGACAAAAGACACGGATTTACTCCGAATGTAACCGCCTCTCATACCACGACTTCAGAATTGTTTGCATCGGGAGGATTTCCTGTTCAAGCAGTTTCCACGATTGGATGTTGCAAAGCATACGACACCAAGGTGGGGACCCATCATTTTCTGTCCAAGATTGATCATGAAGTACATCCCTTAGGTCAAAAGTTAGCTAAAATGGAATTTGGCACCTCAACGGGAAGGCAAAGAATGGTCGGCTGGTTCGACGCAGTAGAAAAAGGAAATGCACTTCGATATTGTGGGTTTGATGAACTTGTCATTAATAAGTTGGATGCATTATCAATAGACAAAGAAATATTGGCAGAAATTAAGATATGCGTTGCGTACAAAAAAGCTAACGGTGAAGTAACAAAAGATGTTCCTAGGCAAGAAGGCATGCGTAAACAATTAACTCCGGTTTACGAGTCCCTGCCCAGTTGGTCAGAAGATTTAAGCAAGATTCGCTCTTTCAACGAATTTCCAGAGGAAGCAAAGAATTATGTGAAGCGAATGATATCGAGTATAATCGAATCTGCATACCCTCAAGGATTTGAGCATATAGAATTACCGAAAGTTCGATTTCTGGGTGTTGGACCAAATCCAGGTCAAATTATTTCAGACATACCTCCTACTAAGGAATTAATTAAAATTAATTAGGTTAAGTGAATTCCCCCCCCCCTGCATTAAGTAAATTTAAAAAAAGAGTATCATGGGAAGATATTGATAAGTCACATCTTTTGGCCCATTTAGAACTGTGCGTACAAGAAGATCTTTCAAACACAGGGGATTTAACCAGCGATCGATGCCAAATAAGTGGAAATGGTGTAGCAGAACTAGTGACAAGAGAAGAAATGATCATATGTGGTTTAAGTCTGATACCAATTATATTTCAGGTTTTTGAGGTAAATTCACTAGAGGTTGAAAATTTGGTAGATGAGGGAGTACTGACCCCCAACGGTACAACTATTGCAAAATTATCAGGGAAACAGTCCGATATTTTAAAAATAGAAAGAACGGTATTAAACTTTATACAACGCCTTTCAGGTATTGCCACATCCAGTAATTTGTATGCTGCCATACTGTCAGAAGATGATGTTCACCTTTTAGACACAAGGAAAACTACTCCAGGAATCAGATCACTCGAAAAATTTGCATCTGCATGTGGCGGAAGTTACAATCACAGGATGGGTCTATTTGACCGTATATTAATTAAGGATAATCACCTAGCAGCATCAAATATTGTAACCGGTAATCAATTACATAATTTTTTGATTCAAATTAAGAAAAAATCAACCAACGATATTGTACAAGTTGAAATAGATTCAATCGAGTATCTAGAAATCTCAATAAATGCAGGAGTGGATGCAATTTTATTGGACAATTTTAGTCCCGATGATGTTAAAAGAGCAGTTTTATTAAATAAAAACAGGGTGGTGATTGAAGCCAGTGGAGGAATTTCATTACAGTCATTAAAAAAATACGCTCGTGCACAACCTCATTTCGTTTCAACTGGAGCACCAATACATAGAAGTCGTTGGATGGATATTGGCTTAGATTGGAAATAACAAATTTTAAATGTGACAAAATATCCCCCAGGTAAAAGAAAAGCTACCGACGTACCAATTACTACAAGGAATAACTCTAAAGAAAATCCTAGTAGCTTACTCTTGAGGATACTGTTAAAAGGCTCTCCCTATTATGTTTCGGGCAGTATCATTGCTGAAAAACTAAAGATGTCCAGAGTGGGAGTGTGGGCAAGAATAGCGAAACTAAGAAAAGCGGGACTTACAATAGAGGCATCTCAGAATCGTGGTTATCGAATAGCAGCGGAACCAGATATATTTAATCAACATCTCATGGAGGCTTGGTTACATGAAATTAAAATAAAGTGTAAGGTCTTTGTATCACAAAGGATTGATAGTACGAATTCAGAGGCAGAAAGACATTTAACCAATCAAGCAAAAGCACCGTTTGCAGTTGTCTCAAACGAACAACATGCTGGACGTGGCAGATTAGGACGTACTTGGTACAGTCCAAAGACTGGAAACATAAATCTGACGATCGCTTTTCGTCCAAAAATCAGGGTAATTAAACTTAAGATTTTCACCTTATGGCAAGGGATTGCAATTGTAGAACTGCTCCGCAAAAAAACAGGGAATAATAGTATATCAATCAAATGGCCAAATGATATCGTATTAAATGGGAAAAAAATTGCTGGTATGCTAACTGAAGCTTCGATAGATAGCGAACATGTGAGATCAATGGTTTCTGGCATTGGAGTGAATGTAAACTCACTTGCCACAAAGTTTCCAAAAACAATAAATAAGCACTCGACTTCATTGCATGAAGTGACCGGGCATACATTGAGAATACATGAATTAACGGCTGAAATTATTAAGTGTATAATATTCAGTTATAAAGAATGTATTAAAGGTATTTCTGATGAAAAGCTTCATGAAAAATGGACAACAGTTGATGCTCTACATGGCAAAAAAATAAGTATTAAAACTGGAAAAGACAATATTTCAGGTAAGGCAGTAGGTATAGATGAAAATGGTGCCATTAAAGTAAAATCAAGGAATGGAAAAACCGTCCATATAAACAGTGGAGAATTAACCGTAGAAAAATGGTAGAATTAAACGCTAATATTTCCTGCATTGATATTGGAAATACTATTTGTCACCTCGGCAACTTTAAAGATGGGGAGCTCATAAACGAGCACTACATTAAAACAAAAGAGTTCATTACATATCCAATAAATCTAATTAAACACACCTCCCCGGATCAAAATGTTATATCGTACTGCTCAGTTGTTCCACAGGCAACGAAATCCCTAATAAAACACGCGAAAGATTATGATTTTAACTTATACAATTTAAATAATAATTCCGCGGGCAATTTCCCAATAAGCTACCCTAACCCAGAACAAATCGGGCAAGACAGGATAGCGAATTCAATAGCTGTTTTTTATACAAAAGACCTTCCATGTATTGTAATTGATGTTGGTACCGCAACAACCTTTGATATTATTACTAAACCAGGCGGCTATGAGGGAGGAGTTATCACACCTGGTCCTCAAGGATTCTTAGACTTTTTACATCAAAACACCTCCCTTTTACCTAAAGTGGTGATTAGCTCTCGCCTGCCGACCAATTCCATTGGAAGGGAAACGCAAGAGGCAATGCTCATTGGAGTCGCAAAGGGATACCCTTCAATGGTAGAAGGTATCTTGAATTCGATCACCTCAGAGATCGATAAAAATTACCAAAAACGTCCAAACATAGTAATCACAGGAGGTGGCAGAAAAAACATGATGATGAAAAATATTGTTGATTGCCCAGAGTTAACGATCCAAGGTTTAGCGATTGCCTACCAGCTTAACTACATTCTTTAAAATTTCACATGAGTGTAGAAAATAAACCCTTACCAATCATTGAAGTGGTAAACCTCAAAAAAAGGTTTGGACGCATCCAGGCACTTAAGGGAATTAGCTTCTCAATAGGGAAAGGTGAGATTGTAGGTTTCCTTGGTCCGAATGGTGCAGGGAAAAGCACAACGCTAAGAATTTTATCCGGATTAATACCTGCAGATTCTGGCGAGGCCAAAGTATGCGGTGTCGACCTTGCACAAGAAGAGGGCCTGGTAAGAAACCACATAGGCTACCTGCCAGAAAATAATCCATTACCGGAAGATTTACGGGTAATTGAATATCTTCGATTCAGGGCACTTCTTAAAGGATTGGAAGGAAGTCGCCTAAAAGAAAGAATTAAAGTAGTACTTGATATTTGCGACCTAGAAAGAAAAATCTCAGAAAGAAAAATTGGGAATTTATCAAAAGGATACAGACAGAGGGTAGGAATAGCTGATTCGCTATTAGCGGAACCAAGGCTTGTAATTCTTGATGAACCGACCATTGGACTAGACCCTCACCAATCGGCTGTAACTAGGAAAATGATGGAAAGACTTAGAGGAGAGGTATCATTTTTATTATCAAGCCATATTTTGTCAGAAGTGGAAGCGTGCTGTGACCGAATGATAATTTTAAGTCATGGACAAATTGTTGCGGAAGGAACATTACATGATTTACAAAAACGATTTGTTAACAAAACCACATTTCAAATTGTCGCATCTAGCAATAAAATTGATATCCAAAAAAAAATTCGATTAATAGATCAAACATGCGAACTCCTGCAAGATGACCCCGTTGAAGTATCCGGCAAGAGAAGATATAATTTCTCGACTGATAAGGGAGAACATATTGCCGAAAAGATTGTTCGCACATTACTCGAAGAAAATGACATCCGAATTTCAGAATTTCAAATTAGAAGACCTGATCTTGAAACAATTTTTTTAAGAGCTACAAAAAAGAACTGGGAAGAACACGATTTTTTAAATCGTACTAAAATTTGAATGAAATCTTATTATATAATTTTAAGGTATGAACTTTTTTCATTATTTATTTCGCCATCCACTTATGTTGCTGCATTCTATTTCCTCTCTCTTTTAGCACTTGGGTTTCGATTTTTTATTGAGACTTTCTCGAACACGGACTGGTTACTTCCACCACTATCCTCATTAATTGTAGGACTATTATTTGGGGCACCTGCACTAATACCATTCATAACAATGAGATGCTTTGCTGAAGAAAGGCGGTTGGGGACACTTGAGACCTTATTTTCTGCGCCGGTTAGTAACTGGATACTTGTAATCGGAAAATGGTCAGGATGTTTTGTCTTCTTTATAATTATATCTGCCCTCGCACTTTGCTTTCCGTTACTTCTACTTTTAATGTTTCCGGAACAAGGCGGGAATTTAGGATTCAACGAAATTGAGAATTGGACAGGTAGTACATTATATTTATTAATTTTCGGTGGTACATTTACTGCGATTGGAGTATTTTCAAGTTCAATAACAAAAAACCAAATGGTTGCCGGAATGCTTACCTTCACTTTACTTACAGCATATCTTTCTATCATGGTATTTTCCTTTGGTAATCAAACTTCTGATGCATACTTCACAAACTACCAAAAACTAACAGACGGACTTTTCGGCACCTATATCAATGGATTAGATAAATTCGGACAATTTTCGGTAGGTTTAATTGACCTATCTACAATATTGAACCAGGCAGCATTGACAATTTTCTTCCTTATATTATCAACTATTCAAATTGAAAGACTTAATAATTGACTGATTTTAAACATGCAAAGCGAAATAGGAAGTGGGACACATCATTTACTATACTTTTATTAGTCCTATTATTATTATGTACTAATTTCTTAATTTCAAAGATTAATTATAGCATCGATTTAACAACAGAACAAAAATATTCATTATCTTTAGAAACAGTAAGTAGACTTAACAGGATTACTGAACCAATTGACATAATAATAACAATACCGGAGAGCAATAATCTTCCAAAGGTCATACAAAAGCTACTTTTTGATCTAAATTTAATTTTAGAATCTTATCAAAAAGCAAGATCAAACAAAATTAGAATTCATCGTATTAATATTGATTCAGCATTAACATCATCGAATCTAATTAATAAATTCAATCTCGTTGAAAGAAACGAAATTTGTGCTTATTCAGAAACAGGTAAGAAAAAGCTTATCTTCAAATACAAGGAACCTGAAGGAATTAACATACTAGACAGAGAGAACATCTTTAGATCTAAAGATTCTCTCGCCCGGGAAAAAATATGGGAATCAGGGTTCTATGATACATGGACAGAAGGTGCAAATGGTATAATGGAACCAAGCGAGTTTTTAGGAGAAGAGGTAATCCTGAGATCCATATTAGAGATAACGGCAACAAGCAAGCAACAGCATGTAGCCTATTTTTCGAGGGGACATGGAGAAGGAAGTCCATCAGATATTAACCCGATAAAAGGATTCTCTGAATTAAGGTCTATTCTGGAAAACCAAAATATTAAAGTATCAACAATAGACATTTCAACCATTAGCCAAATGCCCAGTAATGCAAAATTATTATTCATAACTGACCCGAGAGGTACCTTTCAAGACAAGGAAATCTCCGTCATTAGTGACTATATTAATCGTGAAAATGGAAACTTACTAATTGCCTTTGATCCATCTGAAGAAATTTCGACGATGGGCAAACCTGCGTTTGGATTTCGAACACTACTGAAACAATGGGGTATAAGATGCCATGATATGCTCATTCATGATCCCATAAAAAATAATTTCGATGTTTTTACCGGAGATTATTCACTCAAAACATATTCGAGAGAAAAATCGCACAGAGTAGTTAATAAACTCAGAGATGGTGCGTACTCGGTTCAATCATCAAGACTTAGACCTGTTGAGAAAATAACTTCTGAAATTAAAGATTTGATCACTTCTGAAATATTGTTTTCGAGAAGAAGTTCATGGGCTCTTTCCTCTTGGATTAACAGAACCATTCCGCCTATATTAAACGACTTGCTAGACTTGAAAGGACCGGTGCCAGTAATCGCTTTGTCCGAAATTGATAAAGGCCAGAAAAATGATTTAAATTCGAGAAAAGGTAAAGTTGCTGTAATGGGTTCATCCTCAATCCTAACAAATAAAAGATTGAAGGAAAATACTGGTAATAGATTCTTAACGAAGAATATTATTAATTGGATGATAGAAGAAAGAGCGATGCTAGATATCGAACCTAAATCAATAAGTACCTACAACATAAACTTAAACGAAAGAGAATATGTAAACTTGCTTTACGCACTTTCGGTTATTCCGATCTCAACAGCATTAATAGGACTTTTTGTAGGTTGGTTACGCAAAGAACTATAATTATGAATATAAAGATAGTATTGATAGGCTTAAACGCTGTGCTTATGGCATGGATATACTTTAATCTAAATGATCAAGATCAATCGGGTATGATTGATAAATTAACCAATATCAGCAATTTAGATGAACTTGAGCAAATAGAGATAGTAAAACAGAATCAAAACTTCTTACTAATGAAAGAAGGGTTTGCTTGGAAAATAAAAAAACCAATCGAATGGGAAGTTGATGAATTTTCAATCACCAACTTTATTACAATTTTTTCACACCTCGACTTTAATAAACTATTTGATTACAAAGAAATTACTGATCGTGGAGAAATAGTAAGTGACTACGGAATAAATTCAGAATCGATTATACTCCAATTAGTAAAATCGAATCATACAATTAAAATTAGGATTGGGAATTCAACCAGAGATAAAAAATTTGTTTTTTGCGAAGTACAAATTGATGAAAACCCCGATATAGAGATATGGAGGATTTCAAACGAACTGCTTGATATTACAGAAATACCCCTTCAGGATTGGGCTGTTAATAACTTAATACGAACGAATCTGCACCAAGTACAAAGTATTTCTGCTTCGATTAAATTGAATAATTCCAATTTAAATACTACAAAACTTGTCAAAAATGATATTGGAGAATGGGAGTTTGAATTACCATTTAAAACAAAAGCCAACAACGAAAACGTGCGATTACTTTTAAATAGATTGTTAACCATTAAAGTGATCGACTTTAATGTTAATGAGGAAAAAAATGAATCATCACTGACTGCATTTGATGATTGGAAATTCAAACTTGTATTAACCTCGAATAATTTAAATCATGAATTTCAATTCAGTGAAGAAATTAAATCCGATGAATCATCTTACCACTATTGCAAGACAAGTTACACTGATCATATAATAAAACTAGACAAATCTTTCAAGTCTTACTTATCAGACTGGAGTACAAAATTGCGCGAGCGTAAAATATTTAGATTAAAAAATGAAAGCATACAAAAAATAGTTGTTTCTAATTCTGATATTGGCATTACACTTGAACGACCATTCGATAATATTTGGGAAATCACATCGAATGAAGACATCGGATTTGAAGCAGACCCCCTTAAGGTAGATCAGTTTTTATTATACTTAAACAGAATGGAAATAAAAGAATTCATCTCATTTAAGGCAGAGCAAAGTGATATTGAATTTAATCTAGAAAATAAATCAGTCTACAAAATCCAAATTACAAATAAAGATACTGAAGTTAAAACAATTTTGATTCAAAACAATCAACTTGATGCCACGCTTTCTAAAATTCTGATGGTTGAGGAATCGCTCTTGTGCTTAGTAAAGGAAGACTGGACTAAAATTTTGAACATTAAAACGTACGAGTTCAAAAAAAGGAGAATATTAAATGAAAATAATTCTATTAAAAATATTCAAATAAGCAGTTTCGATTCTAATAAATCTATTTATAACCTTGAAAACAATGTCACTATCGATTTCACGAGTGATTTTAAAAATTTCGAAGTTGAATCTTTTGTAAATGATAAGAGTCAATTAGATGGAACTTGGTTAAAGGGAGATTGGGTTCCGTGGACCTACCTTATCAATATTGAATATTCTGATAAAACGAACTCCAAACTTTTTCTCAGTGAAAAACTTTCTGAAAAGCAGTGGTTAGGTAGTTTAAGCAACGACAATCACACATTTAATTTGCCAACATATTTGATACAAAAACTTTCTAAAGTGACAAAATCAAGTTATTAAACTGTGGATCCTAAAAAGGCATACAAGACTTTTTATAAATATCGAAAAAAATTAAATTTTTTCCTGCTGATAATATTTTTTTTGCAAGTACTTATTTTGTTTGTCTCAATTAAAGGTATTATAATACCAAACTCCTTCCTGAATAGTTTCATTACTCTACCTAAAGATAATGCACTAAGTTTCAAAGGGGTTTATTTTAAACTTCCAAAAATAATAAATGCCAAAGAGATAGAACTAATTTCAAAAAAAAATCACATAGTTCAACTTGAAAATCCGACAATTATTTTAAAGGATTATATTCCGAGTTCATTCGAGTCATTTTTAAAATTTAAAGCTGAGATAATTAAATGTACTTTTCTAAAGTCAAAGAAGTTTATTAGTTTAAAAAATGTAACTGCGAATGTGGAAAGAAATTACTTACATATGTCTTTTGAAGTAAATTCCGAAAAGATAGTTGTAAAGGTGAAAGGTAAGATTAACTTAACCAAAACCTTAAATAACACTAAAAAGCAAGAGGGTAGTCTAGATTCTATTTTTACTAATATTGAAAAATATAATAATCTAATACAAAAAAATTTACTCGAGATTAACACGACCGATTGTATCGAATTAGTATGTGTGTTCGACATTGACGAAAATATCAAATTCAATGTCGTCCAAAAAGCTTCTAATGACACAAACCCTGTTATCTCAGGACTTAAGACTATCGGTACATTCGACTTAACCAAAGGAAGAATGAAACGAATATCAACTCAAATAGAGAAACTTCGACTACCCTTTTCCAATTCTACCGTTGAATTTAATAAATCTAATATTTTCCTATCTGACACGAAAGGTAATCAAAAAAATTCCGCAATCAATTACTTTGTGAACTGCAACAGTAATTCTATTAATTTTGACGGAGTGATAAAGGGGTCAACTTCTAATTTATTTCTTAATTTTAATTCTTATGATAAATTTATAAATACCATACTGATTCTTGATAATAATACTTCAAATTGCAGTAATTTCATAAAATGGAACCCCACAGACTCAGTATTTTCTATTGATGGGGAAAATAAATTCATACCTAATTTGCTAGATTTTAAAATTATCAAAAACAAAAAAACTTTTAACTTTATTACAGGGGATTTAATCGAAATAGGTATAAATAGTTTCTCCATTATTAATGAACCTAACCCCCAAAATTACATTACAATTCTTGGGAACAATGTTTCTGTCCTTGATGCACCAGATGGCAACTATTCAGGTTCCGGAACATTGAATGACAACCTAAGCCTTACTTTTACCAATGCATACGGTAAAATGGGAAACAGTCAGGTTCAAGGCACATACTCTCAAGAATGGAGTCCATTGAATTATGAATTTGTATTAAATGGTCAGTGCAATCCAACCGATATCAATAATTGGATGGGAGAATGGTGGACTGAAATCTGGACTGACTTTGCATTTAATCTAGATGATGTTCCGCTTGGAGATTTTATTATTTCAGGTTCATGGGGGGGGGACTCTAACCATAGCACTGATGGCAAGATAAATGCGTCCCATTATAAATACAAGCAGTTGGACGTCATAAATTCAAATATTCATGTTAATGTAGATGCTAAAAAAACTACTTTATTTCTCAACCATTTAGAACATTCAAGGGGTGTTATTGGTGGTCATGTTACAATACCACGTTTAGCAGCACGCCAATCAGAACTATTAAATTTCAAAATGATTGGTGACTTTCCAATAAATGATGGAAGGAATATTCTAGGAGATTTCGTGGAGGGATTCTTAGATGACTTTAATTTAACAACAATTAGGGTAGACACACATGGCGACATAGATATCCGGTCAAACAAGTATAATTTTCCAGAAACAAGCGATAATAATTTTCATATAATTACAGACACAGATAAAAATGGTTCATGGAACGGCATTAATTTTACTAGTTTTAAGGGTACAATAATAAAAGAAACAAATTCCCTACTTTTTGATTTCCCTACAATTCAAACTTGTAATGGAAATATTTCACTCCTTATCGATTCTAATTTAACCAATAAGAATTCTAATATTAATCTTAAAACAAGTAATCTTAAAGTAGATGAACTTTATGATTCTATTATATCCTATCAATTAAAAACTGACAAAATTATATTATCTGACAAAGACTCAACTTCGATATCAGAAAATGGTATTGTTGATTTTAGTATTAATGCAACCTGTACAGATTTTGATTTCACGAGTTTAAACGGCACTGGTAAAATTAAAATTAAGGACAAGGAATTAAGCAAAATTCGATTACTTGGATTGCTTTCAAATGGTTTAGATGAATTGCCTTTGCCTTTTCCTTCGGGCACATTGAAGTTTAATACATTAGAAGGTTTATTTGAACTAGAAAATGGACTAATTACATTTGATAGTCTTGTACTTTCTGGTTTATTATCAAAGGTTGTAAGTAATGGAAACATTAACTTAGAAAATGGTGAATTAAATATTAAATCTAAAATACAACTTATTGGAAATGTTCCAATCATCAGCAAGATTGCACAAATTGCAGATCCCTTGGCTGTTTTCGCTGAGATAAAGATAACAGGACCGTGGAATGATCCCAAATGGGAGTTTTTGCTTTCTCCGACTAAGTAAAAGCAAGGAATAAACTAATTCATTGAAATCTGTCGTTGCATGATTTTCAAAATAGATTTTTATAAATCTATCATTCAATTTTATAAATAGGAGGAACTCATTTTGGACTTAAGCGAATTAAAAGGAATTATATCTCTAATGCAAAAATCTGATCTTACAGATTTAGAAATAGAAACCCAGGACTTGAAGCTACGATTAGCTCGTCCCGGTGACTCAAAAGGTCCGGTTTCATATCAAACTGATGCTATCCCTGTACAAATTCGTAAAGAACCCACAACAGCAGCCTCTTCTCCAACAAATGAAACGGAACTGGATGAGGATACATATATTTTCAAATCTCCTATGGTAGGGACATTTTACAGGAAACCATCCCCAGATGATCCCACATTTGTATCTTCTGGAGATAAAATAAACAAAGGGGATGTTCTTTGCATTATCGAAGCCATGAAAGTAATGAACGAAGTGCAAGCAGATCAAGGTGGAGAAATTATTGAAATTCTTGTTGAGGACAGTGTTAGCGTTGAATACGGGCAACCACTTTTTAAAATCCGCAAAAAGTAATTTGCTATGATTAAAAAGATTCTCATTGCAAATCGCGGGGAAATTGCACTTCGCATTGTTAGAGCGTGTAGAGAACTTGGTATTCATACACTTGCAGTTTATTCAGAAGCAGATGAACAATCTCTTCATGTACAACTTGCGGACGAAGCAATTTGTATTGGTCCGGCTAGCGGGTCTGAAAGTTACCTTCGTGCAGATAGAATTTTAAGTGCGGCTGAAATTGGTGATATTGATGCGATCCACCCGGGATACGGTTTTTTATCTGAAAACGCTGAGTTTGCAGAGCAGTGCGAATCATGTAACATCGAATTTATTGGCCCTCGATCTGAAACCATCAAAAAAATGGGCGATAAGGCAATGGCTAGAGAAACCGTAGCGAAAGCGGGAGTTCCTATAATACCCGGTAGTGATGGTCCTCTTGCAAATGAAATTGTGGCGACAAAAGTAGCTCAAAAAATTGGGTTCCCTGTGATTATCAAAGCAGTTTCTGGAGGTGGAGGAAGAGGAATGCGTATTGCACACAATGCCGTATCTTTTGCAAAAGAGTTTCTATCAGCAAGAATGGAAGCGGAGAAAGCATTTGGAGATGGTTCGCTTTATGTCGAAAAATACTTGGAGAGTCCGCGCCATATCGAATTTCAAATTCTTGCAGACAAACACGGAAATATGGTACACTTGGGCGAGAGAGATTGCTCTGTACAGAGGAGACACCAAAAAGTGATCGAAGAAGCTCCCTCCCCTTTCCTAGATAAAAGCTTGAGAACTAGAATGGGTAAAGCAGCTTTAAAAGCAGCACAAGCAGCAAATTATGTGAACGCTGGTACTATCGAATTTTTAGTCGATGCAAAGGGCAACTTCTATTTCATAGAAATGAATACCCGTATCCAAGTCGAACATGCAGTAACCGAAGAGGCTACTGGTATTGATTTAATTAAAGAACAAATCCAAATTTCCTCTGGGAAAAGACTTTCATTCTCTCAAAAAGATATATCCCTAGACAAACATGCGATTGAGTGCAGAATTTGTGCGGAGAATCCTTCGAAAGGGTTTATACCATCGCCGGGGACCATCGACCTTTATTACGCTCCAGGCGGACATGGCGTTCGTGTAGACTCTCATGTGTATGGCGGTTACATGGTCTCTCCTCATTATGACAGCATGATATGCAAACTAATATCATACGGAAGAACCCGCAAAATTGCGCTAGACAGAATGTACCGAGCACTAAGCGAATACATTATTCGAGGGATCGATACCAATATCGATTTTCTCAAAGCTGTAATTCTTGACCCAGCATTCCGACAAGGGGAAGCGACCACATCTTACATCGAAGAGTTTCTTGCGAGAGCTCCAAAAGATTTACTTGATAAACCAGTCAAAGAATCCAGAAAATGACAAAAAAAACTAAAGACGAATCGATGGAGAACTCCATCCCTACCCTCTCAGAAGAATCGAGCGAACTTGGTACGATTAGAATCAACCATAGCGTAATTGCAGGAATTGTACGATTGGCTACCCAATCTGTTGAAGGCGTAGTTAATGTTGGCACTGCAGGAGTGGTTGAAGGGCTTACTGATTTCTTCTCCAAGAAAGAATCTGAGCGCGGTGTGAAAGTTACAGAAACTTCTGATGGTGGATACGAAATTGAAGTGAGAGTAGTTCTCGAGTTTGGAGTAGACCTTGCCAAAACCGGGGTTTCTATTCAGGAAACAATTCGAGACCAAATTCTTTCAATGACTGGTAACCATGCACGATCAATCGATGTAATTATTGACGATATTAAAATGGACTCACCCGAAAAAGATGAAACTGATGACCAATGGGCAAGTGACTCAACAAGTTAATTGAATCTTATTAATGTTTAATTTTGATTGGCATACTTTTCTTCATTGGGAGTTTTCGGATGCCATTGGAAATTCGGCATATTGGTACGCACTTGCAGTTCTAGCAGTCCTTTGCTCTTTACTATTTTTGATTAGAAAACTGCGCAAAGAATTGATCCCTGTTTTTTCAGATGAAGAAGGAAATGTACAAATTACACCTCATGCACTGCATGAGTTAGTCAAAAAATCATGCGAAGATATCCCGGGTATTTTCTCACCTTCGACTTCTATAAAAAGAAAAGGGAAAAACTTCCGATTAGACATTAGGATTCGCATAAAACAGGATTGCAACATCAAGAATACCCGAAAAGTTCTTCGTGATAGGATTGAAGCGGTCATGATAGAAAACCTAAGTTTTACAAACTTTGAAGGACTTGATATTATAATCAAAGGCTTTCAGGGAGCAGATTGAATTCAGCTATTTACGTCGTAATACAGGAGGAGCGAAAAATAAGTCAACACTAGTGGATCGAACCTCTGCCTTCCATCCCAACTTATTAATATGCTCCAAACCCTTGGATGATATCCAAGCACTCCCTATGGGTTTTTTGATCGAAGGAGAGTATCCACCGGACAACACTTCTCCATATTCTTTACCATCTAACAGAATCTTGGATCCGTCTCTTGGAATACGCCTATCCTCGACTTCATAAAACCTGACTCGACCGGAAGCACCACTCTTTGATTCAGTGAGTAATTTTTGACGACCTACAAAGTCTTTTTTCTCCCACTTGATCGCCCAACTCAAACCAGCTTGTACTGGAGTTATAGAGGAAGATAATTCATGTCCGTACAAAGGAAATCCTGCCTCGAGTCTTAGACTGTCACGGGCTGCAAGACCTGCCCATCGACAATCTGCCTTGCCCTCGTATTGACTCAGTGCAATTGCCCAATTCTCCAGATCTTTTAATGGACAATAAATTTCAAATCCATCTTCTCCACTGTAACCAGTTCTAGAAATCAATGCATGCCCAATTGAAAATTCTTGTTCTATAAAACACATTTTGGAAATGCAGGAAAGGTCTTGATTAATGACAGATGCTAAAATCTTTTCACTAATAGGTCCTTGCAAGGCTAATTGCCCAAATAAATTGGATTCGTTTATAATCTCACAATCAAAAGTACTGCTGTATTGAATAAAATGATTATAATCCTTTTCAATATTCGAGGCATTTACACATAATAAATAATCTACTTCACTTCTTTTGTAGACAATCAAATCATCTACTGTTCCACCATCTTCGTAACAAAAGGGAGAATAAATAGCACGACCTGAATTTACATTTTTTACAGTATTTGTTAAAACAAACTCTAGAAATTCACCGGCATCTCTACCCTGAACTCTAATTTCTCCCATATGACTTACATCGAAAAGCGAGGATTGAGACCTTGTGTGTAAATGTTCATCAACTGCACTTCCATAAGAAACTGGCATTTCCCATCCTGCAAATTCAGTTAGCTTAGCTGAATTAAGGATGTGCAAATCTCGTAAATGTAATTTTTGGATGATAGTCATGAAATATTAAAATCGCTTCTTTAGCGATTTCAGGATGCGAACTTTAAACATTGCGAATGTTTGCATATTTTTGCTAAAGATCAAATTAAAGCGTATATACTATTAAATTTCTAGCCTTATTTTTTCAGGAGTGATTAACGAATTAATCATTGCGATTATTCTCACCATTGGGATTTCTGCTCTTTGCTCAACGCTCGAAGCACTTATTTTAAGTGTAACCTCAGCCGAAATTGAGAACCTTAAATTAAAATCCCCAAATAAAGGGAAACTTGTCGAGAAATTTCATAAAGAAATCGAAGAAACCAGTTCGGCGATACTAAGCTTAAACACGATTGCCAATACACTTGGTGCAACACTGGTCGGTGGTTTGGCAGAAAATGCGTTGGGAGGAAGTTCTAACAGCCTTCTGATATTTGCTTGCGGGCTCACCGTTGGAATACTCTTTTTTGCCGAAATACTTCCCAAGAATCTTGCTTTTTCTTATCGCTCTGAAGTGTTAGGACATTTTGTATACCCACTTTATTTCGTCCGTGTAATCATGATTCCTTTTTCCAAAATTTGTAAGGTTACTGTGCAAGCTGTGGTACCCCATAAAGAAAAAGAAGAAGATAGCGACGAAGAAGAGATTATTCTTTTAGCAAAAAAAGGAGCCAAAACGGGCACCCTGACAAATGAAGAAAGTGCTCTCGTAACAAATGCATTGAGATTAGACAAATTAGAAGTTCGAACAATAATGACACCAAGAACAGTGGTAACTTCTTTAGAGGAAAACCTAACCGTAAAGGAAGTCTTTAAACTTCACCCAAATGTTCCGTTTGCACGCATTCCAATCTACAAAGATAACATAGATACCATTACTGGAATAGTTCGAAGAAGAGACCTTCACAACGCAATCGTAGAAAAAAAAGAGCTGTCTAAGTTAGCGACTTTGGCAAAAGAAGCTACTTTTGTACCTGAAAATGCTACTGCAGACAAAGCCTTAAGGCTTTTACTTGCTGAACATTGTCAATTAAGCATGGTGGTGGATGAATTTGGCTCAATAGTGGGAGTTCTAGCCATGGAAGACATAATCGAAAGTATTTTAGGTCAGGAGATTTTCGAACATGACGACCTCGCAGTAGACATGAGAGAACTTGCAAAAAGAAAACATGAAGTTCGTATATCGGAAGAGAACATTTCTAAATCAAATTAACCACAAAGGAGTGTGAAATTTAACCTTACAGAATATTGGACCCATAACTTAAGCCCTTTTCTCGTTCAATTCCCGGCTCCTTATGATGATTGGGGCCCAGGTGGAATTAGATGGTATGGCATCGCCTATTTATGTGGCTTTATTGCTGCAGGAATGATTTTAAGATTGGCCTGGAAACGTGGACGTAGTCCCTATGACCCAGAGCAAATCATGAACCTGATGACTTTTCAAATCCTCGGCGTTCTAATTGGTGGTCGAGTTGGTTATGCGATTCTATATCAGGGATCAAAACTAATAGAAGACCCTCTTATAATACTCAGAGTTTGGGAAGGCGGAATGGCTAGTCATGGAGGATTCGTTGGGGTATGTATTGCTACACTGTGGTACGCTAGGCACTCAAAACAATCTCCTTTTCCCATTGGTGATTTAATTGTAAGTATCGTGCCTCCGGGTATTTTTTTTGGAAGAATAGCTAATTTCATTAACGGAGAACTATGGGGTAAAACCACAGAGATTTCCTTTGGCGTTCTATTTCCAAAAGCACCTGACTTTATAATTGGAGTAGCAAGGCATCCGTCTCAAATATATGCGGCACTATTGGAGGGTCTGATTCCATTTATTTATGTTCAATGGCGATTTTGGAAAACTGATATAACCAAAAAGTGCCCAGGCCATTTAACGGGGGAATTTCTATTTCTTTATTCGGTAGGAAGAATTACCAATGAATTGTTTAGAGAACCAGACGCCTCATTGATTTTAGGAATGTCTAGGGGCCAATTTTATTCCATTTTTCTAGCAATAGGTGGAATTTTTCTTATCTACCTAGCCAAGAGAAAAACTTCACAATATCAAAATTAATTGCTGACTCTCTTTGATTGTTGCAATAAATTAATCAAAAGTAGTAAAGTATTATCCATACATGATAGGTAATTTATTCGGCTTTTTATCCAATGACATTGGAATTGATCTTGGCACAGCTAACACATTGGTGTTCGTAAAGGATAGAGGTATCGTACTTAGAGAACCAAGTGTGGTTGCAAGATATAAAACTAGTAAAAAGGTTTGTGCTGTTGGATCAGATGCAAAAAAAATGCTAGGGCGTACTCCCGGAACAATTGAGGCACTCCGCCCAATGAAAGATGGAGTAATTGCAGACTTCGAAATTTCAGAAGCAATGCTTCGATATTTCATTGAAAAGGTAGATAAAAGAAAGTTAGTGCCCCCCCGTGTTGTCATTGCGGTTCCTTCGGGCATCACAGCGGTTGAGAAACGAGCAGTTAAAGACTCCGCAATAAGAGCTGGCGCTAGAGAAGTACTATTACTTGGTGAACCAATGGCAGCTTCAATTGGTGCGGGATTACCGATACACGAAGAATATGCCAATATGATTGTTGATATTGGCGGAGGAACTACAGAGGTAGCGATTATTTCAATTTCAGGTGTCTCTTTTCAAAGAAGTATAAGAGTGGGGGGAGACGAACTTGATGAAGCAATTATTGCTTACATGAAAAAGGCATATGGACTTTTAATTGGGGAAAGAACTGCAGAAGAAATAAAATTTAATGTAGGCTCCGCAGCTCCCATTGTGAATGGAGAAATTAGCATGGATGTAAGAGGTCGAGATGCGACAGCTGGTCTACCAGTTACAAAACATATAACATCCCAAGAAATTCGAGAAGAAGCATTAAAAGAAGTAGTTACTCAGATCGTAGACTTGGTCAAAAATGCACTAGATAGATGCCAACCTGAGCACTCCGCTGACCTTATTGACCGTGGAATAGTTCTAGCAGGCGGAGGAGCATTAATTCGTGGCCTTGATCAAGTGATAAGTGATGCGACTGGATTAACCGTAATACAAGCAGAAGACCCGCTTTGCTGTGTTGCCAATGGGACTGGTAAATTCCTCGATCTCTTAGGGACATTGACACGCGACCAAGTGGATAGATTAGTAACGCAGTAAATTACAAACTTGTCCAAGAAGTCAGAAAGGCGAAAGTCCCATCCATTTATATACTTAGGTTTTTTTGTAATTTGTTGGTGGCTTCTTCCAGCAAGCGTTAAGATTTTCACTCAAACGGCGTTTAGAGAGTTCCAAGCACCCATATGGGACCTGGCTTCAAGACTCGATGATTTAACAAATTATTGGGGACATTTGTCTGATTCCAAAAAAACTTTAATTAGCAAAGGAAAAGATTTATCAAGGCTTGAAGCCGATATAAAGTTTAAACAATTTCGAGAAGGTGAGTTAATGTCAGAAATAAAGAGGCTACAATCACTCGAAAAAACAATATCTCAGTTAAACAAAACAATAAAATTAGATCCAAGCAAAAGATTTAGATCTGTGAACGCCCGAGTAACAATTAGAAAAATGAACGGGTGGTGGCAACAAATGACAATTCGCAAAGGGCTCAATGAAAGTATCAGTTTAGGAGATGGAGTACTTTTCGATGAAGGAGCATTGGGAAGAATCATTCATGTAGATTCAAGATCGTCGGAAATAGAATTGATCACAAATCCGAATTTTAGAATTGTTGCTCATTTTGAAAAGGATAACAGACCCGTTACCTACCAGGGTAATGGTATCAATGTGGGTGGTCAGGCACACGGTTTAGTAATGGACGTGCCCCATGATATAAAAACCTCGAAAAAAAACCCACTAAAACTAGTCACATCATCACTGGGGGGGAATTTCCCCAAAGGCATTCCAATCGGGGTAGTATATGAACTAGAAGGAGATAATAATGGATTATTTAAAATGGGAAAAGTAATTATCAATAAAAAGATAACTGAGGTTCTTGAAGTGGCCGTCCTTAGCGAACTAGAAAATTAATATCAATGAAAAATAGGAACATCCCATTTTTTATTTTGTTACTAATAAACATTTTTGTATTAAGTCTAATTTCTCTAGTAAATTCAGAACTTTCTCGATGGGGAATATCTATATTTTTACCCGGACTATTTTTTTTATCTTCCAGCATTTTACTTAATTGGTGGCAGGGCATATTAGGATGTACGATTATAGGATTATTCTTAGATTCTGTTTATCATACACCATTTGGCTTTCTCGGTTTCACGCTTCCACTATTATGCCTAGCAGGAAAAAGATGGTTGAAAAACACGAGTAATAACAGACCATGGAGATCTGTTCTATTTCAAGTAATAACGAATATCGGGACAGCATTTTTTTTATTAGCAGTATTATTTATACAGGATTTATCCTTTAATAAATTCAACTTTACTCGATTAATAACTGATCTAATATTGTCCTCTATCCTACTAATCCCTCTCTGCTTTTGGTTGTTAGAATTTACAATTATAATAATTGAAAAAGTTTCAGGAAAAAATGTAATTAAGGAAGACGAACTGTGAACCTTGCAGAAAAACATCACTCCGAAAATAGAAGATATCATGTGTTTAGAATTTTTTATTCTATGTTATTCTTAACTTTATTTATCTTTTTAACAAAACTTCAATTCATTGAGTCTGAAGATTTCGAGGATAAAGAAAGAAAGCAGGGACAAAGAAGGATACTACATCCTGGTGCAAGAGGAGATGTATTTGACCGTGATGGCAGGTTACTAATTGGAAATAAGGCACAATTTTCTGCTGTCATACATTTAGATAGATTAAAAAATGAAATTTGGGAAAAAAAAGTTTTTCTGAAAAAAACAGCTTTTAAAATAAGAAATGAACTACTCAATATTGAAGAATTAGATATTAATAAATTACTTCATCTTTGCTTTCAAGAAAACCATGTCAAAAAAAGATTTATACTTTTATCAGGTGAAAAAAACAATGGGAACTTATCTAACAGTAGAATATATTGGCAGAATAAAAGACTTACGGTCAAAGAAGAAAAAAACGGAAAATGGTCATGTGAGGTTGAATATTGTAACAAGGAACTCGATAAAACATTTAGAACAGAAAATGTAGGTGATAAAATTAATATTAATGTGGCTGGGCTCTTTTCAACCTGCTTTTATTCTCATTTTGGTAAAAAATACCTCCCTTATCCTGCAACACAAATTAAGACTCCGAAATCTAATTATAATTTATTCAACACAATATTTCAAAGTAAGAATCCAAATCTCGACCTTCTACCCGAATTCAGAACGAGCAGCATTGCTTTAAGTTGGGAAGCTCGCTACTCAGTAGTAACTAGCTATCTTGATAAAATTAATCTTCTTTATACAAGAAATGAAGAACTTCCATTAACTAAATTTAAGAATCATTGGAATCGGAGACTGGTACTGCCAATGACACTTGTTCCTAATTTAAGCTCATCTGAATATGCCTCTATTATAGAAGATTTCTCTCCAAGTTCAGCAGTACAAGTCCAAGTTGAGTCGGTCAGACATTATCCTCAGGGCTCACTTGCTTCGCATGTATTGGGGTATGTGGGAAGTGGTTACGAAGCAAATTCGGAAGGACTTTCCGGCGAGGGCTTGGCCACTTTTCAAATGAAAGGAAAAAAAGGAAAGTCAGGAATTGAAAAATCATACGATAATCATCTTAGAGGTAAGGATGGAGGAGATATTTGGAGAATCAACCCAATGGGGCTAAGGTTTGACCAAATTGAACATAAAGCATCTGAAAAAGGTAAATCTATTCAATTAACAATTGATCTAGATATTCAAAAAATTACTGAATCATCACTCGAAAACATGTCTCAAAGAGTTAGTGCACATAGAATTCTACCTGATAAGTTTTGGAAAAAAACAATTGAAAAAAGAACATTAAAAGAATTACTTAACAAGAATGAAAATGAAATTAGCCCTGAATTACTACTCACCGCATTTAAAGATGCCCCATTTCCTCTAGGCGGTAAGGAAGCATCTACAGTAGCTGGTTTCAAGGGCACTGAAAAAGATGCCGATCATTTATTACGAATATTATACTCAAAAGGAGTTCTGGATAGATCTAAAGAAGTACCCGAAAAATATATCATTTCCCCCCCTCCTCCCCCTCCTGGTGCAGCAGTGTTACTGGATGTCAAAACAGGAGAAATTTTAGCCTTAGCGAGCAAACCAAATTATAACTTGCAGGATCTATCTCCAAGCATCTCACAAACTACTTACGATCAAATTGAGCGCAAGGAAGCGTGGTTACCTAGGGCTTGGCACCCAGGGTATAGCCCGGCATCCCCATTCAAACTAGTAACTGCAGTGGCAGCACTGCGAGCAAACGTAGTCGATCCTGAAGAGAAATTAATCTGCGAAGGTATTTACAAGGGAATGGAGTGTCATTGTTATCCTGGTCGACATGGAGAAATGAATTTACGGAGTGCTGAAGCTCAAAGTTGTAATGTTTACTTCTTTCAACTGGCCGAGCGACTCGGTGAAAAACTTCTTATCTCAGAAGCTAGATCTTTTGGCATGAATCAATCGCCCAATATCAAACTCCCACGATTGCGAAATTCGCCCAATGTCCCTGATCCAGAGTGGAAAAGGAAACGAGTTGGGGAAAAGTGGGCACTAGAAGATACTTTTAATGTTGCCATTGGACAAGGTGGATTAAGGCAAAGCCCTTTGCAAATGGCATGTTTTGCAGCGGCACTTGCAAATCAAAATAAAAATTTCCAACCAAAGCTTGTAAAATCTCCCCGAGAAAAATCAGATGATCCTCCTGCTGAACCGATTGGGTTATCCCCAAAAAACATGTTAGCCATTATCGGAGGCATGCATGATGCTACAGTTAAAGGAACGGCAAAAAGATGCAGGATTGAAGGCATAGACATCGCAGGAAAAACGGGAACAGCACAATGGCGCAACCATAACATGCAATTGAACCTCGCTTGGTTTATTGGGTTTGCCCCCGTTCAAAACCCAGAAGTCGCAATCGCTGTATTAATTGAAGGTATAATACCGCAGGACCACATACAAGGTGGACTCACCGCAACTCCAGTTGCAAGAGATATTCTCCAAGCATATTTCACAAAAAAACAAAACCTCGCCCGCTTAAAATAAAATCAAACAATTCATATCCTCATGGTCGCAACGCAATCTTCAATGCTCAAATTGGGTACAAAAGCATCTTCTTTTAAATTATTTGATACTAACTCTAGAAGGACCGTTACTTTCTCTCCTTCAACTACTGGTAAAGGATTTCTCTTTGCGTTCATTTGCAATCACTGCCCGTTCGTAATTCATCTTAAAAAACACTTCCCTAGGGTTTTTAATAACTGGTCAAACCAAGGAATAAAGGTCTATGCGATTTCTTCAAATGACACGATTGAATACCCGGCTGATTCGCCAGAGAAAATGTCTGAAGAAACTTTAGAATTTAACTTTGATTTCCCTTATCTCTTTGATGAAACTCAACATGTGGCCCGAGCTTTTAAAGCTACCTGTACTCCTGACTTCTTTTTATTTAACGAGCACCAAAAACTTGTTTATCGGGGGCAGTATGACAGTTCAAGACCGGGTGGGCAAATCGAGGTAAGCGGGGAAGATTTGATAAACGCAGTAAATCGAATGATTGCAGGAGAAAAACCTTCCGAAAATCAAATACCGAGCCTCGGGTGCAATATAAAGTGGAAGAAATAACGATCTACTTCGAAGTCATTACATAGACTCCATCCCAATCGCTACCAGGAGGATTTTCTTTCATTATATTGCAACGGTCGATCAAAATAATAGAGGGATTATCGGCGACTCCAGGAGTAACTCCAGGTTTATTGGGCTCCAGAGTCTTTGCCTTTTCAAACATGCCCAATGCACCATCCCAATCCTGTAGTAAGTATTTATCAATTCCTTGCTTGAAGCAATCAAGGCAATCTTGGGTTTCTTGTGTGAGCTCAGACATGAAACCAGTAGGTTCAAACATCGCAACCGGTTGTTTTCTACCTTTAACTACTATTCTATCCAAATAACGAAATGCAATATCATCCCGTGTTTTTTCAGAGGCAAGTTTAGTTTCTTCAGTAATCATGATGTACGCACCGTAGGCTTTTGCACCACTTTCACAACGAGCAGCTAAGTTAACCATGTCACCCATCATAGTATAGTTAAATCGATCCAACGCACCCATATTACCAACAGTTGCAGTTCCCGTATTGCAGCCTATGCGAGTCTGCATTTTTGAAACTAGTCCATGGCATTTACCCCATTTATCTTCTTCGTAGGACCATTTCTCACGTAACTTAATTTGTTCCTGTTGCATCAAAATTGCAGTTTTCACTGATTGGTAAGCATGATCTTTCATTGGAATCGGAGCTCCATACATTGCCACGATAGCATCACCAATATATTTATCTAATGTGCCTCGTTCCTCCTGCAATATGTTTGTCATAGCAGTTAGATATTCATTCATTAAATCAACCAAGCCGGTAGGACTAAGAAGTTCAGAAAAGCTAGAGAAAGCCTGAACATCGCTAAAAAATGCAGTTATTGCAGTTTCTTGGCCCCCTAAGGAAGGTTCCTCTCCAGATTCGACCATTTGGTCCACTAACTCAGAAGAAACATAACTCCCAAACATACCCTTGAGCCTGCCCTTTGCTTTTTGTTCAATAACTACCATAATAGCCAAGCCGATAAAAGAGGTGCTAATCCCAGCACAGGCGGGAGCCGTAATTGGCCAAACAACGTGTGAATTTGAAAAAGTTACAAAACCAAAAAATATATAGCCAAGAAGTAGTACAATGCCAACGATGCTGGAACGACTTCCCTGACAAACAGCAAGAAATGCCATAATTAAACACACGCCTAAAGTAGCGGCATGGTCAATCTCCTTGCCCAGTCTTTTAATATAAAGTCCAGATGTGAGGGTTTTGATCAAATTACCATGAACTCCCACTTTTGGTGCGGAAGATTTATCAAATGGCGTGGGAGCTAAGTCTTGAAAAGTAGCTTCCTCTGGCCCAATTAAGACGATCGCATTATTAAAACGTGAAAAGAAATCTTGAATCCTTAGAAGTTCTTCCTGCTGGATCGCAAGATTCGTTTTGTTAGTTACAATGGCCTCTTCTACCTGATTTTTTTGGTTCAATAGTTTTTGATTCTTAGGGTTTTGCTTTAAAGCATTAGAAATTGCCCCTAGGACAGTTGGGCCTTCCAATTTTTCGATTTGTTCTTCAATAGACAGCATCGATGATTTAACTTGTTCTAAAAATCTACTATTTTGAATTACATCTCGCATTCCACACATTGGGTTATATTGGGATTCAAGTGAGGTTGGAATGAAGTAATATGAAATCGCCTCGATCACCGACATAAAATCATCAAAGGGAGGAATTTCATTAACTGGTATTTGTTTTGCCAAAAGCTTTCTTGCAATCTGCACTTCCACTTCCTCAATTCCAATGGTTGACATCAGGTCAGGGTAGTTACTTGGGTCCTCGGGCAGTTCGATGTCTTTTAATTTACTCAAGAAAATTTTCAAGATTTTAGGCACAAGTGATAAATATTGATCAAAATCGTCATCTCCATATGCCCTTTTGGCCTCCATAACTAAAATTTTCTCAGGTAATTTCTCGGACCAACCAGAAAACCAATTAACCTCTAAAAACTGCTTTTCTTCAAGGGGGGCATCAATGATAGGCGTGCCATCTCGACCAATTATTGTAAACCGTAGATTATCTTCCGATATTTTGACATGCTGGTGGTCCAAACCATAGTAAGCGAGCAGGGACTCTACTCCCAGTGTATAAACAGGTCGATTTCTCAGTAAAGGTAACTCATTGGGAAATGAATCAACTAACTCACCTATCCCTTCATCTCCCAATGCTCTTGTATATACGAGGCGAAGTGTACTATTGGTCTCAACTAATTCTGTAGAAGCTTTTCCCTCAATCCTATTAATCCTGACTCGCTTTATTGATTCAATCGAACTTAAATGATCAAACTTTTCTTGTAAGCTGTTCATCTCAGTGGATGTTGCATTCAAGTCAATTGCGAGGGATTCTAAGTGCTTAGATTTTTCCTTCACTTCAATTTTCAATCTATTAATCATTTGATTCTGTTCTTTGGAGGACATAACAGTAATCGAAGATTCATTTGCAGCTGATATTTCTTCACTGATGGCTTTTATCTCATTTTCTTTCGCATCAATTTGTGGTTTCAAAACAGTTGATAGAACCGGATTTGCTTCTAACGCGGTTTTTAAATTTGTGAGTACATCATTTTGATTTTTAAGCTCTGCTCTTGCTTTTTTAAAATTAAAGCTCCGAGTCGGCAAACTTTGCCTAAGGCTCAGAACTTCATTATTTTTCAAATCAATTTGCGGTTGAATAATTCCAGAAATCGAGGGATTGGCAGAAAGTGTACTTTCTAGGTTTAGTATTGTTCTTTCTAATTCCTTTATTTGCTCTTCTATTTCTACAATTTCATTTTGACTCATTTCCCCTGAACTCCTTCGAGCTAATAGGCTTTGGAAAAATTCATTTATTTTTTCTTGTCGAGAATCTATTTGCGGTTGAATCACAGCACTCAATGCAGGGTTTGCTTTCAATGTTGAAGAAAAATTCTTCACACTGTCTGAAAGTTCTTGGTAGATACTCAGGTCTGCGATCAATAAATTGTAGTTTTTCTTAGCCAATTTTATTTTTTCGACTTGTTTACTGATTTTAGGTTTGAAAGGATCTAATTGTTTCAGAACTTCACTTTTTTGAACTGATAAGATTTTTAATTCGGTTTGCAGTGCAGAATACTCCTCTTTGTTTTCTCCCAACATTTCGAAAGGAAGTTTGCTTTGCTTTCCCCCCAGCAAATTATATGCATGTGCCTTCCCACCTCCAGGAAACCATAATGGCACCCATCTGGGAATATTATCAACTGCTGGTTTGTTCTCACCAGGAAAACCATACCGATAAGGAGGAACGGTAAATGAACCAGTCCGTCCCATGTAACGACCATTAAGATAATTCTGGAGTGGGTATGTCGGTGATTCAGGGTAGTTAAACTTACTACTCCTCATTGCAGATTCATGCGAATAACCATCTTTGAATAATGGAGGAAACGCACTTGCCCCAGTTATTTTTACAAATGAAGTGGGCACGCCGGAATATAAACAACCTAGTACTACCTGATCGGGATAAGCTTTTATTAATTCTCCCATAGCAGAGTCACTTCGATATGAATTTTCCATAGGGACCATCTTAGACATACTCTTGGGTGTGAAACCAAAATCAAAAGCCAAAACTCTTGCACCTCCTTTTTTCATTAAAGCCATTGACATATCTCGAAAAAAAGCACGATCCCAAGGTCTTTCCCCCACATCGTCCATTGCTAATGTCGCTGCATCAAAATTAACATAAACGATCTTAGGAACTTTGGGAATTGTTTGATTACCCTCTATTTCAATTTCTTCTGGTGCAGCACTCTGGTGAGAAATCTCTCCTCGAGAACCTGGTATGACTGAGCTTAATCTTAAATCAATCGATTTGGTCTTCCAACTATCTATCAGACCAAAGTGGTTCACGATGATCCAAATAATTGGAATAATAAGTAACCCGAGGAAAGTTATTTTTGATTCTTTGCTTAATTTAAACATAGATAAGTATTATTAGTTGATTAGTTCAATAAGTCAGTTAAAATGAATTTTGATTTGGCTAGTTGAGCAAGACGAAAAACATTACAACTTTGGTTTATGTTTATTTATTTTGGACAAAAAAAACTATTACTGACGCTTACATTTTGAATCATTTCCAATTATGACAATCAATCAATCTGAAAATATCGTGCAACCTCCCGCTCCAGAAGAACAAGAGCGCATCCGCAATGAAGCATCATGGGTAGAACTGCTGAGGCAAGAGATGGGAAAGGTTATTGTTGGCCAAAAATACCTTGTCGATCGTCTTATTATTGGTCTGCTTGCTAATGGTCATGTACTGCTCGAGGGAGTACCTGGTCTCGCGAAAACTTTAGCAGTTAAAACTTTAGCCAAGTGTATGAAAGCGGAGTTCAAAAGAATTCAATTTACACCTGATCTGTTACCCGCTGATGTTGTGGGAACCCTTATATATAGCCCCAACAAGGGGGAATTCACTACGAAAAAAGGGCCTATATTTACAAACTTACTTTTAGCCGATGAAATTAACCGGGCTCCTGCGAAAGTCCAGAGTGCTCTCCTCGAAGGAATGCAAGAAAGACAAGTAACGATCGGGGATGAAACATTTATGCTGCCCAAGCCATTTCTAGTTCTTGCCACTGAGAATCCGATCGATCAAGAAGGCACCTACCCCTTACCGGAAGCTCAAATGGATCGATTCATGCTTAAATTATTGGTTGATTATCCGGACAGAGAAGAAGAGTTAAAAATTCTGGACTCGAATGCGAATGTAAGCGTGGAGCATGAAGTCAGTCCAGTGGTAGATGCGGAGACGATTTTTCGCTCAAGAACCCTGATTGACAGTATATATTTGGATGAAAAGTTAAAAGGGTATTTGGTAGATGTTGTACTTGCCACACGGAATCCTGAAAAATATGGAGCTTCAGAACTCAGTGCTTTTATTCGTTTTGGAGCATCGCCCCGGGCAACGATAAGTTTGGCTCTTGCTTCCAAAGCAGCAGCATTTATGCAGGGGCGCAGTTTTGTTACCCCACAAGATATTAAGGATATTGGGTTAGATGTACTGCGACATCGGGTCATTATAAGTTATGAAGCCGAGGCGGAAAATGTGTCCAGTGACGACATCATTAAAAAGATTTTTGAAACAGTCCCTGTTCCTTGATCTTTATTTTTATTTTTCTGCTCAATTTTAAATTAATATCATGGAGGAACCCGATCAGGAGTTTACCCGGGAAATACTTCGTAAGGTAAGGCAAATTGAAATTCGCTCTAATCGACTGGTTTCTGAGGCATTAGCGGGATCCTACCACAGTGCGTTTAAAGGCCAAGGTATCGACTTTGAAGAAGTGAGAGAATATCAACCTGGAGACGAGGTACGATCTATTGATTGGAATGTGACTGCAAAAATGGGTTTTCCCTTCGTCAAGCAGTACCGTGAAGAGCGAGAATTAACTATCCTCCTTGCCATTGATATAAGTAAGAGTACCCAATGGGGTTCCACTCATAGAAGTAAGAGAGATAAATTAGCAGAACTGGGTGCTCTCTTAGCTTTTTCTGCAAACCGAAATGGAGATAAAGTTGGATTGCTACTATTTTCCGATCAAGTTGAAAAATTCCTGCCCCCTGCAAAAGGACAAAAACATGTACTTCGAGTATTGCGTGAAATACTGTTCCACCAAAATCATGGAAGTGGTACAGATTTAAATGAAGGCCTCCGTTTCCTCAATCGGGTAATGCGAAGAAGAGCTGTGGTTTTTCTTATGTCCGATTTTATTATTCCAGAATATGACTCCGAGGAAGAAACAAGGGAAGATTTATTCCTCAAAGAACTGGCAACTACTCGTAGAAAACATGACCTGGTCTGCTGCCAAGTTCACGATTCAATGGAAAAAGAGTTACCATCTGTCGGCCGGGTTATTTTTGAAGATTCTGAAACAGGGGAAACAAAACTGATTAATACCTCAGACAAAAGATTCCAATCGCAGTACAAAACCCACACAAAAGAAATCCAAGAATCATTTGCCCGCCAGTTACGAAGAAGAGGAATCGATAATTTTGAATTTTCCACTTCCTCCGACTATGCGAAGACACTCCAAGAGTTTTTTAACACCCGAGGAAATAGAATAAAGAGATGATGATTAATTCCCTATCCTTGTTATTGAATAAAGGCTATTTATTAGAGCAAAATCGAGAACAGGATTCTCCCATTCCAATATTTAAAACATTCGGTCAATTACTTGAAGAAAATGCTTTGCCGATCTCTGTTGTCTTTATTTTTTTGCTCCTTGTTGCTTTAATTTTGATTGTTTTAAAGAAGAAGAAAAAAATGAAAACAGACCTTAATGAACCGGAACCAATCGACCCATTTGAGGAGGCACTTTCATGTATTGAAACCCTGCAGTCGCAACGTCCGCCATTAAGTGCCAAGCCATTTGTATTTCGTCTTTCTGAAATCCTGAGGATTTATGTAGAAAGAGTATTTAAAGTCCCTGCTATGGAGTTAACCGGGGAGGAATTCATGAAAGAAATTGCGTCGCATAGTTTTTTCAAGAATCGATATGATCAAAGCCTTCGTGAGTTTATCGACCAAGGTGACCAAATCAAATATTCAAAAGAAAAAACGGATGATGGCCAAATGTCACTCCTGCTTGATACCGCACTCCATTTTGTTAAGGACACTCATGCCAAAATGCTAGAAAAAGAAAAAATTGCTCATCCCGTTCAATCATAAATTTAATGGAATATTTTCAGGAATGGCATAAAATTTCACTAGCCGAACCGCTTTGGCTACTGCTGCTATTACTCATTCCTCTTATTTTTTGGGCACAGACTAAAACGAAGCGAAAGAATTCATCCTTACTTTTTGCTACACTCTCTCGAATCAATGCAAGCCATCTCCCCCAATCTGACTACTCAAGAATAATTATCCCATTTCTGAGAATTGGATCCCTCTCCTGCCTCGCCGTCACACTTTCAAAACCGCAGTTTGATAGAAGTACCAGCTCCCTCGTATCCAGTGGAGTGGATATTGTCCTAGCGATTGATCTCTCCGCTTCCATGTTAGCCTTAGACATGAGCGAAAATGAACAAAATGAAGTTACTCGATTAGATGTAGTAAAAGAAGTGATTAAGGATTTTGTAAATAAGAGAAAAAATGACCGAATTGGATTAGTTGCTTTTTCTGTTAATCCATATCTTGTCAGTGCTCTTACATTAGACAGCGAGCATTTACAGAAAAACATCGATCGTTTAAGGGTGGGTCTGACTCACCAAACAGGTACCAATATTGGATCGGCATTGGCGGAAGGTATCAATCGCCTGCGTACGCTTCAGTCAAAATCAAAAATTCTAATTTTGTTAACCGATGGAAAAGATGAACCTCCTCCTCCGCATAGCCCACTCATTTATGCTGAGGGAGCAAGAAATGATGATATCAGTATTTACACTATTGCAATTGGTAGTGCGAGCAGGACGAGAACTTATCTTTTTGACCAACGCTCGCGCGATCTAATGAGGTATACAAATGGAAAGCCTGTAGTCCAGGTTGCCGATTACCCGGTCGATAAAGAAATCTTGCAGAAGATATCGGCTAAAACAAATGCCCGGTTTTACGAAGCCAAAAATAAAAGCGAACTATCTTCAATTTACGACGAAATTGACCGACTCGAAAAAACTGAAGTTGAATTAAATATTAATGCTCTCTACGAGGAGCTTTTTCAATGGCCTCTCACACTCTCTATTTTCTTTTTATTACTTGAAATTTTATTAAAACGAACCATTTTCCTCCGTATTCCATGAATTTATTCGCGGATGAAAAAATTGTGTATTTTGGAGTAGTCATTCTCCTCCTCCTTTGCGTTCTGTATCGGTATTCTCAAAAAGCGAAACAAAAAAGACTCAAACTTTTAACCTCCTCTGAGTTGCTTCCCAAGTTAGTCCCCGGGTGGTCAACCAAGCAACAGGTTTTTAAATTTGGCTTACTTTTACTTGCCTTTGCCTTTCTCTTCATCGGACTTGCCAGACCACAATGGGGAGTAGAAAAGAGAAAGTCGAATCCTACTGGCATTGATATCTTGATCGCATTGGATGTATCGAAAAGCATGCTGGCAAGAGATGTTACGCCCAATCGATTAGAACGAGTAAAGCTTAGTATTTCTAATCTTTTAGACCGGGTAACAGGAGATCGACTTGGCTTAATTGCCTTTTCAGGTTCGGCCTTTCTCCAATGCCCTTTGACTCTCGACCATCAAGCATTTATAAAAACATTAAACGATTTAGAGGTAGGCATAATCAAGAGGCACGGGACTGATTTATCCCGACCAATTGAAGAAGCAATTCATTCATTTTCCAAAGATGATACCGATCGTTTTCTTATTTTACTATCTGACGGCGAAGACCTTGAAGGAAAAGGGTTGAAGCAAGCAAAAGAAGCGGCACAAAACGGAGTGAGAATTTTCACTATTGGTATTGGTGCAAAAGAAGGCGCCCGTATTCCGATGGATCCAATCGGACAGGCACCAAGAAACTTTCTTCGGGACCCACAAGGAAAGACAGTAATCAGCAAGATGGACGCAACATCCCTGCGGGCCATAGCAGAAGCAACCGAAGGGAGTTATTTTTCTCTAGGACCAACGGGAGAGGGATTGGCTAAAGTATTAGGTATTCTACAATCCATTGGTCAGCAAAAAAAACGGGAACATCTCTCCACCGAGTTACCTATTGATCGCTTTCAAATGTTCATTATGATCGGACTTTGCCTGCTATGCTTAGAAATGCTAACCTCCAACAACTCGAGAAAACTCATCGTTACCGCTAATCAATGTATTGTTATACTGATTTGCTTTTTTACCGGTTGCCTTCAACAAGATAATATAAAACGAGCGGAAGAAGCACTTGAGGAGGGAAAACCAAAAGTTGCTGCGGAATTCTTTGAAGCTGAAATAAACGCGAGTATTACACGTGAATCAGAGATCGATCCTCGGTTGTTCCTTAATGCAGGTTTAGCTTATTTAGATGCGGGCTTATTACAGGAATCGGAACTTTCATTGGAAAAAGCCCTCGACGCAAACCTGGACAATCCATCACTCCAAGCCATGGCACTGAATACCTTGGGAAATATATTTTATCAGAAGGCCAATCAATTCCTCGACCAACGGAATGTAATGGAAGCAAGAAAAGCATGGGAGAAATCAAAACAGCATTATGTTTCCTCATCACAAATTGACGGAAATGAAAAAGCCGTTCAAAACTTGGCGACCCTCAACCAACAAATTTCAGAGCGAATTAATGCGCTGATCTGTAAAATTTCTGGAAAAATTTGGCGCGATTTGAATGGCGATGGAAAACCACAAAAGAATGAACCGAACCTAAGCGGATTTATCTTTTGGGATAAAGATGGAAATGGTGAACACAACCAAACCACTGAACCCACTGTTGAAAGTAACGACCTGGGGATTTTTTCGTTCGAATGGATTTCAGATCGATACCCTACCTCACTACGATTAGGATCTCAACTTTCAGAATCTAACCAATCCAAAGGTACATTTTTGATACCCATGCTCCCTCCTCCACCACCACCGGAAAACCCTGCATTAGTAAAAAACTATTTCCTTAATTTTGAAAACCCAGGAGAAAAATTGATTGCCCTTCCCTATCGAGCAGCTCCCACACTACAAGGAAAAATATGGAAAGACGAAAATGGAAATGGGCAGAAAGATTCAGAAGACAAAGGCTTTGCCTCCGCGAAGTTATTTTTGGACCAAAACGGAAATTTTCAACCGGATCAAAACGAAACTATTTTTGAACCCAATCAAGATGGCACTTTTATTCACCCAGTTCCTCCCGGACAATACTCCCTGTGCATTCAACCTGAAAACCAAGACGCAAACATTACCTTTCCAATTGAAGAAAGAAAAGCCTACCTCACTTGGGTGGATTTTGAATCAGTTTCACAAAATTTAGATTTTGGTATTCAAGATAACAGCCAAGAAGATCAAAATTCCTCCGATCAACAAAATCCTGCAACTCCACCTCCACCCTCGGAAAGCGAAGAAGATAACGAAAATTCAAATGAACCAGCTCCAGAAGAAGTGAATGCACTTTATGAAAGGCTGCTTCAGGAAATGGAATCGAAAAGCGAACCCTTAGAGCAAGAAGTTCAAGCCGTTCAATCAATCACATCCGGCAGGGACTATTGAACACATGGTAAAAAACGGTTCAACATTATCTAGTCGTTCCCAATCCAAGCTTTGGATTATTTTATTTGTTTCGCTTCTACTGCCTGGCATAGAGGAAATTCATGGACAACAATTGCGAGTAGAATCAAGTTTCCAGCCCCCCTCCATCACAATTGCAAATAATTCTGTTTATAAAATTATTATCCATGGCAGTCAGGAAAACCCACAAGGTTCATTACCTCAAATACCTGGAATTTCAATTTCTAACTCACCACAAACTTTTCGTTCTGCAAGTTTTATTAATGGAGTGCCTTCGGTTCGTTTAGAAATGAGCTTTCAAATAAAACCAAAAAAAATCGGCACTCATACAATCCCCCCATGGACCATAAAAGTTGGTTCAACTACCTTGCAGGTCCCAGGCAGTTCCATCAAGGTGGTTGCAGCAAACCAAGAAGATAAAATTAAACAGCAAGCAGAAGAAAGGCAAAAGGAAGACTTGAGCCAGGCTAGTTTTATAGAATTCATAAACCCTCGGAAATTTCTTTTTGAAGGAGAGACGGTCTCCGGACTGTTAAACCTTTTCATTTGGGATCGATTACCAGTAAGCAGAATCGAAAGACCGCCCCAAAAGGAGGGAGATGCATTCTCTCTGACTGAACTTCGACAACCCCAAGAGAAAAGAAATCAAACAAAATACGGTAAGACTTACACCGTTTTTTCATGGCCAACAGGATTGACTGCAGCCATCGCAGGACAACAACAGATCCAATTTAACACTTCCATAAGGGTGCGAGTAAAATCACGTGGAAATTCTCCTTTCACGAGTCCTTTTTTCAATGATCCCTTTTTTGGATTTGGACGGGAAGAATCCCTCACTGTTAAATCTGACCTAATCAATATTGAGGTAAGAGAACTCCCCATGATTGAGAGACCGGACTCCTTCCGAGGAGCGATAGGAAAATTTTCCTGCCGATCAATTCCCGATTCTGATCGAGTCTCACTAGGAGATCCGATCCGTTTAGTAGTTGAAATTACGGGTACTGGTAATTTTTCCGCAATGCCAGCACCTGTTCTCAATTCAAATAGTAATTTCAAAATTGGACCACCCGCATTTTCATTCGAAGGAAACGAGATTACGATGCACGAAGGAAAACAATTATTTGAATATATTTTAACCCCCTTAAAACCAGGTTTAATTAGTATTCCGGTCATTACATTTTCCTATTTCGACCCGGCACGAGAAGAATATTTCACTTCAAAAACGAATAATCATCCACTCCGAGTCGACCCTGGCGAAACATGGGTTGATCCCACTCCTGTTCAACAGCAAACTGAAACATCCGACTTTGCAGTTTCTACCACCGACTTATTTCAAACTGAAAATGAACCGGGGGAATGGTTTCAAAATGTAAAACATAAAACAGCAATCAATTCCCAAGTTTTTTGGTCTCTACAATCCATTCCACTTTTTTGTGCCATTGGTCTAGGGTTTTATGGATGGAAGCGAAAACAATCGGGTCGTGACCTCTTTCGTCAAAGGCAGTCTATTTTAAAGAAGCAAATGAAAGAAAGTATAACATTTAATGATGCATCCCTGTTTTTTCGGGCAACCAGAGAAAGATTACGACTTGAAATCGGTACTTTTTACAAACACCCCAATCCATCGTCTTTATCAAGCAACGAGCTTACAACCCTTCTTCAAAGCAGTTCAAATGAAGAGGATACAATCTCAGAAATTGAAAAGATTCTTGAAATAAGCGACGACCATGAATTCGCAGGAACCTTGAAAGATCCACAGTCACTGGAGGATCTTTACAAACATATTAATAACCTGTTAAAGAAAATTCAATGAAACCGCGGATTGTCTTAACTCTTTTAGCTGTGATTAGCTTTCTCTCTTCACTTTTAATGGGGAGCGAGGAAGATCGTTTGTTTTACGATGGCGTACGGGCAGAAGCATCTGGAGACTTAGACCAGGCGGTTCATTTTTACTTACAGGCAGCAAAACTATCCCACTCTTCGAACCTGCATGGAAATTTAGCAAATCTTTATTTTAAGAAGGAACAATTTGGGCATGCCATTTTACACTTTCGAAAAGCATTACTGTTAGAACCGACTAACAAGGAATTATCCATAAACCTTCAATTTGCCTATGAAATGGCTAAAACTCCTCCCCTGCCTAATGATTTTGCACACTCCTATTTTGCCAGTGATACTTTTTCCTTTTGGTGTGTTCTGTGCGCTGTCGTTTTCTGGTTTGGTTTTCTAGTATTTATTTATTTATTTTTCTTCAATCCAAGCCGGGCTGTACTTTTCTATTTTACGATTGGATGGATTTTTTCAGGCGGACTCACCGGGTATGCAACCCACTTTTCTCACATTCAAAATTCCGAACTGCTTCGAGAAGGTATTGCAATTCTACCTACAGAAAATGAAGCCAATCAAACAAAGAATATTTCATTAAGACGCTTCGCGGGAGAAACAAATTCTGCAAACACAACTCTTTTACCAGGACAAAGCCTAATTATTGATCTTGGAAAAGAGGGAAAGATTAGAACGCATGAAAGTGCGGATGGAAAGAATTGGTTCTTAGCAAGAAGTCAAGACGGGAAGAAAAAGGGCTGGATTAAAGAAGATGAATTTGGTTGGCTAATCGATCGAAGTAAACGGAAATAAAACCTTCAATTTGTAATTCAAATTAACTTGCTCTCATCTATTTTTTCTATGGATACAAAATCTGCTTGAAATTTATCTTTCAGGATATCCTTAATTCCATCCGGTAATTCCGAGATCTTTTCCTCTATTTTTTCTCGATCCACGATCTGTCTTGGTTTTTCTTTACTCGGTTCTGGAATTTCAGTTTCAAATGCATTGTCAACCTCTTCCTCTTTTTGAACCACTCCATCTGGAGTATCCCCCATAGATAGCGGGGCACTTTCATTCAATTCTAAATCGCCTGCTCCAGGTGCTACTAAAGTACTTTCCCCAACAATGCTTTGTTTCGGTAATTCCGCAACAGGCTCAGCAGTGGACACATTATACTGAGACGCACTTTCAACCTGATTTAATTTAGGTTTTTTTTTTACATCCTCCGGGATCAAGCCAGAGATTTTACGAATGACGTGATCAATCGAACGGGACCGACCCGACTGAACCGCACGGAAAAGAGTAACCTCAAAATTCGTTTTTTCCGAGAGTCCCATGCGGACCAAGTCCTCGCCCTGACGCAGGGAATCGAGAATACGAACACACTGCTCTGCCGAACAATTGACTGTCTCTCCTTTTGAACGAAGTGTGTCCAGTAATAATTCACGAAATGTATCCGATAGATCGAGCAAAGCACGATAAAAATCTAAGCCCTCGGTCGAAAACGAATCGGTGTATTGAATGATCGAGTTGTAATCTCCATCAATCACATATTGAGCAAGAATTTGTATTCTTTCCTTAGAGGCAAGTCCGTACACTTCTAGCACATCTGCCTGAGAAATTGTTTTTCCGCAAAAGGAAATCATTTGATCGAGAATACTTTGTGCATCTCTCATTCCCCCCATTGCCATGCGTGCAATTGCCTCGATGGCTTCCAGTTCAACTTCGATTGATTCGACCTTACAAATTTCCTCCAACTTTGAAACGATCAAAGGGGCGGGAATCGATCGAAATTCAAAACGTTGACAACGCGAAACAATAGTCGGAAGCACTTTATGAGACTCAGTTGTCGCAAAAACGAATTTAACATGCGAAGGGGGCTCCTCTAAAGTCTTAAGTAATGCATTAAAGGCTTGTTGACTGAGCATGTGAACCTCATCAATTACATAGATTTTAAACCGGCATTGAGTAGGGGCGTATTGGCACTCATCCCGTAAATCTCGAACCTGATCCACCGAGTTGTTAGATGCCCCATCTATCTCAATCACATCCAAGCAACGACCGGCCATGATTGCATTTCCAATATCAGAATCTTCCGGAACTTCAAGAGTCGGTCCATCCTCCCAATTCAGTGATTTGGCAAAAAGCCTTGCCGATGTTGTCTTACCCGTACCGCGTGGCCCCACAAATAAATAGGCATGGGCAATGCGACCCATCTTAATCGCATTACCTAATGTTTGAACCACATGATCCTGCCCCACCAATTCCGAGAATTGTTTGGGGCGCCATCTTCTCGCTATTACTTGATACGCATTCTTTGACATATTACACCCTCTTTCTTGCCGTGAACCAAAAGATCACGCAAGCGAAACTTTTTTTTGAACGACTCGGTTTTAACATTGATAATAAAACACAAAAAAGGCCAGGCACCCCACAGCACACAGATATTGCGATTACCGCTGCTTCCTTCCGGACCTGACGGAGTTCATCCAATCGCCGTCGCATGGGACCCGACCTAGCCTTTAGCAAACTAATTTGATTATTAAAAGGCAACTTAAAACAACAATAAATTCAATACTTTTAGCTTTGCGTTTTTTCCCCGATAAATTTGATATATGGTAATGGGAAATTCTTTTGGTTCACTCTTTCGTATCTCCTCCTGGGGAGAAAGTCATGGAGGTGGTATAGGTGTGGTTGTGGACGGATGTCCTCCACAACTCCCATTGTCCTTAGACGACATACAACCCGCCCTCGACCGGAGACGCCCTGGTCAAAGTAAGCTAACTACTCCTCGAGATGAGGCGGATAAGATTGAAATCTTATCCGGTGTATTTGAAGGAAAAACTCTCGGCACTCCGATTGCCATGTTGGTTCGAAACAAAGATGCAAGACCACAAGCATATGACGAAATGAAAGAGAAGTTTCGCCCATCCCATGCCGATTTCACCTACCAAACAAAATACGGCCTCCGAAACCACGAAGGAGGGGGGCGATCATCTGCTCGTGAAACAATTGCCCGCGTTGCAGCAGGGGCAATCGCACAAAAAATTCTTGGTTTTGATCAAGTTCAAATTTCTACTTATGTGGAACGCATATATAACATTCAATCTCCTATGTTGAAAGAGATTCCCACTCGAGATCAAATTGAATCTTCCCCGACTCGTTGCCCGCATCAAGAAACCGCGGAAAAAATGGAAGCTTGCGTACTCAAGGCAAAAAAAGAAGGTGATTCCGTAGGTGGTTCTATTTTATGTCGAATCAATGGACTGCCAGTCGGTTGGGGATCCCCTGTATTTGACCGCTTGGAAGCGGACCTCGGAAAAGCAATGCTTTCCCTGCCTGCAACCAAAGGATTTGAGGTGGGGAGTGGTTTTGCGGGAACCTTTTTAAAAGGTTCCGAGCACAACGATGCATTCGAAAGTGGTAATGAGGGAATAAGAACCAAGTCCAACCGTTCAGGTGGAGTGCAAGGGGGAATAAGCAATGGAGAAGAAATATACTTTCGAATTGCATTCAAACCTACCGCCACCGTTCTTCAAGTTCAAGATACTGTGGATGGTAAAGGAAATGAAACTCAACTGATGGGTAGAGGAAGACACGATCCCTGTGTCTTACCTCGAGCCGTCCCCATCGTCGAAGCAATGAGCGCTTTAGTATTAATAGATCATCGCATGAGACATCATGCACAGTGCCGTTCCTTTTCATTTCAAAGTTAATGAAAGGAGTGCTCCATGTTATTGTTGGTACTCCCGACTCTAATCGCAGGTCAACACTTGCACACGCAATCAACCCAACAGATAAAAATCCTAGTTCCCATTTCCTTTTCCCACATGAATTAGAAAGCACAGAACTTCCTTTTAGTCATTGGGAATGGATAGACCATGGATTTAAAATTAAAAACCTGGAAGAAGAGAATATTAATGAATGGTTTTTATTTTTATCGAATCGTATTGAACTAGCCGACCAATTCGAATCCTTACAGGAATTTGTTGACCAGGAGGAAGAATTAGAAATTGGAAGAATTATAACTTTCATCAATTCAGAGTATTTAAATGACGCAAAGGATCAACTTTTGGACTGGATTGATGGTTGTGCTCACTTCTCAGATGTTTTTTGCTTTTCAAATAGAACCAATCAAAACTCCCAATCTTTAAGTTCAATTCTTGATCGCTACAAAACCATGCGATATCCGATGGAAACCTTCATCCTGCCAAAATCAAAAGATCCTCCAATTGACCAAATATTATGTCCCGTTGCCCGGCGAATTACTCATATTTTTGATCCCATTGACATGCTTGATCCAGAAGAATCACCTGCGGAAGATCCATTTCTTAAAAGGCAAGCGAATGGAAAACGAGTTAAGCCGTTATTTATCCCTGAATGGATAATGATTTAAAAAAAATTTTGTTCTCGTAAGAAAACCTAACATTGTTCTTAATCTAAAACTTTGTTACCCGCCGAGGTGGCGGAATTGGTAGACGCGCTAGATTCAGGTTCTAGTGTCCGCAAGGATGTGCGAGTTCAAATCTCGCTCTCGGCACCATTTTTTTATCTTATTAACTTGCATACTTTTTCTAAAAAAATATAAATTTACTTCCAACCACCACTAATCGCCATGTCTAAATACTTAAAATTACTCTTAATTAACGCATCTTATCTTATTTTGTCTGCGTTTGTCGTTAACGCACAAACTGCGGATGATGCAGAATCAACTAGTGGAGATACAGGCACTGCACCAGCAGCTACCTCTCCTGCAGCAAGCTCAGATGCATCCGCAGCACCAGCTGCAGCTCCAACAGCAAGTGCTGCAGCAATGGTAACGGGACCATCAGCGCCAGCTCCGGCAATCTCTACAGCAGTAGAGAGTAACACTCTAGTAACGGCTGTACAAGCAGGTCTTGATATTGCAGATGCAGTCGCATTAGGATCATCAAACATAAAAAAATTAGTTGTCAAAGATGGTGATTTTGCGGGTGCTTCTGTTACTGACATCGTCAAGCAGTTCAAAACACGCGCAAAGGTTGTTAAAGTTTATGTTGGTTCGGGTGAATCAATCGACACATTAGTC
>ENA-OQVM01000475-OQVM01000475.1-marine-metagenome-genome-assembly--contig:-NODE-475-length-62965-cov-10.935170_pt1 | contig 62965 bp, 58 predicted proteins | sample MGYA00237776_ERZ505498 | MGnify/ENA primary metagenome ERZ505498 (study PRJEB26159, sample SAMN06265151) | marine metagenome | isolation source: Helgoland LTER site | place: Germany:Helgoland, sampling... | reverse complement strand
GCCGTATAGGGCGTATTTTGGTCTCGCTCAGCAAGGGGTTATGCCTTTTCGTTGCTTGGATGACTGGCTGCACAGGGTGGTAAAAAACTCTGTGTTCTTTTGGTTCAGTGTCTGTATCAGCGCAGCGACCCCACCCTCTTTAATAATACCGCGAAATTCATGCTTTTTGATGGACACATAAGTGATGCCTTTGAAACGCACATCTACCGCTTTCCACTGGTTCTGGTCTGTACGTTTTATTAACAGATCCAGATTGAGGTCTGGAAGCACCGAGGACAGCATACGTACCTGCACCCACCCCAGAGTATCTTTGTCGTTAAGCACCACGTCTACCACATCGAAAATCTGCGCTGTGTAGCGCTCTAGCCCTTCAAAAGCATAGCGCATCAGCGTGCGATCCACCGCGGCAACCAGCCTGTTCTGCTCGACCTGCGACAGTGCCTTAAAGCGAGATTTGCCAATTAATGCACTAGTGGTTGAGGCTACATCCCAGCGGGATTTGACCCTGCTATTAATAAAGTCTGCATAGGCGCTTGGGTTAGTCAAATATAAGGTCTGATTTTCTGATAGCTCCTGGGTGACTGTGCGAAATAGCGGTGCAAACTGACTGGTAATCTTTTGCTCAGCGTCTGTGACAGGTGCAGAGGCTAGCACCCAAAATGGCGACAGAAACAGGCTACAGATAATAACTTGGGCGGCAGTCACGACAATCTTTTGCATAGGTATTGGGGTCCTGGTGGTGCTGTAATAATGGGGATTATAGCGGCCTGAGAAGTAGTCTTCAGACCCCAGTTAAACAGTTAATTATTTCTATAACAGGCAGATAACTGCGGCTCACTGGCTTGTCGAAACCATGAACTGGATCAATAAATTTTAATACCCGCAGTTTAGACTGTTTGACTTTGTCTGCAAGCACCAAAGGCTGATTATTAAAGAACACGTCAAGCTTTGTATACAACCCTACATATAGGGCGAGATAAGGTGAGAAATTGTTGACTCCACTGTGCGACGTGCCTAAAATGCGCGGCTCAAAGACGCTACACGATTCCGCCTTAGCTCAGTTGGTAGAGCAAATGACTGTTAATCATTGGGTCGCTGGTTCGAGCCCAGCAGGCGGAGCCAAGTCTTTCACACTGGTAGTACAGGGGGTACTAAGCCAACATGCAATATTTGCCATAAATTGTCGGAGTCGCAGTTGTCACCGTCCCCATTGTTAGGGCTCCTACAATCCCACCCCACCTGATAGGGTCTCCAAAAAAATGGCTCTGCGTTCGTTACCACCTGAAAGTTCAGTAAGCATTTTGCCCGCTCTCTTTCTACCGAATGGATTGCCTGAACAGTAGGCCAAGACTTTACAGTCTAACACATCATCGTAAATTGAATTTTGAAGCTGTTTGCCATCATACCAAAAAAGCAAACCTCCGAGCCCATTACTACAATCCGTGCAGGATATCCAATTTCTGTAAGCTGCCAGTAAAGTCATCCTATTCGCACCCTCTGGTAACCTACAATCACTTATGTCAGCGAGCCCAGTCTACCCTGATGTATAGACTAGTCTGACAACCTGAATCATCGTTTAAATCCAAATATCACCTGTGGTCCTACCATCAAACTTGTCCATCAGTTAGCGCCATTCATAATCCAGACGTCGATAACTTTTCCTATAACTTCATGATCTTGGCCTATACACAATCATTAAGAAGTGGACTCTTGTGTATATCACCGAAAACATAACCAAGGTGTCAAAATGCTTCGTCTTAATTAGGGCCTACCGATTTATCATACACACACGCAACTTTTATAAGGTTGGCTTTATTTTTACCGTCTACAACGTTACAAAAAGGCCTTCTAGAATACCAGTCGGTAGTGCGGCATGACCAACTGCTAAACAATAGAAAGGGATCAAAATTTCGAAAAAATAGTTGGTTACTTGGATAAATATAGAAGACGCCTGTGTTCAAGGCTATTTTTAATGTACGGGGCCTTTTTGGCTGGGTATAAACAGCATATGAGAATTGAGTTAGCAGATCATGCTCTTGATGTTAGCCTCATTAATTTCATAGACACTTGAGACAAACAGTAATATTATTGAAAAACGTCTCAAGTCGTTTTCAAAGTTTTTTTGGAAGAATTTTGTTGGGATGATGCGGGCCGCAGATACGAGAAATGAAATTCAGTAGTTACTGGAATATTAATTGTGTGCCTCACAGTGTCTAGCGATAGATCAATTTTGTGGAAATATAATTTTGAAGAGTTTTTTACATGTTGGGTGTGGGATGGCGACTAAGTCAAAGACCACAGCCGAATTCAATTCGGATAATTGGAGTGAGATTCGCTTAGATATCGACCCCAATGTCAAGCCAGATATCGTAGGCACAATGACGGATATGTCCGATGTGGCCACTGCATCTGTTGATTCACTATTCAGCAGCCATAATATTGAACACCTATACCCGCATGAAATCCAATTAGCCTTGAACGAATTTCAGAGAGTGCTGAAACCCGATGGCTATGCTGTAGTCACATGCCCTGATCTCCAGTCCGTATGTGCGCTAATCGCCGAAGACAAGCTTACTGAGACGGCGTACCAATCTCCGGCAGGGCCAATTGCCGCCATTGATATGCTTTTTGGACACAGGCCAGCAATCGCTGCTGGCAATCTCTTCATGGCGCACAGATCTGGATTTACAAAGACAACCCTGCTCGATAGCCTAATATCTGCTGGCTTTCAGAATGCAGCTGCCAAAAGACGCTTCAATCACTTTGATTTGTGGGCGATCGCTAGTAAAACTGATATTGGTGAAAATAATTTGGCCCGCCTTGTAGAGTCTCACTTCCCCGATTAAGCAAGTTAACCTATGGAATGCCCAAAGTGAACATGATCGATTTATAGGCTTTGTCTAATGTTATGTATATAGCCTACTCAATATCCGAGAAATCCAGCAACTAGCAATAAGAATATAATCAAAGGTCAACTCACCAAATGTTTAGCTCTATTGACGAGGAACTCAAGCGTGCGCTTTCACTTCAACAACGTGGGCACATCGCCGAGGCTGTAAAAATATATAAAGCAATATTACGAAATGAATTACGCAACCCTATCGCTAACCATAATCTTGGAGTAATTGAGGCAATTCATGGAAACCGAGAAATAGCAATAAGATTACTTGCGACTGCGGTGGATGAGAGCCCAAGATGTCCTGAATTCTGGATTAGCTACATAGAAACATTGATCGCAAACCAAGAAATAAGAAAAGCGAGAAAAGAACTGAAAAAAGCTACCAAAGAGGGGATTTCCAAGTCGAGTATAAAAAGTTTGAAAAAAAAGCTAACCTCACAAGGATCAGCAGACACTCAAAAAACTAACACAACAACGATAGCACCATCAACATCTAAGAAAAATGAAATACTTAATTACTTCAACTCTGGTGATCTTCACACATCTCTCGAGTTGGCAATATCTGTAACCAAGCAGTATCCAAAGGATCCTTTTGCATGGAAGGTACGTGCTTTCACCTATCAGTCACTGGGGAGATTGGAGGATGCTTTGGATTCGGTGCAGAAAGCATTTGAACTAGACGATACTGATCCAGCTATCGTCGCTCAATATGGCAATATACTTCTTCGGCAAGGAAAATATGAGCAATCTATCCCTTTCTTTGAAAAGAGTATAAAAATTGCCCCCAATGAAATTGCTGCATATGCTAATTTAGGAAACGCTTTAAAGCAGAGAGGTGATTTGGAGCAGGCAAAAGTAGTCTTAAAACAAAGCCTGTCATTAAGTAGTAAAAGTTATAATGCATATAATACCTTGGCAGTAGTCTGCATTGACTTACATGAGATAAGTGAAGCTGAAAAGTATCTCAGAAAAGCCATAAAGATATTTCCAGAATTCGCTGAGGCGCACAACAATTTAGGCTCTGTTTTTAAGGAACAGAATAAACTAAAAGAAGCAGAAAGATGCTTCTTAAAGGCGATTAAAATTAATCCCAATTATCCGAGCCCTCTATATAATCTAGGTACCATTCTAGAACAAAGCAAGCAGTATGAAAGGGCCTTAGACTATTACGAACAGGCCTATTCTTTATCACCAGCGTTAGATTATCTGCTAGGATCGATGGTTCATCTAAGGATGCGCCTAGCCATCTGGACTAGCTACAATGAAGACATAGCACAGATTGCGAGCGGAATTGTAGATGGGCGGAAAATTTGCACTGCCTTTACCATCCAGTCATTAGTTGATGATCCGAAAGTACAATTACTCTCTTCGCAAACTTATTGGGACTCCTGCTGCAAATCAAATACGCTGAAAATTGAGGAATTTGGAGCATGCAGCCATCATAAAATAAGAGTTGGTTATTTCTCACCCGACTTTCATGATCACCCCGTAGCTCATTTGACTGCAGAACTCTTTAAACTACATAATCGGAATTATTTCGAAATCTATGCATTTTCTTTAGGCGCGAAAACTAGAGATAATTACACTGATCGGATTAGGTCTAATGTTGACCATTTTATCGAGATAACTGAACTTTCTGATGCAGAAATAGTCTCACATGCGCGGTTGCTAGAAATCGATATTGCGGTAGACCTCGCTGGATTTACCAAAAATTGTAGACCTAATATATTCGCCTCGGGTGTAGCGCCGGTTCAAATTGGATATATTGGCTTCCTTGGCAGCATGGGCAGTGAAAGCTACGATTTTATAATATCAGAGAAAACAATCATTCCAGAAGAACATAAAAAGTACTATAAAGAAAAAATAGTGTACCTTCCTACTTACCAAGTAAATGATCCAAATCCAGTCTCAATAGATAGCAGTTTGGATGCAGATTATTTTAGTATTCCAACAGGTGTTTTTGTTTTTTGTTGTTTCAATGATACATACAAAATATCACCAGAGACCTTCGCGTCATGGGGGCGTATACTTCGCAACGTACCAGCGAGTGTATTGATGATTTATTGCAATAGTGAAACAGCTCGACTAAATTTGAAAAAAGAAATGGTAAATCTTGGCATTGATCCTAGCCGTCTATTGGTGAGTAACTTTTTGGACCGTAGTAAATATCTAGCTCGCTACAAATATGTTGATCTATTTCTTGACACGCTCCCCTACAATAGCGGAGCTACGGCGAGTGACGCACTTAGGATGGGTGTTCCCATCATTACACGCATTGGCAACTGTTTCGCCAGTAGAATGTGTGCTAGCCTTCTCAACTCTGTCAATATGTCAGAGCTAGTCACGTCAACAGCTGCGCAGTACGAGGATCTAGCAATTGAGCTTGCAAATGACACTGAAAAGCTAATCCAGATCAAACAAAGATTAAGTGCCACAACCACCTCCACAAAACTTTTTGACGCTAAATTTTTTACCAGAAATTTAGAGAGTGCCTTCATTGAAATGAAGGAGCAGTATTTAAGTAAAAATCCATTCACAGATATCTATATTAATGCAGACTCTGAAATTCAAAAATTAGGCTAGCAGATGACCCCTGAGTATGTAATTACTCAAAATCTAGGGCTAATTATCTTCAGAGCGCGAACATCCAAATCCAGTCAAACTCCCTCTTTTATTCAGTCTAGGGGAAGCTTATAGCGGCTGAGCCTGAGATGATTACTAGACTAACGGTACCTATTGTTAAGTTTTCTTATAAATTGAGAGGCGAACTAATCAACCTCATAAATCACGCTTTGTAGGCATTAGATCAAAAGCAACAACGATTCTATCCGATTCAACAGTAAATGGTATTGTCCGGTGATGAAGCGAAGAAGGGAAAAGCACGATATCACCAGGTTTGGGAAGGAATACCGAAGTTGGAGCATCGGGGTGATGATAATTGGGACCATTTAGACTAAACTCAATAGCTCCTTCGTTGCCATCTCCAGAGCGAACGGTCTGTAAGTAGATAACTCCACTGATCCATCCACTAGAGTGGATGTGGGGTTTTTGGTACCCCTGTTTTTTCAGAACTACATGCCATCCAAATAAACTACTTTCCAAAGGCCACCTTTCAATCAACGAACAATCTTTATCCTTAAATTCGTCTTTATATGCCTCAAGCTCTTTTAAAATAATCAATCTAAGCTGACTGATTTTTTTTGAACCCAGGCTTAATATGTTTATGTCATGTCTAGTTTGATAGCCACTTAGGGTTGATTTGCCAGCCGGCTCCCACACAGTATCGATGCTACTAAGCTCGAGAATCAATTGCGCAATGAATTCGTCTCGATTTTTTAGATGCTCCGACATATTATTAAAATAGACGTAATCGAAAGGGTTAGGGCAAAAATTATTCGCGGTCTTTGTGCTTTTTACTGCAGAAATAAATGCGGAGAAAGCCGCAACGGTAATATTATCAGGATCACATTTATAGCGTGCCACAATTCTTTGATAGGCTTCTTCTGTTCGGCCCGCCGCATATAGAGTAGTTAAGTCAAGCTCCTGATATCCTCCTTTGACTAATTGATCAGCATCTTTTTGCGCAGACAAGAATTCTTTCTTGTGAAATAACAGAAGGCATCGATTTCTTAGTGCCTGGGTAAAATCAGGTATTAGTGAAATCGCTTTAGAATAACAGTTTTCAGCCTCACGCATTCTGCCAAGCTCTTCATACACCATTCCTAAGTTGCAATAAGCTTCTGCGAAATCGGGCCTTAGCGCGACAGCCGCTAGGTAACTGAACTCCGCATCTTCAAACCTACCTAATTTCTCAAGAGTATTTCCAAGGTTGTAGTGGACTTCATAGTCATCAGGAGCAACATTGAGCGCCCTTCTACCAGAATCCAGTGCGTTTTTATAGTCGCCATGAGCTTTGTATATTGCGGCTAAAATCTTCCAAGCAAAAGCATGGTTCGGGAAATCATTAACTAAAGAATTTGCAAGACTTTTTGCTTCGGCATAATTTGCGTTACGATAATGATTGCCAAGTTCCTTAAGTTTTCGAGAGGGAGGAATTTTATTTATTACCTTATTCTTAGACGTTACCAGCAGCATTCTCAATTTTTTTTCTGAAAACCCTGCCTTTTTAGCCTTTTTTAAAGCTTTCTTCACGCCCTTTGTATCATTGTTCTCTACTAGAGCCTTTATATAACTTATCCAAAACTGCTCTACTCCTGGATCAGATTCCAGTGCAGTCTTAAATAAGGAGATCGCACGCTCCAGATCACCGGTAGAGTTGGCGATTAACCCTAAGTTATGACATGCATTTGGATGATTGGGCTGCCTCTGCAAAATCGATGCATATAAGCTTTCAGCTTCCTCTAGATTACCTGAATTATGTGCTGAAATGCCAATTTGCAGAATTTGCTCAAGCGTTAGCTCCATTGAGGTGCCTCAAAAACTTTCTATTAGTCTTAATACGGATATTATCACTCGACTAACTGCAAATCTATAATCTTAGTAAAGTCAAACACCTCTATAAACTGTAGTCAAGAGCCCCAAATTCCAATCTAATATAGCTGATATACCTTGATAGAAAACCCCATTAGTAAATCAGTTATACGAATTATTTGACAACCGATACAGTGAGCTAGTTAGACGCACGTCACGGACAAAAAGTTTAAATATAGCTAGTATTATCCAAGTACCCAATCGCCTAAAGAGGTTTTACTGATCATTGGGAAACGTCATCCAGCCTGTAATTATGTACTTGTTGCCCGCTTTCAAGATATTGCCTCTGTGCGCATGTGTCCACTCAGCCGGCCAAATAAGGGTCAACCCCTTCTTCGGCTGAATAGACAATTTATAGTGACTAAAGAAAGTTGAACCTCCATTTTTGTCATCTACGTCGTTTAAATATGTCATCCATGCGAATACCCTATGGAGAGTCTCTAAATTACCTCTCTCGGTGTGAAGCTTTTGATAGTGCTGGCCACTTTGGTATTTCTGCAGATTGAAACTACTAATTTGCAAATTTTTCGCAACTGAAGTCAGAAAGGGCCACTGCCTTGAATAGTCCTGATAACATGAATATAAATTTTTAAAATACAGCTGAAATGGCCCATTATCAGCTAAACAAATATCTTTTGGCCTAATTTTTAAATCGGTACTATTTTTTACATCAAGGTTAATACCTCCAGTAACAACACCCCTTTTTTGTTCTTTAACATTATCTTCAAAATGCTTGACTAAACTATCACAGATTGATGATGGATTAAGAATCCATGATCCAATGAAATTGGGACTTAACTTTTGTGTATTCAGACTTACTCTTTTCATCAAATGCTACTCACAAAACCGACAGACCTTTTTCCAAGTCAAAAGTGATGAAGCCGTCACTTAACTCTATCTCTAGAAGGCCCCTACTATGCTGACCTTTCATGAGGAGTATCTTTCCTAGGTTGCTATGGGCTTCTACAAAATCAGGCATCAATTCGATAGCCATTTCATAGATTGATTGAGCCTCATCAAGTTTTCCTAAGTCCTGATAAATGGTGCCTAGATTATTATATGCCTCAGTGAAATTTGGATTTATATCTATTGCTCTTCTACAACTCTCTTCAGCTTCGCCCAATTTATCCATGCTTTGTAGCACAATCCCCATATTGTTATGCGCCTGTGCGAGCTGAGGATTCCATTTAATGGCTTGTTTATAGCAAGCCTCTGCTTCTTCTAACCTACCTAATTCATAAAAGGTATTTCCAAGATTGTAGTGGACTTCATAGTCATCAGGAGCAACATTGAGCGCCCTTTTACCAGCATCTAGTGCGTTTTTATAGTCGCCACTAGCTTTGTAGATTGCAGCTAAAATCTTCCAAGCAAAAGCATGGTTTGGGAAATCATTAACTAAAGAACTCGCAAGACTTTTTGTTTCGGCATGACGTCCGTTTTTATACGCCTCCGCAAGCTCCATAAGCTGTTCTTTAGGTGGAGTTGAAGAATAGGAATTAGCATTTGAATTCACTCCTTCCGAATCTAACTGATCGGCCAGCTTATCCAATTTTTCACTAATAAACCCCCGCCTGCCTGCCTGCTCAATCATATCCCTTGCCAAACCAATCTGGTTCCCATTAATCAATGCGTCAATATAACTTAACCAGAATTGGTCCATCTCCGGCTTAACTTCAACAGCAGACTTAAAATGCAACAATGCAGAATCAAATGCTTCCGCGGACTGCAAAATAAGGCCTAAATTGTGGTTAGCATCCGGATGCTGAGGATCAGACTGTAAGATTGATCTATAGAGACGCTCGGCATCCTCAAGGCTTCCCTCTCTATGAGCAAGGACAGCCTTATTTAAAATCTGTTCCGTTATTATTGCCATGACGAAAAACTCTCTGCCTAGTGATTTATTAGAATTGAGTTAACTTAGAAAAGCCTTTCATTAACAATAACCATACAGACAGATGTAACTAAGGGGAACAGCTTTTCCAAATCAATCTTGATCATTTGTAGGTATTGGAAAATACATCCATCCAGTTATGATATATTTAGAATCAGCTTTTAAGATATTTCCTTTATGAGCATGCGTCCACTCTGAAGGCCAGATCAGTGTAAGACCTTTTCGCGGCTGTATCTCCAAATCATAGTGACTAAAGAAGGTCGATCCACCATCTTCGAAATCTACATCATTCAAGTAAGTCATCCATGCAAAAACCCTATGAAGGTTTCTCAAGCTACTTCGCTCAGTATGTAATTTTTGGAAATGTTGGCCACTTTGGTATCTCTGGATGTTAAACCTACCAATGCGAACTTCTTTAACAAAATTTAGTAAAAAAGGCCATTGACTAGTATAGTCGTGATAGCACGAAAAGAGGCCATCGAAGTACTGACGGAATATTAAATTCTTAGGAATTTGCAATTCATTTGGAGCAATAGAAATATCGAGACTATCTTTAATATCCGATTTAACCCCTCCAGAAACTGCGCCTTTTTCTTGTCTTTCATTATTAATTTCAAAATATTGAATCAATTCATCACAGATTGAAAGAGGATCAATCATCCAAGAACCAATAAAATTAGGATCCAAACCTTGTTTTGATAACGCCACTCGCTTCATACGTATTTCTCATAATGTACATGATATGATAAGTCATTAAACGCAAATATTCAGGTTGCAATTTTCCTGCTCATTAAGTCAGAACAATGTTAATTAAAGTTTACCCACTAAATAGCAAGATTTAAACCGAAATGGGGTGACCGAAAACCTAAACGGTGTTCGATTAACTCTATTTTGTGCCAGGCAAGATTTAAATTAATATTTTTACTCTTTGACTATAAATCAAAGATCAAATACCTATTGCCTTGATATATTTTAATTGCCGCCCAAAGTACCCATCGCCCTTTTAGCAATATAGTTATAGTACAACGATGGCATACAACCTTCAAAAAATCATATCATTCTGAGCTAGTTAGAGACAATAAAAATTAATACCTATCATAATTCTATCTTTGTCGCCGCCATACTTGGACGAGTGCTCTCTCCCAGCGGGGAAAATAATGATCATCCCGTTTTCTGGAAGAACGTCATGTCTGGGGTTATAAAGCTCAAGAATACCTGGATCACTAGAACTTTGGTCGCCAACAGACAAATAATAGACAAGACTGTACTTTTGATCTCCGAAGGAGAGGTCCTTATCTCTATCAAGTTCACCTAAATGTGTGTGAGGTATAGTCCCTCCACCAGCTCCTAGAATATTAAAGAATGATTCACTTACTAAAATATCTGTCTTAAATATCCCTTTGACAATACTTACTAAATCTTGGCCGGCAAACTGTATGACGGGGTTTTCACTCTTGAACAAATCAAAGTCTTCCGAACATTCACCATTCCCAAAGCGTGGGTCAAAGCCACGGCTGTTATCAAATTTATCCAACTCTACCGAATCTAGTTCATATAAACTATGAATGAGATCTGACTCTACCCCTCTATTTAAGATCAATGGATATTGATGGGATTTTAAGACAGAAAAAGATGCATTCGAACCACTAATATCTGAATGCACTCTCCCAGCCGCCTTTCTTGACTGAAGAATTGTCATGATGACTTTGTTACTATGCAGAGTAGGGTCCAACTTATCAGCTTTTCTAAGGTATGCCAAGCTAGCTTCTATATCTCCAATAAGGTATTGGAGAAGGCCCAGGTTACTATATGCCACAGCATAGCTCGGTTCAAATTTTAATGCCCTTAAGTAACTCGATTCAGCTTCACCGAGGCGTCCTAGCTCCTTCAAAGTAACACCTAAGTTATTGTGGGCCTCGACAAGTTGAGGTTGCAAATCGATTGCAGATATATAGCTTTTTCTAGCATCGTGTAGTTTACCCAAGCCCTGCTGTATACTACCAAGATTCACATAGCCTTCAGCAAAATCAGGCCTAAGTCCTACGACTTGTTTAAAACAAACCTCGGCCTCGTCTAATCGATCCATTTTTTTTAGTATTACCCCTAGATTATTGTGCGCATCAGCAAATCTAGAATCAAAGACTATTGCTTGCCTATAGCTTTTCTCTGCCTCCTCGGCTCTGCCCTGCTTACCATAAACCCTTCCTAAATTATAGTGGGCTTGGCTGTAATCAGGTTTGCATAAAATGGCTCTAGTAAAATTAGTCTCTGCCTCTGCTAACCTACCAAGAAGCTCTAAAGTTACTCCCAAGTGATGGTAAGCTAGGGGGGACTCAGGTGCCAATGCGATTGCTTGCTTATAATTTTCTTCAGCCTTATCCCATCGTTGTAATTCTTTGAGAGTGTTCCCTAAATTGCAATATGCAGCCGCAAAATTAGGCATCAATACGATAGCCATTTCATAGCTTGATTGAGCCTCATCAAGTTTTCCTAAGTCCTGATAAATGGTGCCTAGATTATTATATGCCTCAGTGAAATTTGAGTTTATATCTATTGCTCTTCTACAACTCTCTTCAGCTTCACCCAATTTATCCATACTTTTCAGCACAATCCCCATATTGTTATGTGCCTGCGCAAGCCGGGGATTCCATTTTATCGCTTCTCTATAGCAAGCCTCTGCTTCTTCTAACCTACCTAAATCTTTAAAGGTATTACCTAAATTGAAGTGGGCCTCAGCATCACTTGGTGTAATTTCAACTGATTTTTCTCCAGCACTTACCGCCCCAGATGCTCTCCCAGTCAACTTAAGGACCACTCCAAGTATCTTCCAACTAAAATTATGGTCTGGATACTGATTCGATAACGAAAGAGCTAACTCCTCCGCAGCATCATGACGTCCGTTTTTATACGCCTCCGCAAGCTCCATAAGCTGTTCTTTAGGCGGAGTTGAAGAATAGGAATTAGCATTTGAATTCACTCCTTCCGAATCTAACTGATCGGCCAGCTTATCCAATTTTTCACTAATAAACCCCCGCCTGCCTGCCTGCTCAATCATATCCCTTGCCAAACCAATCTGGTTCCCATTAATCAATGCGTCAATATAACTTAACCAGAATTGGTCCATCTCCGGCTTAACTTCAACAGCAGACTTAAAATGCAACAATGCAGAATCAAATGCTTCCGCGGACTGCAAAATAAGGCCTAAATTGTGGTTAGCATCCGGATGCTGAGGATCAGATTGCAAGATTGATCTATAGAGACGTTCGGCATCCTCAAGGCTTCCCTCTCTATGAGCAAGGACAGCCTTATTTAAAATCTGATCAATCGTGAGTTTCATAAGTTAGCCTAAGATATAGATTGGGGACCATAACATCTGAACTAGTCTAAAACATTTAACCGAATCAGTTGATTTGCGCGCTTTTTCAAAATGCATATCGGACACCTGGCCCATTTTATCGAAGCTTGTTAAGAACATGAGGAATTGCCTTACGCCAGTCAGATGGAGGCATTCCAAAATTTTGGTAGCCCTTTTGACAATCCATCACTGAATATGCAGGCCTTATTGCAAGCGTCGGATAGTCACCCGTGCTTATGCAGTTCAAGGATTTTGGAGCCCGCAAGCCTAGTTCAGAGCAAGACTCAAAGATTTCAACTGCAAACTGGTACCATGAGACCGGATTGTCTCCACAAAAATGAACTATTCCAGACTCAAAATCAGGGTCCTGAAAATGGTCCGACACACACAATATAAATCGCGCAACATCCTGAGCATAGGTCGGACACCCAATTTGATCCCCAACAATATTCAGATGCTCATTTGTTGCACCCAACCTCAACATTGTTTTTAGAAAATTTTTCCCATATTCACTAAACACCCAAGCCGTACGTATAATCATATACTCACAATCTGATGCCTCAATAGCCATCTCACCTAAAAGCTTGGAATCTCCATAAACCCCTTGGGGATTAGTAGTATCAGTCTCCAAGTAAGGTATCACCTCACCTCCATCGAATACATAATCCGTAGATATATGAATTAACCCACAATTGAGTTCAGCGCAAATCTTCGCAAGGTTGCTAACCGCATGGTGATTTACAAGATGAGCGAGCTCTTCTTCACTTTCGGCTTTGTCAACATCGGTATAGGCGGCGGCATTTATTACTACACAAGGCTTGGCCTCACTAATCTTACCCTTTACTTGAGAAAAATCTGTTATATCAAGCTCAGTACGGGTAGTTAAAACAGTTTCGTTTACATTAGATTTAATTTGGTCAGCTAAGCATCTACCTATTTGCCCCTTACTTCCTAATACTAAAATCTTCATAGTTTATAGCAATCTCAATGAAGGAGCAGCAGCATCTTTATCTGAAAGTATTGGATTGTTTGAAGGCCAGGATATATTTAGGTCTGGATCACTCCAAAGTAAGCTCCCTTCGTCAGTTGGATCATAATAGTCAGTGCACTTGTATTCGAAATCACATAATTCAGACATAACTAAAAATCCATGCGCGAACCCAGGAGGCACCCAAAACTGTCTCTTATTTTCCTCCGATAGAAAAACACTCTCCCATTGACCATAAGTAATTGAATTTTTCCTCAAATCTACAGCGACATCATACACCTCCCCTCTCACCACCCTAACTAGCTTTCCTTGAGGTCTAGATATTTGAAAGTGCAAGCCTCTTAGAACATTTCTTGCGGAACGAGAATGATTGTCCTGCACAAAAGGCTGACTTATACCAACAGTTGCTGCATACCTTTCCACCTGAAAGGTCTCTAAAAAAAACCCCCGGTTGTCTCCATAAACTGTCGGCTCTATAATGACACAGCCACTCAACTTAGTTTCAATAATTTTCACGTGTATCCACCCGCGACCTTACTTAGATATTTTCCATAACTGGTCTTTTTAAACTGATTCGCCCGCTCAAGTAGGGTGTCCTGAGATATCCACCCCTTACGAAACGATATCTCCTCCAAGCATGCAATTTTCAGACCCTGCCGCTGTTCTACCGTTTGCACAAACTGACCTGCATCAAGCAAAGAATCGTGCGTACCAGTATCTAGCCAAGCAAATCCACGGCCCAAAAGCTTTACCGTTAGATCTCCCCGTTTTTGGTAGACAACATTGACATCAGTAATCTCTAATTCACCACGAATGGAGGGCTTAATTGATTTAGCGATACTCACCACATCATTATCATAAAAATAAAGTCCCGTAACAGCATAATTAGATTTTGGAGTATCCGGCTTCTCTTCGATTGACAGAACGCTATATTGGTCATCAAACTCTACGACACCAAATCGCTCAGGATCCTTTACATGGTACCCAAAAATAGTAGCACCTTTGCTTAGGGCACTTGCTGAAGTTAAGCTATCGCCAAAGTTGTGTCCGTAGAAAATATTATCACCCAACACAAGTGCAACAGACCCACTACCAATAAATTCTTCGGCAATTATAAAGGCTTGAGCTAACCCATCGGGATTTTGCTGTGTAGCATAGCTCAACGATATACCAAACTGGTTGCCATCACCCAAAAGACGCTGATAGCCTGCCATATCGTATGGCGTAGAAATTACCAAAATCTCCCTAATACCAGCTAGCATTAAAACTGAAAGTGGATAATAGATCATCGGCTTGTCATAAACCGGCAAGAGCTGTTTGGATACACCGAGCGTCACCGGATGAAGCCGCGTGCCTGAACCACCGGCGAGAATAATTCCCTTCATATTATTACTATATCCTAAGTAAGATAATTATTTTTAGCGCTATGCAAAAAACCGTTGACACGCCGTTGAAAAATAGCAGACGAATACTGCTCAGCGATCAACAAGGCTTGGCTAGAACAGCTTCGCCAAAGTAATTCATTATCGAGCAAGGTGCGTATGAAGTTCACGATATCGTGTGTGTTACGAGCATCCACTTTGAGGCCCACACTATCTTCAAAATAGTCTAGATGCCCTCCCACAGGAGGCACAACACATGGACAACCATATGACATTCCCTCTAGTATCGTTAAGGCAAACCCTTCTATGCATAGATTAGGTAGTGAGAGATTTAGCACTAAGAACGCTTCTCGATACTTATCTTCAATTGTCGGATCTCTTGCCAGCAAACATAGATTTTCAGGCACATCAAAGCGTTTTCTAAACTCAAACAACTCCTTGTCCGAACAATTAAACACAGCTATGAAAGGAACATCTGGAAGCCGCCACGAAATTTTTATTAGCTCATTAACCCCTTTATAGCTCCTAAGAGAGCCAACAAACAGTATTTTTTTGTTCCTGAATTTACTCGTACACTCTAATTTTCCCTGAATTTCGAAATCAGACCGCAAACCATTGGGAATGACAGTTAGCTTATTCTCTTTCATAGAATACTGCTTGGACAGCCAGTGGGACACAAATACCACTTCGTGAGCGGCCTTCTGAATCAATTTAACAGACATTTTCCGAGTCAGTTTCTGCTCTAAAGAATGGCTGCTAGCTAACTCGTGAAGGTAACAAATCGTCACCACCCCCAAGCACCGACTCGCAACAGTTGATCCGATACACAGTATGGTATTATTGATTACTATAACAGACTCTCCCCTACACAAACTTCTAAGAATCAAGCAAATTACTACAACAAAGAGTTGTAGTTGAGCAAAAATGAAAGACAGCATATTAAGCAGCTGTGATGACCCTATCATGTACCAAATAGTTTTCATTTCACCCAAATCACTGCAAAGGAATCCATTTGATGCGCTAGTCACTATCGTTAAAGATTGGGATTGGACCTCATCAGACTTACAAAAGTCGGCTAATACTCTGGGGCTTCCACTAAAGTCATTGAGGGGATGAACTGCTATATATCTTATTTTTTTCATCATGCATCACTTTTTTTTCCGTCAGGTGTCCGGCGGTGAGTCACCTCCCTAGGAATATTATGAATGAAAAGCTTTTAGATTGCATGGTTTATCGTCTAGCTACACGTTAACTTTGTATAGCCTGTTAAGCCCTTAACCAATATTAATTGGATAATTCTTCGACTAGAGCCGACCAGCTGTTTGCTTGAAGCACAGACTCTGTTGCAGGCCATGAATTCTCTTTCGTAGCGCTATTCATAGCTTGAGACATCGAAGCAGCCAGAGATTCTGCATGGAGATTACTCGCGTAATATATCAGATCATCAATACCAAGCTCATGCGTAGCCGTTAACACACCAGTCTCCCGCCCAAATGCAGCTATCTGCAATCCGCAAGCAGCAGCCTCAAGAATAGTCTGCCCAAAAGGCTCATACGTGGATGACATGACGAATACATCACAAGCTCGGTAGAAACACTCAACTAATGAGGTTCTACCAGGTAAAAAAGTACTCTTTGTAATACCGAGATTCTTTATTTTATCCCGGACAGAACTCTCGAGCTCACCCTCACCTAGCAGAACAAGACTGCAATTAGATGGCAAAATCGAAAAAGAATCCAACAAATAATCCAGCCCCTTTCCCTTCACAAATCGTCCTACAAACAAAAAAATCTTACCCTCTTTAGGTAGTCCCAATTGCACTCTCAACTCTCGCTTCTTTGTCAGGTTTGCGGGCTTGAATCGATCGGAGTCAATACCTGGCCTCACATGCCTGATGGGTTTATACCTGTGCCTTGAAGGAAGGTGATCACGAACTTGATTCTGCATTGAGAGGCTAAATACAAAGAGTTTTGAAATAGCCAATGCTTGAGTCTGAAACCATCCATCAAGGAGCATATGAACAAGGATGGAAATCTTTCGAATTAAAGTGGTATTCGGCAAAGTCTCTCTTAGCTGATTCTTGGTAAGCGAGGGGACCAAATAACGTATGTCGCTATAGCCCGCTCGGCTAGCCGAAAGCACATGCATATGATGCCTCACTATAATTGTTGCGTTCGGATACACCTTGTAGAGTTCACGATATGTTTTTAACAATTCAGCACCACCATAACGCAAAGACAGTAATCTTTTCACGGGATTTTCAAGGTAATTATCCAAATAGGTTACTGACTTGACACCTTTTGGAAGCTGCAGAGCCATGGGATCCAATGACTCATTTAGAACTGGCTCACGGCACACTATGATAGCGCTCCGACGCATTTTTGCCGAAGCTATCAGCATATTTCTAAGGGAGTTTTCTACTCCTCCAATAGCTGAGTAGTGCGCCCGACTACCAAATATTATCATAACTCCCTTTCACCACGGAAAGTAGCATAGCGTTCAGCAACTATCTTGAAATGACTCCACATAACACCTGATCTGTTTTTTAATCCGATCGCATTGACCTCAATCGACCTTCCTATAGAGCTGTCTTTCTCTAAACTAGCATCAATCGCCAATCGTAACTTTTGCTCACTGGTTGTAGGCCCCAAAAGAAGATCAGTTGCATCATACTGCCTGTACAACAATTCATATTTGTGACTCCAGCTTGTACCTATGCAAGCAATTCCTTGCGAAAGGGCACTTACGCACCCATGATATCTAGAACTAAATACCGCTTCAGAGGCTCCAATCAATCCTTTCACCAAAAGCGGATGTAATCCATCCACAACAGGAACAGGGTCATCAAAATAACTATTTACACGATCAATTAGCTCTGCATCCTTCTTGCCCTCATGATTCAAAAAAAAAGGGATGAGGCCTTTTTCACGATAATAAGAAACAGCCTCAGCTAAAATAGACTCATATCTCTTAATCCAAGTCTTATTTACATTTTGGGATTTGATCATATTATTGTTTGGTACAATACAGGCCCACATTTTCCCCCGATCCAAGGCCCCAGGGATAACTCCCTCGGTAAGATTCGTGAAATCATTATACTCATGGAGACACTCCAAGGGCCCAGTCAGATCCTGAATATGAGCCAGAGATTCTCGTTCCCGAGCACAAATTAAAGCTGCATATTTGAAGCTGTTTGTTATTCGTCTTTGACTAATTTTATCAGTGAACGGACCAAATGCTTGAGGCAAGAAGATGTAGGGTTTGGAATATAAATAAAATCGTGTTAATTCATTCTTAAGATGATAAATTCTTAGTTTAGGCTGCCATTGGTCAGAGTAAGAGAAGCCTGATGCATCAATAATCATATCGACATCAGATTCAGTAACTAACCCTAGGGATTTTAGAAACCTTCGTAATACTGAGGGAAAAAAATAGGATAACCGACTTATATCAATATAATTCTTTCTTAAATTTAGCTTACGAAATTTGGCAGCAGTTATTCTCTGCTCAGGAGAGGCTTTGGCTGAATGAGTTAAAGCAAACTCAGCACTAGGCCACCACAAACGGATTTGGCGTATGATAGCTAAAAGCATGAGATGAGATCCCTTATTTTCAAATTCTACGCCCTTAATCTCTATAATCATTCAGGCCTCACCACAACATCTTTGGCGTCCTTTTTAGCCGAATAGGGTATTTTACCCTGAGCAAGCGGGTAACCCACTGCAACAAGCATTACGGGTCGCTCATAGGGCATTAAGGAAAGCTCAGTAGCCATTTTTTGCTCATGCCTCTCTATATCAGGCCAATTAATGGTACATGACCCCAAACCTTGAGTCTCTAGCGCTAGCTGAAACTGCATGGCCGCAAGACCGCTGTCAATATAAATAATATGACGATCTTTTTCGTATGGATAAGCAGATAAGTCTCCAACGATTACTACAATCGCCTGAAAATTATGAGCAAAACCTGCCGTTCCCATAGGAATGGATCCAAGTGACTGCGCGCGAGCTGGTTCGTTAAATACATAGAACTTAAAAGGCTGTCGATTACAGGCACTAGGAGCAGTGATTGCCACATTTACAGCTGCATCTAAAAGCTCTCGTGAGACCCGTCTCGGCTCAAACCAGCGTACGGAATGTCTATTCTTACAAAGAGCACTGAACTGGTCAAAATTTATATCGCTACCAGTAAGAGATGCGTACACGGCTGGAGCATGGTCTTTTTCTGCATTTACTTCGGTCAACTCATCAATAATTGACTCACGAATCAATCTCGCAGCTTCGGTTATTGCTGTTGGTGCAACCTTAGCAAAATACTCAGATGTTACCGCGATAATCCAGCTTAACTCGGTATCACTCAACCTCCCCGACACGAGACATAGCTCCCAAAACGTCATTGTTTCAAGAATGTAACCTTCACCAAATACTGGACGGCGCGGGTACATAATTAGTCCTTTTTCAAGGCGATGGATGTTTCGACGTAACGAATAACTATCCGGACTATGGCCAGACCTAGATTGGTGATAGCGCTTTCTCGCAAGGAGAACTGATTGCATCTCCCTACGAAATTCCTGACTAAAAATAAGGTAATAAAGGGCTGACGAGAACCTAAATCGAGATGCCATAATTGCTAACTTAGTATCTATTTTTTCTCTAAGCAATTTCAGTTTCTCGATAAGTGGCTGTGATAAAATTTTTTTAAGTACAGTTTTTAGCATATGATAATGACGGTATTTGCCAGTTGATAAAGCTATTATTTAGTTTCATACAGTCTGTATCCCGTTTTAAAGAGCCTAATTGGCAGTAACAGCGACTTAGTGACGACAGAAGCCATAGGCCAGAGCGAGCGGTGGAAAAATAGCACTAAATAGCCGGCCACACCATAGCTTAAGACAGTAGCATAGGCCGCACCAATCGGCCCATAATCTGGGATAAGTTGTATATTTAAAATTATATTGGCTACCGCTCCCAAAACTTGGCTAAACATAGACAGTTTCAAAAGGTTCTCTGCGATCAGCCATTTGCTCAATAATGCGCGGGTAAACACAAATACACCAGCCCAAACATGGGCAACCAAAACGGGGGAAGAGTCTTGATAGGCCGTTCCAAAAAGCTGAATTAACCAATTCGCACAAAGTGACACAATTAACGCGATGACTAGACCTGTCCAGAGAAGCACATCATTTATTCTCTGCAGCTCCAATTCGTAGTCCAACTGACTGATTTTCTTTTTATTAATAAGTCCAGGAAAAAATGAAGCCGCTATAGCCGCTGGAATAAAATACCAAACTTCCGAAATCCTTGCGGCAGCTGAATATACTCCCACAGCGTGCTGATCCAGCATAAAGCCAAGCATCACTTGATCTATCTTAAGATAAATTATGGCAGCAATGCCAGAAACGATCAGCCATTTTGCATTTGTAAATAGTTGTTTCGACTCCTCTATATCGAATTTAATTACTTTCAGCCCTCCAGATAATCTATGGAATGTGTAAATGTAAAGCAGACCAATAAAGCCCATTTCGAAGGCCGCCAAATAGACGAATGCTTCAAAGGTTGCACCATACCTCACAGCAATAAGACGAGCCAGGCTAAATACAACCAATGCAGTGAGCCTCGTCATCGCACCATATCGACCCGCCACATAGGCCTGCAGCCAAAAATCTACCAACTGCGCAGTGTGAAAGATACTGAATATCATAAGAATAGTGAATAGTTGTAAATGAATGCTTGTTAGATACATCGAGGCAACTGCTATTGTTATAGGGATAACACATAAACAGGCAAATAGACGTAAAGCAAATGCTGAGCCCATTATTTTATGGCCATCATTCGGTCTTATTATCAATTCACGACTTATAATACTATTCAACCCCATGGCCAGTAATGGAGAAACGAGGGAGGACAGGGCCATCAAATAGTTGAATTGACCAAATTGTTCCGGTAACAGATGTCTCGCCACCGCCAGAGTGGTGAAAAACGAGATTGCGACTGAAATAAACTTCTCACAGACCAGCCAGACAGTGCTAATAATTGGGCCTGATGAGTTCGGTGACGCGGAATTCACGCTGACTCTCCTTTTAGATGCGCAAATCTAAGATTTTAGAAGACTACTCTAGCCAAGCCATAATGCAGGCAATCGGGACTACAGAAAAAATACCGTCCACCTTAAGAATATACAGCCACCTGGGCTTGATTAAAAACTAAATTTTTGCGGGACAAAAAAAAGCGGGCCCTGCGGCCCGCTTTGATTACACTTGCTTTACGGGTGTTACTTTCCATCAGCAGCAGTAAGAGTATCAGAGGTCTCAAGACCCAGACGATCACTGTCACCGATATGCTTGTAAGACGCAGACATAGTAATGTCATTTGCCTTAACTGGCGCACTAACATTGATGTTAGCTCTGCTGCTTGGAGCTACATAAATGCCACGAGCCGCAAGATCCGTGTCAATTAATCCACCTACTGAAGTGGAAGTCTTGCCAGCTACAGTACCGAGGGAATACGGACCATATGAAGTTCCGTTCATGGTTATGGTGTAGTCTACAGCTGCTGCAGAAGTGCCGCCATTAGAAACCCAAAGGAAGCGAGACACTGCATCACCCATTGGTACAGCATAAGCCGTCACAGAAGCTCCATTTAGGGTCCAAGAACCCAAGGAACCGTGATCCACGGTCTTGGTTGCAGTAGCAACGCTGTTACTTGTATAGGTAACTACTGTTGAGGCTGTAAAGCTTTGCGCAGCCATTGCAACATCCTCTGAGTTGTCGACCGTAGCAACGATGGTCCCAGAAGCAACGGTAGTATCTGTCACTGCAATCGAAGCACCAGTGGTGGCAAGGGCTACACTGTCTGCGCCTGTCTGAGCCACACCACTGCTAGTGTTTTGAACACCTGCAGTCACTGCATCATCCAGATAAGCGAAGTCGCCAACGATAGTAGTAACCGCGCCTTGAGCAGAGGTCATGACGTCATTAACCGCAGCATCTAGAGTCACGGCACCAGTCGAGGCAATTGTATGCTTATCGCCTTCGGTTCCAGCAGTGAGGGTGGCAGTGATAGTTGCCGAATCCGCATTGGTATTGCCAGCGACATAGTTTGAAGCGTAGACCTTCTTATCGTTCTCAACGTCAATAACACCGTCAAACTTTGCAGTAACTGCATAGGTAATCTCATCGATAACGGTACCAAGAGCGCCTGTAGCCGTGGTGGCGTCCATAGCAACGCCTGAAGCTGTAGCTGCAGCATACGAAACCGTGACTGCCTTAGTGGCCTTCAGTCCAGCAACAGAAACATCAGGGGTTGGAACAGCAATTTCGGCCCCAACAGTCGACGCACCGCCGGAAACTGATGTCACGCGGTAAGTGACCGAGGTGTTATCAGAGTTAATCAAACCCAGCTGAACCCAAGAAGGGTTGTCACAGACCACTGTATCAGCAACAGCAACGTCAGCCGCAAGCTTGGGGGTGAAAGTAATGGTATCGTTGGAGGTATCATTAGCGGTGATACGATGATCAACGGTCGTTCCATCGAAGTTACAAATGTCGCCAACAGCCAGCTTGGAGGAGTCTAGGGTGTTTGCGTTGCCAGACTCAATCAAAGAAGTTGTAACGTTACCGGAAGCAATACCTGTTGCACCAATTCTTGAAGTTCCTGACGCACTAGAGGTCCCTGGTTTCCGGCCATACAGGTTAGTTGGCCAGTTATAGTTGGTCGCCTTAGCAGTGTTGTAAGTGAGTGTTATTGTATCATTCTGGGCAAACTGAGCACCGAGACTGAGAACTGCACCAGATGTTGCAACACCATCAGCTTCAGTAACCTTATCAATGCCTTCTGCAGTGTGTTTTACCGCCACTTGGGTACCGAAATTCGAAGTAACCCAAGTCGCCGCTGCGGCCTGACCAGACACAGCAGCAATCGCTGAAGCCAGTATAAGTTTCTTGTACATAATATATTATCCTTATCAAAATTTCATGAAATTTCTTATTAAGTTAAACAAAACAACGGCCTATAACTTAGCTAAGTTAGCCGAAGCAATGCCGTGCGGGAAGACCCACGATCCTCACTATACGAACATGAAACTTCGGTGTCAAGCGGGTAAAAACCGCTTTTATAAGTATATTTTTTACCGCGGACGGTTTCCTACTCTACCAAACAGCACGCCATCAAATAGCAGGCTAGTTAATCAGTCATTTGCATCTAAGTACCTCAACCTCTCGTTAAACGCTTCTCTTATACGGTCCCATTCGGACAGCTGCTCCATAACACGGGGCGTAATTAGCATAACAAGCTCTGTTCGATCAGAGTTGCTTGAATCCGACTTAAACAAACCGCCTACGAGCGGTATTTTTGATAGTCCCGGCACCCCACTCTCCCCACCAGAATAACTCTCAGAGATTAAGCCTCCCAAGATCACCATCTGCGAGCTTTTGGCAACCACCTCTGTTGATATAGACCTCTGGAAAATATCTGGATTGCCTCCGGCGCCAGCAGATCCAGGCACGGAGTTAGATATTGTCTGGTCGATCTGCATGACAACCGTACCCATACTATTGATCGAGGGCTTCACATTAACACTGACACCGGTCTGTCTGTAAACGGATGTGCTAGTTTGCCGCTGCCCACTTATTGGGTCTGAAGTTGTTTCACCGACGACAGATACATCCGACCCAACATCAATCCTTGCCGTAACACCGTCCCTGACCATAATAGATGGATTTGACAGCACCTTGACCAGGCTGTTTACAGCCAAAAAACTGGCATCTAAAGGACCCTCCGCACCAAGAACACTAAATCCAATACCACCGACTGTTGAAGCTCCAAAAGCTCCTTGGGTAGTTACCGACACCTCTCCACGCTGCAACGCCCATTCCACCCCATATTTAAATTCATCCTTCAGAGATACTTCCGCTATCATGATATCAAGCATGACTTGCCTGGGAGGTACGTCTATTGATCTCATTAAAGGAAGTATTGCCTCGTATTCTGAGGCCTCAGTGTAAAATATTATTGAATTTGATTTGGGGTCAACCACCACAGCTATCTTATCGCTTGCTGAAGCACTAGAACGTGCTTGCGAGGGGGCATTACCCGTAGTCCTCCCACCTACCACACCGCCTTCTGCAACACCCTGTTTTGCGGAAATCAACTCCCTTATTATGAGGCCCAAGTCAGCCGCACTAGAATATAACGGACTGTAAACAAAAAATTGCTCGGAGAGCTGCTCACTTGGTATATCAATCAAATTAGCCCAATACATAACCCTATCAAAGAGAACGGCATCAGTTGCAAAAACTGCTATCGCATTCAAGTGAGCCAATGGGACTAGCGATAGGCTCTTACCCATAGGATCACTAAGACCTATCTCAATCCCCTCATTTTTGAGCAATGTGGCAACCTCTCTTCCAAAAACTTCTGACGCTAAATGATCTAATTTGATGACTCCAATGTTCTTACCTCTCATTGCTGGGGTATCTAGCAGTGCAACGAGCTCTAAAGCTTGAATTATTTCAGAACGCTGACCCTCCAAAAATAAAGCGCTTTGAGCGAAATCAGGTGTTATTTTTAAATTTAGAAGTGTTTTTAGTGTCCGCTCGGTACTTGTTTTTATCCCAAACTGAAGCGGCACCACCTGAAGGATCTTTTGAGACGTCTTTGGAACTGATTCATTTGTTGCTCCAATACCAATGACGGCCTTTGAATCAGTGCCATCATTACTAGGTCGATAAACGAAGAATATGGAATTATCATAATCCAGCTGGATTCCTCGCTTTGACAATATTTCACTTACGAAATCAAAGAGTTCCCTGGCATTCAGAGGATCGGAAAACCTGAGAGATATGCTTTCTGTATTCCTTGGGGCCTCTTTTTCGAAGGTACTATCGAGCACATAATTAACACTTAGCAAATCCCCAAGAGTATAGTGAATGAAGTCTAGCAGGGGCATACTTTCAGCGGACAATTTAAAAATCGCATCACTTTTAAACGCGTCTCTGGGCAGATCAGAGCCTTTGCTGCCAATCTTATAGCCTGATATTGGCTCAAGACTGATCAGCCTACCCGCATCAGTCTCTTCCTCATACACAGAAACAGAGCTCTGCGGACCATTAATCACCATCTCTGGCGGCGACTTATCACCATAATCAAGGTATGAATTCTCAATCATTAATCGCTTATCGAGATCTGGCTTATCTGGAGTTCCAGAGCAACCCGCTGTGACCATGGAGATAATTGCTACTCCCAACACTTCTCTGATATTGTTCATTACCTACCTCTTTCAAATTTGCCTTTCGACTAGGCAGACTAATCGCAATATGCTGTCGAAGTTGTGGCGAAAATGCGTTTTATCACTCGCTCGCCTTTGGCTCAAACAGCCGTAGAATCATCGTCGACTCTTGATCTCCAACCAGTGTAACCTGTCTCTCCAAGATTGAGGAAACAGTGTACTCTCCTACTACTGAACCAACGACCACCTTTCTCAATCCATTATTGTCTGCACTAAGGTCTCTAATTACAGCAAAATAGACGCTACCCTGAAAAATTCCAATAAGATGCACCCTATTAGCATTGAAATCAATTTCGGTTTTTTCCTCGATATCTTCTTGAGTCTCATCTAATGAAAGCTCTATTTCTCCGTCAGGTTTCCTCACAGCTGTGGAATCAATTAACTTCTGAGAATAGTACTGATAATAATCATTAGCCAATTGGCCATCACTCATGTCAGGCATCTCAATAGATTTATAAGCCGAATTACTTCTAGATTCTGTGGGTATAACTCTATGTACAAAGTCAAAAGCTGCAAATAACGTTAGCACGAGTAAGATCGGCAAAGGCGCGCTATACTCAAAGACGTTTGATTTTAAGCGTGATAATGAGTTCCAGCCAAATTTAGTCAATTTCATCTCCAAAAGATGAGCCCATGGCATACAACTCAATCGTCAAAAAAACTTCTACTGCTCCAAAAAAATCTTCTCCCTTTGGTTTTACAATGTGCCTTGACTCTACTACCCGAAAGAGCCTTGGTGACGCAGCTAAATCCCACTGCAACTGGATGGCGTCAGCAAAAGAGCCTGTATAGCTAATTTTTGCTCGCAATGTTCGATAAGGCCCATCCCTATCAAAAACCCAAACAAAGCTACGCACCGCAAGATCACTAGAAGATATGACCTCCAAAATTTCAGACTGGGCATCCAGCTTAAGAGACTCAGAATCATCAAAAAGTGATGCCTTGAGGTCTGCTAATCTATCAGCAAAAGCATCATTAGCATTGTTGACCTCCTCAACACTACCAACCAATCGCTGCATCTTTAGCAATTGAGACTTTTCTATTTTCAGGATAGATATCGCCTCATTCTGCCAAGCAGTCAGAGGTACAATAAAAAACTTTGTCAGACTAAGCATGGCTAACACTACCAAAAGGATGCGGATATTAAATTGACCATTCATCCTGAGTTCCTGTCCTCGCGAGACCGAACAAAACCTGAGGAATCCTTGAGGGCATTCATCTTGACAGATCGGTCGAATACCTGTCTTGGGGGCTCACTATAATCAATTCGCCTCAAACCAATCTTGACCGAAAACCGTTCTCCGCCATTTTCTTTCTGAATTGCAGATGATAGCTCAGCTGAAAGAACTCTAAAATCATCTCGCAAGAACTGCAACACCTCCGTCGCATTTACGTGATTGCAGAAAATTTCAATATCAGTGTCAGTAGTATTTACAGCAAAAAAAACAACGCCCATAGACTTTAGGTCAAGCAATAGGTCCCAACCAGTCGAAATCTGCCCTCTTCGGGAAATAGCTTCGTTAATTGCATCTAGCACTCGTTTTCTCTCAAAGGCTAAATCTCTGATCCGAGCAACCTCTTGTGCTGCAGGACGAATCGCCATTAGATCTTTCTCTTGAAAGCGATCTGAAAGACCAATGAAGAGAGATGTTATGCCAAGATAAATACTGACCAATACAGCAGTTACCTTGACCCAATGCTGAGCTGTTTCAAATCGCAAGTTGGCCCAATTTGGCCCATTATAAAAGCTCTTTGGCGATTGCATTAGAGATTTAAACATGCCAACTAGAATTACATCTAAAGAGTCGGACTGCGAAAGCCTTGTCAAGGAGATATCTTCCTCAAATTCTCCATCTAAATCAGCGTTAATATACCGCCTAAATATTGCCTCCTCGCCTTCGATGGATACGAGGCCTGAGACTGTCATCGAGGCAAACATTGAGGATCCTAATCTTTCCAGTGAAACAGCTTCACCAACACCAAAAACTTGAAGGCATGCAGACTCTGGAATAATGAATAAAGGATTGGCACTCAAGCGGTCTATTAAATCTTTCCGAATAACCCATGACGTTACGCGATGAGAGTGATCGGAAATGCGTTTAATTCTAATTATCAACTTTCCCTTGTAGGGGTACCGCCATAATTCATTTTTAAGGATCCCCTTCAAATCCCTCAAACTTCCAACAGGGTAGTCTTTCACAGTCTCAAAGTAGTGTTTACGAGCTACTACCAGAAATAATTTTCTAACAGGACGCTCAGACATTAAGGCCGACAGCTGAGTGGAATCTTCATCTATACAAAAATTATGAAGGCCTCCAGACCAATACCCAACAAAGCCAAGCAGCCTCAAAAATGCTTTATCAGCTATTGACTTAAGATAGATTTTTATGATTTCTAAACCCTCGCCCACTTTAACCCCGCTCTATGGAAGGCGGCAATTGTACACTTTTAGGTCCGTAATGAAACCTAAATACTTAAATACCTAGTGAGATTAGAGGCCTAAAAACAGACACCAAAAAAGAGCACTAAATTATAACTTTACTCCTTCAGTCTCACTTCAAATGGAGGTTTTGAACCTGATGTCAAACTAATGACGCGCGATTCAATCCATAAGTTATCAGCCCCGGTTACTTGAACCCTTATCTCTACGTCATTTGAGCGATATGACGCAACCGTATGGCTTTGGTATTCCTCTGGTAGCAGAGAGATTAGTTCATTTGGTGACCAATTGCGAGACCTCCTGGCCTTTATAAACTCCTCTGCGGCTGATGGCTCTAGCAAAATAGTCAAAAGTTCATCTGGAGCATTAAGTAGATTTGTCTCATAAGGCGCACTTATATCAGAAACTTCATTAAGCACTCTCAGCTCGGCCTGACTTTCTGAAAAAATCCAAGACAGTAATTTATTATTCTGAGCATATCCATTAATAAATTGTGCGCCATTTGGAAGCGAAACTGGCTCATCTCCATTACCCTCCCAACTAACCAAGTCATCATCCTGCATATCTCCCCAGGTCCCTAGGTACCTCTCCACCTCTTTTTCATTGAAAGAAAGGCCAAGTAAAACTGGTTTCCATAGAAAGTGGCCTACAAACATTTGAGGTATTAGTCCATTCATATCCTGAATCCAAACCTTGACTCCTTTGCTCCAGTTTATTTCATCACCATAGCGATTCATGGTTGGCCTTGACAACAACGAATATGAGGAGTCAGCAACATCATAGGGTCTTATTTTTTCAGAGAGCTGAAGGAATATAACCTCATTGAGCACAGATTTTGCTTTAAGTTCAGCAAATACTCTTTGATCAAACTGTGAAGCCATTTCTAGCTGATTTTGTGCCGTTAGTGTAAACCTCACAGCCAAAATTGATATCACGGCGCTGATAAGCAACACCTGCAGTAATGCAACTCCAGATTCCGATCTTGAGCCAGTTAATCCTCCATGCACCCTAGCAATCACAATGATCCTCATGAGACACGTCATCCGCAGGCGCTATATCTTCGTTTCTATATCCCTCGGAATCTACTTTGTAACTCTTATTCTTGTATCTTGACAGGAGGCCTCGCTTTTCAGAAGCGAGCGATGCCTCTATCTGGAAGGGACCTTCGTCAGTCACAAATGTTAGTCGGGCCCTCATTGGAGCAAACCAAGCTTCTAATCCATTATAGGAATCCGTCCATAATGGAGGCGGAGTAGCAAGATCACCAGTCTCCTTTTGACGGATATCATTCCAGCCAAAATACTCAAATTTTGGGCTCTCTACTGACTCAAATATCGTTATGGGCTTCGAGAAATTTAATAGCTGAGTAGTAGAGACCAATAGAGACCTATTCATTGGCCATTCTTCATAGAACACATCGAAAGAGAGATCGTCGTTTTGAACGGTAGAAAATCGGACAACGGAGAAATCTCCCTCGCTATATATTGAACGACTCGCAACAGCAACGAATCCGTTTCTATTCCCCTCAAAGTAGTTAAATGGCCTTCCTCGGTCATCAAAGGCAATATAGGGTATCAGGCTATCTAGGACGCTCTGGACGAGCACAATGTTTTTCGCTTCGTGTAGAAGAGTATCGAAACGACCTAGCTGCCCATCCCAGCGTTGAGCGAATAATCCATATGCGCTAGAGCCAATCAGCACCACCAAAGACAGCATCGACATACTGATTAACAACTCTAAAAGTGTAAAACCACCCGACTGTCTCACCAACTTACCTCTAAAAAGCTATAACCTCTTGTTTGTGTTTTATTCGTCACCTCTAGATCTATTTGCCATAGGAAATACCGGATTTCATCGCCATAGTCTTCTTGCAAGAATTGAGAAGGCTCTCCCTCATAGATCGGCATAGCCTTCCAGCTGTATTCCAAATGCCCAAATTTCCCTTCTCCGTAACGCAGATCAGAGTTGGAATTTTCGCGCATGACTTCCACTATGTTTGAGTGGATAGACGGGACAGCTGAAGAAATTTGAAGCGCCGATTCCGCCTTTATACTACTAAGCAGAGCACCCCGATAAACTTCCGACATAGCAGTCAGTGCAAGGAACAAGATGAACCCAGAAATAAGCACTTCGAGGAGCGTAAAGCCACCATGCCTTCTTGGCATTAGCAAAGAGTCAATCCTTATCATGACGCACTTGGCCCATAAACAAAGCTAGATCAATCTCCTTCTCCTGATTCTGGACATAGACTTTTATTAAATCAAGACTTGGAAAACCATTTCGATCAAAAGATAGAACCTGATCTGAAAATCTCAAATATTCATAACTGCTTTCAACAGCCTCCCATTCACGCCCTATGAGGGAAATTCTATTTTCATTGAGATGGAGTTTTACGCCTGCCCCTGAGACAAAAGCCTGTAAACTGACCCGCTTTATCAAGCTATGTAATGATATGAACTCACCTTGAGCCTTGACTCGATCAACCGAAGAAACGGTAGCGCCTCCGACTATACTAAGCATGGTCATCATGATGAGGATTACCACGAGCAGCTCAACCAGTGTCATACCCTTTGAATATTTTAGAGTCATGACCTAGATACCTATTTCATTTACTGCAACAATACTTAACAGCATTGTCACCACCACACTCCCCACTATGCATCCCATAACAAGAATGAGGATAGGCTCGAGCAAAGAGGTCATCCTCCCTACCCAGGACTCAAACTCATGACGAGCTCGGGAACTAATCTCAAGAAAAACTGGCGCAAGTTGCCCGCTTTCCTCACCAACCTCTATTAGCGATAACAGAAAATCTGGAAAAAGAGGGCTGGATCTAAAACTTCTTGATAATGTTTCACCTTTCTTAACACGCTCAGTAGCTATTATAAGATCTTGCCTCAAAGTTTTATTTTTGATGCTTCCAGCGGCCATTTCCAAACATTTGTCAATCATAACTCCTGACTGCAGCATCATCGCAACAGCCGTGTTGAACCGAATTCTCTCGGTTAAGACACTAGCGCCCTTGACTCCAGGCACGTAAAGCATCATTGCGTCAAACTTTATAGCACCTGAACTAGTGCGAATTGCAAATATAATTCCTCCGATGGTCACCACAAGGCCAACTAGCAAAAACCATTGATACTTAATCATCCAATTACTTAATCCAAGCAGGACAGCCGTATACACCGGCATCTCTGGTACCCCAACAAATAACCCACTCATTTGAGGAACAATATAATTAAAAATAAAAACAATAGAAAGAATGCAAACAGTGAAGATTGCTGCGGGGTAGGTAAGTGATTGGATGATTTTTCGCTTCAGATCAGACTGAAACTTAATATCCTCTGCCAAACGAGAAAAAACATCAGGCAAAGTACCAGTGGACTCTCCTAGCTGCACAAGATTAATGTAAATAGGGCTGAAAATATCTCCCCGCTCCTCCATCGCGGATGAGAGACCATATCCTCTACGGACGTCATCATGCAATTGACCAATCAACTTAGCTTGGGGGCTACTAGCTGCATTACGCTTGATCACCGAAAGGCCCTTGTCAATAGTAACACCTGCATTCAGCAATAGAGATAGTTCGGATGTAAAATACTCGAGCTCTTCCGATGTTACCCTAACTCTCGAAAACAGGGCAGAACCTTTACTACTCTGTCTTTTCTCTTCAATAGAGACAATCATGAACCCAGACTGACTGAGAGCGGAACGCGCATCCTCCAAATCCATAGCTTCTATTTCACCATCAATTTTTGCTGATTGATGATCGTAGGCTTTGTAAACGAAAAACTTCATTTTAGCCACACACACGATAGATCTCATCGATAGTAGTTTTTCCTTGCAATACTTTGAGAATTCCATCCTCTATAAGATCCCTGAACCCCTGTTCACGGTTATAGCGCTTCGCATTGATCAGAAATTTATCGTCTTTAGGAATCATCCGCAATTGATCATCACATCTCAGATATTCTATGATCGCAACCCGCCCTTTAAAGCCTGTGTGACTGCATTTCGCACAGCCAACCGGCTGCCTTAGACTCAAATTTTTCAGCCCAAATTGCTTGGATAATTTTTCAAGATTATGTTCTTTAATTATCATTTCGGGATTTTCCACTGGCTCAGCGCAGTGGTTACAAAGTCGCCTAGCAAGTCTCTGTGCGATAATTGATAGCAAAGCTGCATTGAGCAAGAACTCCTCCACTCCGAGGTCAAGTAATCGGGTAAAAGCACTTGCTGCATCATTTGTGTGGACTGTACTAAAAACTAAATGTCCCGTCAGAGCCGCTTGCATTGCGATTTGACACGTTTCTCTGTCTCTTATCTCCCCAACCATTATTACGTCAGGGTCTTGTCTGACAATACTCCGAAGTCCAGCACTGAAGTCAAAACCAATTTCGGGTCTAACGTAGACTTGATTGAGGCCATCAAGCTGATACTCAACGGGGTCCTCGAGGGTAATAATCTTTATATCTTTCTCATTTAACTTATTAAGGAAAGTATACAGCGTTGAGGTCTTTCCGCTCCCAGTTGGTCCTGTCATGAGAATAACACCGGCAGTATGACCCAAATCTTCTTGAACAGCAGTTAAAATATCGACTGGAAGATCCAAAAAATCCATATCATAGGTGATCGAATCTTTTCTTAAAAATCGCAACACCATACTCTCGCCTTTATTGACAGGTAGAGAGGAGACCCTAATATCGAGAGATATATTAGCAACTCGCATTTCAATCTTCCCATCTTGAGGCCTTCTTTTCTCAGAAATATCCATTCCTGACAAGATTTTCAACCGTGAAATAAGTAGCAATTGCAAGCGAACGGGCAGTAAGTCAATGTCATGCAAAACCCCATCAATACGATAGCGAACTCTATAACGATCTGCTACTGGTTCGACATGCATATCCGACGCCCTCATTCTAAGCGCCCTTGAAATTAACGAATTTAGCAGATTTACTGTTGGCGCTTCGCTAGCCAGCTCCCTGAGACGATCCTCTTCTAGATTGGAGAGGACATCGTCTAATTCTTCAGCATCAGACTGCAAATCAGACAATTTAAGAGTTAGCAGACCAAAATCTGAGTCAGATGCGACAATGATGCGATATTTCCAGCCATCATTTATTAAAAACTGAGTTACGTCCCAATTCAGCGGAGACTTGGTAACAAAAATATACGACTGGTTATTAGACTTTCCGAAAAACAACCACCCATTCTCAATCAGAAACGATTTGGGTAATTTCTGATCGTCCTTCGGGGGAATCCAGCTGTCTCTCTCCTCTTCGGTTAATACCGGCACATCGAGGTACTTTCCGTATATTGCAGGGAGAAGCTCCTCCGAAAAGCTGCCCATATTCAGTAATATTTTTTCTAACTGACCACCTGCTTTTGCCTGATAGGCCATACCCTTGCGAATATCATCTATGCTCACTCCATGATCGATTAAGGCTTCTTGTAAAGTCATCATTCGTGCAACACATCAGCCGCATTATTTTCGCCACCTAAAAGCCCGTCTTTGCCATAACTCAGAAGAACAAACATCTCACCGTTAGGTCCGGGAGACTTATAGCTATACGCAGTTCCCCAAGGATCAGAAGGAACTTTTTTCGGTAAATAAGGGCCATCCCAACCTGGCTGTTCAGACGTGACCAATTCCGTAATGCGCACAGGATATCGGCCCATATCTAACCGATAAGTATCTAACGCAGTCTCAATCATTTGCATCTGCGCCTTAGCAGTTTTTACCTTAGTAGAGTCAACCTTGGAAAACATTGAGGGAGCGACAAGAGACATGAGCAGCCCCAAGATTACCATCACTATGAGAAGTTCAATCATTGTAAATCCGCTACACTTTTTGTTATCACTCATCGGGAGTTACTCCTTAGTTTCATGTTCGCTTAGTCCTAGTTTTTCAAAAGTACTTGATTAACGTCCAAAGTACCTGTTTATTGATGATGAAAAGGCAATATCAACCTTTTCATCAAGCCAGCCGATGGTCTCATATCGGCGAACGATCTATCCATATCCAGATACAAAGTCAACTTTACGAGATCATTTTACGTGAAAATTAAGCAGAAGATAAGAGCAATGGTCTGCCGCTTTCACAGCGACACTCAGCAGTCAACTACCAGCAGCTTTCGCTTCTTTGGAGAACTCTTTTCCACCAAGAGGTATGATCAAGATACCAGCGGACTGTCTTACGAATTCCTGACTCAAATGTCTCCTTGGGGATCCACCCCAATTCACTGCGAATTTTTGACGCATCAATCGCATAGCGAGCATCGTGGCCCGGTCGATCCTCTACAAATCGGATTAAATCGCGGTAATAGTCAACACCATCAGGCTTTTCGGGCACTAGTTCTTCAAGCAAGCTACAAACCATATTCACTACCTCTATATTTGTCCTTTCATTATGGCCGCCAATGTTGTACGTACCCCCTACTGACCCTTCCATAACTACTTTTAATAGAGCCCTTGCGTGATCTTCAACATATAACCAATCACGAATCTGACTACCATCTCCATAGACCGGCAAAGGCTTGCCCTGAAGTGCATTAAGGATGATGTTGGGGATCAATTTCTCTGGAAAGTGGTACGGGCCGTAGTTATTCGAGCAGTTAGTGATAATTACAGGCAACCCATAAGTGCGACCCCAAGCCCTTACTAAATGATCTGAACTGGCCTTGCTTGCAGAATAAGGAGAAGAGGGGGCATAGCGCGTATTCTCAGTAAAAAAACCGCCTGTGCCCTCAAGGTCACCAAAGACCTCATCAGTTGAAATATGATGAAAACGAAACTGACATTTGGCGCTACCCGATAGGGTTTCATAGTATTGTCTAGCTTGCTCGAGCAGATTGTAAGTACCCACAATATTCGTGTGAATAAACTCACTAGGACCATCAATAGACCGGTCAACATGGCTTTCGGCTGCAAGATGCATTACTGCAGTTGGTTTGTAACGGTCAAAAATTCTGGATATTCCCACTTCATCACAGATATCGACCTGCTCAAACTTATAGCGACAGTTCCTCTCAGCGCCGGGCAGGGAGTCGAGGTTGCCTGCATACGTCAGTTTATCAACATTGATAACATTGAAATCTGTATTCGCCAGAATATGGCGGACAACAGCACTACCAATGAAGCCGGCACCACCAGTTAAAAGAATCTTCAAAGTTTACCCTTAATGTACATAAAATTTTTAACGTTTTTCGAACAGAGCCAAGTACTGCGCCCTGACCAGGCTCCACGTGTACCTCCGCATGGCCACTTCCAGCAGAGCATCTCCCTCAACAAGAGCAACACCATTTGTAATCGTAGCCTGCAAGCTTTCTACTGAGCCAAAAAACATCCCATTATCTTCCATAGTCGCTCGGTTATAGGGGCAATCGAAAGCCACAATTGGTTTACCAAAATGCATCATCTCTACCAGAGAGGGATTAGTACCACCGGCAGAATGTCCATGAATGTAGACACTGCAATTACTTCGGTACGCACAGAGTATTTCTAGATCATATATAGGATCTAGCAACCTAAGATTGCAATGCTCGGAATATTTTTTAAGTAGCTTGCGACCATAGTCTGACGATCTCCAATTACCAATGAAACACAGCTCCTCATCAGTACCTGCAAAGGCTTCTAATATGACATGCACGTTATTTTCCGGCTCAATACGACATAGCGCCAGGGCATAGGGACTCTCAGTATCTAGGTCTAAATCCCCAGCGCACTCCTTCAAACTAACTATCGCATGATCACCTCCATAAGCAATAGTCTCACATTCCCTTTCATAGGTATCGTTAATGTAGTCTGCAATAGCCAAGTTATCAGCCACAACTTTGGTCGAAAACCTAACAGCCAAACCTTCCGATAACCTTAAAAACAACTTTGCAAGGCCTCGCCACTTCTCCCGACGCCACTCGATACCATCAATGTTGGTCACAGTATACACATGAGGGCATAAAATCCTCATCACAGGGATAATAACCGCACCAGACGTGCCCAAGATCAGTAAATTTCGATGCCCGGTGATCACTGCATGCAATACTGACAAGATATCATAGACAATGCTGACAGGGCCATTTGCCTTTAGAGGGAGATAGACTAACTTAGCACCCTTGTGCTTTTCAATTCGGTGATTGTAATGAACTCCGGAACAATATACCGTCATTTGACGCTCACCACCATCAATTAGATGCTCTACCAGCGTTTCGAACCCGCCGTAAGAGGCTGGAACTCCTACGGTACCAATAATAGCGATCTTCATATTACTTATTCTTGTTCGTACCTGAACCCAGGAGCGCTGATTTAATACGCACAAATTTTGGCATGTGACGGCCTAAAAATTGCTTGATCACTCCGCCTTTCTCCGGATACCAGACTGTCGTCCTAACCGTTCCTGCCTGTTCCATTTGAGTATATCCGTAAGCCGCTATTGATCGACGGAATTTACCCTTAGGGAAACTAATCGGATCATATCCATGCAATGTATAGTCTCTGGTAAACATAATGACCGCTCGGTTAAATAGAGGCTCAATTAGAGTAGGAGTAGGATTGTTTTTACGGCCATCTGCCAACTTGAGCTGACCCGAATAAGCTTCTTGCCAGTCCTCATTAAGATAAATCAAAATATTAATATTGCGAAACCAGCTGGGACTTTCCGGGTGATAGTTGAAGTCAACATGCATATCAAGGAAACTACCTTCTCCCCCCTGATGGATCCCGCCACCATGAAAGTTAGGATCGATAAATATTTTTTGCCCAGTTAATGCAGAAACCCAAGATTCAAAACGAGAAGATAAAAGATCCACTTTTAGCTCAGCAAATGCAGGGCACAACAAGTCAAAATCAGCTTTCTCAAACTTATTTTTAGCGAATATATAATCACGGCTTTTATTTGTGTTAATTGCGTCAGGATCCGGTAGCAAGCTGAGCGCATCTCGAAGTTTTAATGAATCACAAAAACCATCGATAACAATGTGCTCTATAGGATCAGCATCTAAAAACTGTCTATGAAGGGACGCAACATTGTGCTCGAGGAAATTAAAATTAATCATAGATAAAGTCACTCACCCAATAGAGATACTTAACAAAATAAAAAGAGAATCTCGATCACTTGTTTCAAAATATTCTTCTAAGGTTAGCTATGACTTTAACCGCGATATAGGTAAGTATCGATGGCCTATAAGACTTAGGCAAACCGCTTAAAAGCCTGAGATCATAGAGTATTGTAGCATTAAGATTTACAATTTTTTTCATAACATAGTCAAAATTAAAAGTCTGGGATCCAATTTGGTTATCAGCATGAAGGCGATAATAAATCAAAGGTGCTGGCAGAAAAAAAATACTGCCACATATCGAGGTTACAACTGCAAACCAATGATCATGAACCACACCTACAGGGATTGGCCCCAAGTCAAAAATCTTTTTCCTGGCAGCATAATTCAAAGACATCGCACATCCTGCTACTGGATTCTGACATAGCATTCTAGTGATGGAATTGACCAAGTAGCAGGGGTCCATTTTTTGCAAACTAAGCAAAGTATTCTTACCAGAGCCATCGTTCATCCTCATTATTTCAAGATCGGAGAAAACCATTTCCGGATGACTTTCCCCGCTGTAACAACTTAAATGCTGTTCAACCTTGCTCCTAAACCAAACATCGTCCTGGTCGCAAAAGAAGTACACATCTGCCCGAACGTTTTCAAGCAACCAATAGAAACTGGCTGAACTTCCTAAATTATCACCAATATAGACCTTGAATTTTTCGGGGAAGCGAGACTGATAACCCTGCAGGATAGCAACGGTCCCATCAGTAGACCCATCATCCCTAACATGAACCACAATATTCTGATGAGATTGATCAATTAAAGAATCCAACTGCTCCCGCAGATACTGTTCTCCGTTATACGTTGACAGCAATACAGCAGCACTGATCGCCTCTTGACTTTCTAATGCGCTAAGTCCTCTGTCCACACTATCCTCAATCTCGAGCACCATTTTTAAACACGAAGATTTGTTTGGTAAAGCCAATTAATATGTTGAATATCCAAAGCCCTGCCCTCAGCAAGCGATCCCACCGCAGCCCAAATGACCTCAGACATCCATCAGACCTGCCGTCAAAAAGTGCTTCGTAGTAGCTAACAAAGGCGGCGTCCCAATCTAAGCGGTAACATACCCACATAAGACAATATATTCAACCAATATGGGCCTTTGAAACCCCAAAAGTTTAAGTATTGTTTGTTTATTTAATCTTAATCGTCCATCAGGGAGATATCTCTGACCTCGATCAATTCAACCGGCTAATAAGTGCGAGCGAGGCCATAACCCAGTCCCAACTGAGCTTTCGGCAGAGAGATGCTATTTCGCCCCCCCATGACTCATACTTGCCAGACTATGACGTCTGTCCTGTGGCCACTTGCCCTCGTTGCTGGGAGAAGCAAAGAGGTTTTCAAAGTTTTCCATAAGAATATAAATTAATGCCGAATTTAGGATTGTCAGATTCGGATTAGTAAACCCAGACAAGAAAAACAAGCAAAATAACATCACCACAAAAAGACGCCTAATGGTCGATACCGCCACAGACTGACTTAACCTGTAAGCAATAAAAATCCATAGGCAGGCCACAAAAACCAAGCCGTATTGAAGCCCAAGCGCAAACCACTGATTTTCATATTGAAAAGGTAGTTCAACTGAACGGATATATCCAGGTATATAGGCGCCAGCACCGTATCCAATTAGCGGAGATCCAGCAATATAATCGAGTAGCTTTGATGACTGGATAAATTTGACGGTTAGAGAATAGATATCAAAAGATCTGGTATTATAGATCTCAAGATATGGGGCATAATTTGCCAGCAAAAATGGGCCAACCAAAATTGTCAGACAAATTATCAAGATGGTAACACCAGAGTACCTTGGTGAAGAAAGCAGTTTGTACAGGAAAGTTAAAGCCAACACTATCCAGATGAATCTTGTCATTGACTGTACTGAATTAATGACCCCCAAAACAACAACCAGATTCCACTTGCCAGAGCTTATTGAAAACTCTGGGCGGCCCAACACCAGTGCCAAACAGGTAAAGTAGCAGACAACCATATCTGTCGATGTCACTAATCTAAATAGATTGGAGTCGCCTAAGAAGATTTGAAAAACAATCCCTGGCATCAAACCATCAAGCATCGGCAGCACTGTACGCGGCTCAAGAATACCAGCTATACAGAGTATAAAAAGTAGTAGCTTTGCTAGACAATATAGACCAATCGCAGAGCAGATAGTCTTTACCAGAGAGGAATAGCTCAACATCCTACTCCGCAGCGATAGGGTAACAATAGCAGTAATGAAAATGACCAGCATTATAGACGAGAGGGATTTTAACGGTCCGCTAATTCCATAATCTGTTTCGATAAAACCGCGTAACAGCTGCAAGCAAAGGAACAACACTACTGCCGCAAGCCAGATCACGGCTCGATAAGAGAACACTGTGCGCCTGCTATAATGATGCAAACCGAAAAATAATGTGACGGCGAGCAGAAGAAATATTTTGACTGAAGCCAACAAACTAGATGGAATAACAATCAGCAACCAAAGAAATGGTAGTACACTCAGCGCATAAAATTCTTGAAAGGTATATTTTTTAGTCATAGCCAGCGTTATCTAAGACCAATTGCGTGAATCGCTCCATCAGCTTATCAATTCGATAATCTTCAATATCGGAAGATAGTCTTTTTTGACCATATTGCAGCTCAGACAATGAGAGTGCAATATCTGAAATCTCAGACAACCGATATTGATGACCAGCTCCCGACTCCCGGAGAATACGAGCTGGCGTGGGCGCATTGCCAATTGAAATGATAGGCTTTTGCGCAACCAAATAATCAAATAGTTTCATAGTCACAACCGACTGATCTGGTCCTGTAAACAATAACAAATAATCGGCCCGAGCCTGAGCCTGAACTATCTCATCGCGAGGGACGGGAGGCAACACCGACCCAAATGATTTTATTATGGCGATTTCTCGCTCGCTGTAATTACCCATAAATACGATATTAAGACGATCTTTATTACTTTCCTCTAATAAATGGAAAGCACGGTCAAACGCCTCAAGTGATTGAAATATAGACCGCCTGGATCGCTCAATGGCCCCAGAGTACAGGATGTTAACATTATTGCTACTAGGAAAGTATGTCAGTTTAGGGCCGTCCACTGGTCTTATGTGATTTTGCTCTGCTACTGGTTGGAAGCCATTAGTAATAGTCACAAATTGACCTGAACCGGAGTACCTCATCTTAAAATCATCTGTAAGTGCATCAGAAACGCTTACTACAGCTCGGGCGTTAGTTATAGCTCTGTATTCCAGCTTTTGATTAAAGTAATTCGACAACCAGTTCTTGCGGCCCAGAGGCTCATAAGTCAGGCCATCGCGAAAATCGATAAACATCGGACAGTTGTATCTCTTACTGATGGCGATACCCACATCTGCAAACTCCGGCTGAGGCACGCTGACCACAACCGCATCCAGGTCATCCAAATCGTAATTGAGAGCCTGGGCTCCCAAAAAGTATTTATAGAAGGAATGATGCTTAATACCAAAAATATAATATTTTAGTTTTCGATAAACTCGATAAACTGTAGCTAACATTGAAGATCTCTGACCCACAGCTACGGCCATATCTTGAGGCGCATAGACATAGTCTAATCGCTCACTGCCAGGAAAATAATTAGTAAAAACTATGGTTTGATTCCCAGACCGTCGCAAGCTCTCGCTCAGCCCCCTCATCCTCAAAGATCCGGTGCTTTGGCCATCAAAATAACTACACAAAATAAGAATCTTTTTCATTGCAGCCTCATAGTCACCCTTTAAATTAGCGCTCTTACACAATAAACAGGCAAGAGAATAGCACTTAACATCAAGATCAGGCGCGCCTGGCTTATGGGCAACAAATAGTGCTTTTGAGAGAAAGAGAAATGAATGATAAAGGTAACCACTGCCGAGATCATTGTTGCATTAGCTGCGCCGGCTATCCCATATCTCGGGATAAGTAGCCAATTAAGTATAAGATTCAGCACCATACCAATAATATTAATCAGCGAAATTACACCAGTCTTATTGGCAAGGGACAGTCCTGGAAAGAAAACGTAACAATTAGAAATAAATACAGTAATACACAATATAGCTATAACCTCAGTCGCACCAATATAATCTGGTGATGAGAGATATAAAACTATTTGTATTTGAAATAACAGTATTGCCAATACAATGAGTAAACCCAAACCCAGATATAAATAGAACATATTTATAATCTTTGCTTTTGTATCCTCGTCTTCATAGCTGGCATAGATTAATGGTGTTATCGCTGTTCGAAACCCTGTAGTAATCAAAGTCATAATGGTCGCGACGCGCAAAGCAATTCCATAGATGCCGAGGCTTTGCAGGTCTAGAAGCTCTTTAATCATTAGCCTGTCAACAAAAAGCGCTAAAATAACTCCGACACTTGACGGAATAAGGGGCAGGCTAAAGCTGTAAATCTTAGAAAAATATCGTCGATCAAAACTAAACCTCAAACCACCTAAGACAGTTTTAGAGAAACATAGAAGTGAGAATGCAGCTCCAATAATCTGGCCAAACAATAGCGCCTCAACACGTAAATCAGTGTTAACCAGCAGTAAATAGGAGGTCGAAGCATTCCCCACCGTATTAAGTAGAGAAAATATTACACTTTTTTTAGAATCCAGAGAAGCGACCAGAATAGTGTTAAACAGGGTTACAAATCCAGTCAGAACATACACCAGCGCACAGAGCCGAATAAGATGAGCATTTTTAATCGTATCAAAGAGAAATAATGATATTTGCTCAGAAAAAAGCAGCACCAACAAAACAAACAAGCCAAAGGTGATAAATAAACTGATAATCGCCGATGAAATAAGAGAGTTTCTTTGACTGGAATCACTTGTCTCCTCGGGCAAATAGCGAGCTATAGATTGTGAAACCTCTAAACTCACAGTTACTGCAACGATAGCTCCAATGGCTGCAAGGTAATCAACCAGACCAAATTGTTCAGGACTGAGAAAAAAAGTATAGACAGGCAAAAGAACAATACTAATGCCCTTATTCAGGATATTAACGATTGTATAAAGAGCCGAATCCTTGATCAGGTTCTTAAGATTCATCGCCAATAATCATTTTAAAATGGCCCGCATTTTCAGTCGAAGAATAATTTTTAAGAGCCCATTCGAAACCGGTCTCCGCCTGTCTCCGCAAACTATCAACCGGCATATCTAGAACAGATTTTAGCTTTATATAAACATCCCAGTAGGGCGTCACCACCCAAGCTCTGTCAGAATCAAGAGGCAATGATGGTTCTATATTTCTGTCTGCCGAAGTCAGCAAAACACAACCATTCGCCATCGCCTCCACGCCAAATACACCGGGAACTTGGGCATAAAACTCATTCAGAACAATATGGCTTGAAGCCAATACCTTTAATATTTGATTATGCGAAACGCCCGATAACTCCTGATAATCAAAGTCGTATCCCTCTAATCTCAATTTCTTAATCGCTGCTCTTACTAGTGGCGTGCCTTTGATAATAGGCGAACTTGGAGCATGGAATATTTTCAGCCTCTTCGCATCAAGCCATTTATCATTATTTAAATTAAACAAAGAGGTGGGGTAAAAATACAGTGTATCAAGCGTTTTTCGCTTGATATAAGTCATCTGATCTATCGACGGATTAAATATCACATCAGCATACTGATCTGCTGATTCCCCGATTTTTTGCCGTAATGCTTCTTTATCAGGAGAACCTATACCCGGATTAACTTGCTCCTGATAAGAAACCACCAACTCAATATCATTGTCCTGGGCATATTGGCGCTGCAAAACATGAGATCTTATCTCGCTTCCTAAAAATACAGTTACAATACCTTTGCTTTTGGCTTTGATGAAATCGAATTCAGCATTACGTCCATCACAATCGGAAATAAGAAAGCCCTTTGAGCCCAAATAGATGAAACCTTGATATTTATTGATTAGATACGCCAACATCACTGGCCCAATAACCAATAGGGCCAATTTATGGAATACCGTTTTTGAAGACCAATATATATCGTAGCTAAATTGATAAAATGGATTGCCGTATAGACATACACTATCTGTCATATCTAAAGAGGTGCTCATATTATTTAAGAATGATGCAATCTCTTCCACACCAATAACCCACTTATCCGTCTCTTTAATATTACAAAGGCACATTGAATAATAAGAGAGCTTGAGCAATCTTATTTGAACTAAAAATATTAGATTCTTTATCATTTCTTAACAGCTAGTGGATCAGGGATCGTATATTTAATATAAAAACTCCAGGGAATTAGGTTCCATTTGGCCATCAAATAGAAAAACGGTCGCATACGTTCAAACGTCTTTTTGTAGGTTTTGAACTCTGAATAATGCATCTTGGGCAGATTCATTAATCGATCAAACTCTTCGTCATTCAGGTTGAGGCGCTTCTTGTAGTACTCAACAAGTCCGTCCTCAATATGTGGAGGCCTCTCCATAAGATCCAGCGCCTCTTGCCTAGACATATCGCCTTCACGACAGTACGCGGAGTAGCCAGCTATCCGGAAGTCCGACTGCCAACGCGTTGGGAAAAAATAACTATGGAAAAAAGAAGCCGTGCGATTTTCAAGATGATGCCCTCCATACCATTTCCAGCCGTATTCTTCAGCTAGCATCGCTTTGGCCGCTTCTTTGTCGTACTGAAGGTAATACAGAGGACGAATGGACTCGATACGCCCGAAAAGCATCCATTTCAGCTGCTTGTACAACCATAGATTGGGAAATGTCCTCATTGGCACAGTACCAAACTGTTTGTGCACGCTCTGTATATATTTTGCATCCATGTATATCCAGCCCATTGGTGCTGAACCTTCGGTACGAAATGAATGACCATCAATCTTATATTTCACTCCATATTTTTCAGCCGCAATGTTCATCGTAGTTGCCAGACCAATGTCCGTAGGAGTCTCGATATCCCGCACCCCAGCCTTAAGAAAGGACAGAATAAGATCATCAAACTCGGTAGCATCTACCACATAAGTGAATAGATCTATATCCAAAGCATCCGTAAGAGCATGAATATTCTCGGTTGCAATAGTTGAATTCCAAGTATTATCGAAGTGAACAGCAAGCAGTCTCAGTCCGTATTTAACCGTCATTAAATGCATCAAATAAGAGGAGTCACAGCCACCGCTCACCCCGATTATTGCGTCATATTTTTTCCCCTTACCCGCCTGCTTAATACGATCAACAATTTCTTGTAACTGGGTCGCCCCGCGCTCATCATTAGGGAATCGGTCAGCCAACTCATCAATCTGAGCACAGTAATTACATACACCCTCTGCATCAAACGTGATATTTGGGATGGTTTTATCGAAAATACACCTAGTACATATATCCTGATTCATTGATTAGGTTCCAAAAAGTTTTTCTAAATCTGACAATTTGGGAAATTTGATTAATACGCCCATTCCTTTGGACTGAAATACCGCCATACTGCCGATACAGACAGCGGACGCACCACCTTCACATACAGCCGCCTGTATATCTTCAAGGCTGCCCGCCCCACCAACCGCGACCACGGGAACTCTAGCATTAGAGGTAACACGTTTAAGAAGATCAATATCAAAACCTTCCCAAGTACCCTCTTGATTAATGTTATTGATAATTATTTCACCAATTCCCAGGTTCTCGCAGTAAGCGACAATTTCGGACAGGTCTATGCTGCGTTTAGTGCTGCCCGAATGAGTTTTAATAATATATTTAGATCTAAACAAAGGCTTATGTAAGTCAATGGTGGCAATAATACTCTGAGATCCATAAATTTCGACGGCTTGACGCACAACCTCCGGGCCGTCAAAAAGCAATGAGCTCACTGAAACTTTTTCGATACCTAAGCTAAAAAGAGTCTTGAAGTCTTGCAGTGATTTTACGCCCCCACCATAACAAACCGGCATAAAGCACTGAGAGGCAATTTTCTCTACCAGTTCAAAGTCAATCGCCTTACACTCAGTAGTTCTGCTAATGTCTAGTACAACTAGCTCGTCTACTTCCTTTTGATTATAGATTCGAACAGCATTGAGCGGATCTCCCACATACTGATCATCTTTAAATCTAATCGTTTTTACCAAACCACCATCTTTTAGCAGTAGGCACGGCATAACTCGTGTTCTTAGCATTGCCTAAACACTCGCAAATGACTTCATAATATTCATCCCATGCCTATGACTCTTTTCCGGATGAAACTGGAGGCCATAAATATTTTCTTTTCTTACAGCGGAGGTAAAAGTATGGCCATATTGACTTTGAAGAAGAATATTCTCACTGCACTCCAAATCAGCGTAATAGGAATGCACAAAATAAAACTTAGATCTCTCGCCCAGAGATTCAGTTAACATGCAATCATGGGTCACGGTAACAGTATTCCAACCCATATGTGGCACAGCCAAACGTTTGCTACCCAAATCCATTTGCGAAAAATCAAAAGCCCTTACTGTACCCTCTATCCAACCTAAACCGGGCAGACTCCCTTCCTCACTTGAATCCAGGAGTAATTGCATACCTAAACAAATGCCTAATATTGGGATTCTGTCACTGAGAACGCGTTGCTCCAGAGCACTCAAAATACCGGATTCTCTCAGATACTGCACACCAGAATCCCACTTACCAACGCCCGGTAATATAATTTTTCTGGCCTTATTGATCTGCTCAGCCTCTGAGATGACTTCGGCCTCCACACCAATATGCTTGAGCATATTTACAATAGAGCCAATATTACCGCAGCCATAGTTGATGATTGAAATAGTCATTATCTATATGGCCTAATTGCCACGTGGCCTCGCAGGGCAACCGAAAACTCTCTGGTTACGCTTTACATCTTTATTTAAAAAACTCATCGCGCCTATCACTGATTTATCCTCTACCGTAACACCCATCTGAATGATACTGTTGGGACCAATGTAGACCCCATTGCCAATTTTGGTGGGTGCCTTTTCTGTGGGCGCCTTACCCATGGAATTAGACCAATTAACTGTACTATGGGTGTATATCTGTACACCAGCACTGATACTGCAAAAGTCCCCGATTTCTAGCCCAGCGGTCCCATCAAGAATCACATTTGGCCCTATCCATGTATTTTTACCTACACGTACGTCACCCAAAATCAAAACATTGTTATAACAAGACGCCCCTTCACCAAAACCATAGAATTTAGCAGTTTCCCAGCGATCAGACAGTAAGTCGTTAATAGAAACGTGACGATTGAATTTCTCAAAAACTTTGGCTCTTTGTGAGCGAATCAATGCCTGTAGTTCATGAAGCTTATCGTCTTCCATAGGTTTAACCTTGAATCAATCAAACAAATTCTTTAATTGCATATGTTACCATCTTGACATCGACACCGGTGTAACAGGGCAAAGTGATCGTATTACTTTCTAACCACTGCGAGTTTTTCTGTAGATCGTCATACTTATCTAGATAATAAGTTGTTGCGCTAAGACAATAGGTTCCCAATGTCGACTCAATATCTTGGGCAGCTAAATGATCAATGAGCTCGTCCCTTGACAGCCCCCTAGGAACCGTAAATATTAATGACTGGACATTGTGATGCACATTGACATCTACCTTTTGCCGGCTAAATCCCAACGGCTCAAGCGCATTAGCGTATTCACAGGCAATATCATTACGCTCCTTGGTAATTTCATCTAGCTTTACAAGCTGCACCCAACCCATCAGAGCCTGTATTTCGCTCATGCGATAATTGTAACCGTAATCTACAAAATCCAGACCTCGACCTTTGGTGCCCGATGCGCCGGCAGCTAACTTAGTAGTCAGCCAGTTAGCATATTGGTCATTATTGGTCAGGATGGCACCACCCTCTCCTGTGGTCAGAAGTTTACGTGGATGAAAGCTGTAGCAGGTTAGATCGGCAATAGCTCCAACCTTGATATCATCAACAGAGCTACCGATTGCACAAGCTGAATCCTGAATCAATGGTATGTCATAGCTACGGCATATTTCTTTAAGCCGCCCAATACCTGAGGGGTTACCCAAAGCGTCCACCGCAATTACGCCAGCGAAAGTACTATTCAGCTTTTTTTCTAAATCGACTGGGCACATGTTGTAGGTCTGCAAGTCCACATCGATAAAGACTGGTGTAGCACCCAAATCTTCAACCACATTACATGTCGCAGGCCACGAAAAATCCGACACGGCAACCTTATCTCCAGCTTTTACACCTATTGCTTTAAGAGACATAGTAAGCGCAGTTGTCGCTGAGGTCGTTAAAAAAGCATGCTTAGCGGCAGTATAATCTTTTAGGCCTGTGACAAATTTATCAACATGCTGACCCTTAGTGAGTTGCCCCGAGTCAAAGATCGTCCTGAGATCATCCGCAACTTCGTCAAACCCAATATAGGGCTTTATTAATTTTATGCGGGTACTCATTGATCACCCCTAAATCTGGCCTTATACCAATCCAATGTTTTGGCAAGCCCCTCATCAAAAGGGGTTAGATCATAAGTAATCAATTTACTAACTTTGGCATTACTGGCATTGTGAGTCTGCACATCTGCGCCCCGCGCTTCTTTAGACAGTACCTCTCCGGTGTAGTCATAATGAGTAATTATCTTATCTAGCAAGATTTTTACCGAGCAACAATTATCCGTTGAAATATTAACACTCTCACCCGATGGCATTACCGTGAACAATTTAACCACCGCGTCAACGGTATCTGCAACATAAATAAAGTCGCGGCTCTGATCACCTGCACCATGTATCTCTGGCGGTATATTATTATGAATGCGCCAAGCGGTGATCGGAATAATGCCAGCTAACAACCCCTTGTGATTTTGTCGTGGCCCGTAGTTATTAAATGGCCTGACAATAAAAGCATCGACCTCAAACATATTGACATAACTTTCGACCGCCATATCAGCAGCAGCTTTCCCTGCCGCATAGGTGGTTGTCGGAGCTTTTGGATGTTTTTCATCCATTGGCTCATACACTGCGGTGCCATACACCTCAGAGGTAGAAAAGTGACATAGGGACTGGAATTTGCCTTTACGCTGAAGCTCTAGAAGATTGATCACACCTGTAACATTTGTAGTGAATGCATTGCCAGGATTGATAAAAGAATAGTTCAGAGCCTTGGTTGCAAGATTAAAAACAATATCAATATCATGTTGCTCAAAAATATATTCTAGACTCTCTTTATATTCTATATCTTCATTATAAAAAACGGCGCCTTGGGCAATTGCAGATTCAATATTATTTTCTGAACTTAAAAATAGGTTATCAACAATAATCACCTGCTTGACACCATCCGAAATCAAGCGATCAACTAAATGACTACCAATAAATCCAGCGCCACCCGTAACCAGTACTGTTTTACCTAAATAGGATTCTCTATGCATTTTCAATACTCTCCAAAACAAGCTGACATACTCTGAGAGATTCTACACCCGCATCTATGTCTGGCAATTCAACAGACTTATCACCTTGGCACCTAGAAATGAATGCCTGCAACTCAACTAGCAAGGCTTCTTGTGGCTTTACCTCAATTTGCTGCTCAAGCGATGAAACAATATAGGAGTCATCAGCATCTCTAGTAATGGCAGACTGCTTGTGCACCTGAAGCTCTTTTCGCACTAATTCAGCGTCAATATAGGCATCATCTGTGGTAACCTGAATCGAGCGGATTTTCTTCTCAGTCATACGGCTCGCAATGATACGTGATAATGATCCATTTTGATGCTTGAAAATAGCTGAAGCAAAAGCGACAAGACCATTCTCTTTATTGCCATAGGCAACAACATCTGCTATCGGCCCATTTAGATAGAGCGCTAAATCAATGTCATGAATCATTAAGTCCAATACGACATCAACATCTGTGATTCGACTGCTTAACCGATTTGTTCTGAAGAAGTCAGAATTAATGACATTTGTAGTGTTAAGAATCTTTTTTAACTCTGCCACCACAGGATTAAAACGCTCTATAAAACCGCACTGCACGAACATACTATTATTCTTAGCCAGCGCTTCAATCTCCTGGGCCTGAACATAGCTCTCAGCTAAGGGCTTTTCGACAAAGACATTTTTAACTCGGCCTACACATAATTTAAAATAATCGAAGTGTGTGCTGGTAGGTGTCACAATAACGGCTGCATCAACCTCATCTAACGCCTCTCTGGCATCTAAGGTATAAGGGACGTCATATTGCTTGGATAGAGATTTTAATTCATCCTCATTGAAATCAAAGATTTTAGCCACCACCACGCCTTTGAGCATACTTAAAACACGCAAATGGTTTTTCCCCATCTTCCCAATGCCTAAAATCGACACTCTCAAACTCATCAATAGTCTCCTGATTTAGCTAATTTTATTGCCCGCTTTATCAATTTTCCCTACCACCCGCGCAGGATTACCAGCAACCAATGTGTAAGGTGATACATCTTTTGTTACCACAGAACCTGCTGCAACCATCGCATATTCACCAATTACAATGCCACAAATAACAGTACAGTTGGCGCCGAGGCTGGCACCCTGTTTCACCATTGTTTTTGTAATTTCCCAATTGGTGTTAAAAGCTCTTGGCACCTTGTCATTAGTAAATGATGCATTGGGCCCAACAAAAACCTTTGATTCAATAGTCACTCCATCATAGACCGATACTGAGTTTTGAATTTTACACTCATCTCCAATACTGACATTACAATCGATGTAGACATCTTTAGAGAGTACACACCTTTTACCTATCTCAGCATTCTCTCTAACCTGTACATTGACCCAAACCAGAGACCCCTCTCCAATATGCGCACTGGGATCAATAGTCGCTGAAGGATGAATACGAGTTTCCGACATAATCATTTCTCCTCACAGACCGAGCTGATGACTTCAATCACTGACGAAAGCTCTGCATTGGTAATGTAGGGGAAAACTGGTAAGTTAATCACCGTACTACAGATTTTCTGCGCATTATCACGGCCGACGTGACCCTGCATGTATCGCTTTGAACATTCCTGATCAGACATAGCACCGGGATAAATATTACCGAATCCTATACCCTGAGCATTTAGCTCAGACTCAAGCCTATGTTTTAAGTCGCTATCATCGATTAGAACCACATTACAGTACCCATTCTCAATATAATCCGCTGGCGCATCCATCTGTTTAATACCGATACGAGGAAGGTGCTGCTGATAAAATTTGACGGCGTCTAACCGAGAGGCTATTCGGCTAGGCAGAAATTCAGCTGCTAAATTGAGATAGGCTGCCTGGAGCGAATCCAGCCTTGAATTCCAGCCTACCAGGCCATAGCCATAGTGAGAGGTCCTGCCATGATTAGCAAGCTGACGAGCGCGTTTAGCTAATAATTCATCATTGGTAAAAACCGCTCCCCCATCGCCGGCTGCACCCAGTACTTTGGCAGGATAAAATGAGGTGGTCGAAATCAGAGCACCCTTGTAAATCGCTTGGTTCTGATACCTGGTACCAAAACATTGGGCGCCATCTTCGACCAGTAGAACATTGTTTTCGGAGCAGTAATCTCTTATGTTTTTCAGTTTGGCTGAACCCCAACCATAGAGATGAGCAACCACCGCTGCTTTCGGCCGATACTTTTCAACCGCCTCAACAAACGACTCAAAATCAACGCCACCATCGCTAATGGCACTATCTACTGTTACCGGCGTCGCCCCCACATTGACCACAGCCTCAAAGGTAGCCCAAAAAGTCATATTGGGTACGAGCACATGGTCATCCCGCCCAACATCTAGAGCCCGCAAGGCCAACTGAATGGCATCAGTGCCATTGGCACAGGAAACTACATATTTGGCTTCGGTAAGCACAGATAGGGTCTCTTCTAGCTGCTCAACTTCGGCGCCGCCAATAAACGAGGCGCTGGCCGAAAGTTGGGATACTTTTTCATTCCAACGTTCCAGTAAACCTTCTTCGAAACGCTTTAAGTCGATAAATGGGAGTGCCATAAAAATTCCTAATTTCGTCTTATGAGACTGATTTTACAATTGAGTTATCTCAGTGATATCTAGGTAGCCATGCATAGGAAGACTGAAAACCTGTTTTGCCAATTTCGAGGCAACTGGGAAGGCCGCATCAGTTTGCGCTAACCCTCTAAAAACTGTCTGCTGGTGCATACAGGTACTGTAATAGATCATAGATGGAACTCCCTTCTCCCTGTAGCCCTCCATAATGGCGTCGCGATTACTATCTACGAGCGTATATTGAGCCCAGGAGCTCAGATAACCCTCTGGTATTTTCGGTGTTTTAAAACGATGTGATAGAGCTATTTCGTAGCTATTCGCTGCAAGGTTGCGCTGAGCTAATTCATTGGGAAATACGGCTAACTTTTCCAGTAAAATTGCTGCCTGAATAGTATCTAGCCTACTATTTAAACCTATCCGCACATTGTCATATTTATCAGAGCCCTTGCCATGAACCCGGTACGATTTAATAAGCTCGGCGTAGTCATCATCGTCGGTGAAAACTGCCCCACCATCCCCATAGCAGCCCAGAGGCTTTGCCGGAAAAAAGCTGGTAGTAGCAATATCGCCGAATGAGCAGGCTCTTTTGCCGTTAATCTCGCCTCCAAAGCCTTGAGCGGCGTCTTCTATTATCTTTACATCATACTTTTTCGCTATTTGCTCAATGGCGGGATAATTGGCGGGTAAACCGAAGAGGTCAACGGCAATAATCGCTTTGGGCCTAAGCTGTCCATCAGCAACTACTTTTTGTATCTGGGCCTCCAAGTCTCTGGGACAGATATTAAACGTATCTTCATCTGAATCAACAAAGACGGGGGTAGCATGTTTGTAGGCTATGGTTTCTGCGGTAGCAAAAAAGGTAAATGTTGGGCAAAACACCGCATCTCCTGCCTTGATGTCTAAAACCATCATGGCTAGGGTTAATGCGTCAGTTCCATTAGCACAGGAGATACAATGCTTGACGCCTACATAGTCGGCCAACCGCTCCTCTAGCTCAAATACCTCTTTTCCCATGATATATTGGCCATGATCTAGTACCTCATGAATTCTTTTATCGATCCGATGCTTGAGGTGTTTGTACTGAGCCGCTAGGTCAATAAATTGCATAGCTTAGTTTTCCTGCCTGAACAAACAGCCGTTATCCAGCAAATAGGTATCTCCAGAGGACGGACAAACCGCACTCCCCGAACCGGTAAGAGGCAGATCAATCTGCTCACCAAACTCACTCATCCAGCCAATCTGCTTGGCGGGCACCCCAACCACCAGCGCATAATCAGGTACATCTCTGTTAATCACAGCACCGGCGCCCACAAATGCATAGCGTCCGATAGTGGCCCCACAGACAATGGTGCAGTTAGCACCCAGGGTTGCGCCCTTCTTAACTCTGGTGTCTTTATACTGGTCTTTGCGCTCGATGCCGGATCTGGGGTTATAGACATTGGTAAAGACCATGGATGGCCCACAGAACACCTCATCCTCCAGATATACATTGTCGTAGACAGATACATTGTTTTGCACTTTGCACCCATCACCAATAACCACGGAGTTGCCAACAAAGACATTCTGACCCAATGACACTCCCTGACCAATTTTCGCACCACCACAAACATGGGCAAAGTGCCAAATACGGCTATCTTTTCCAACCTGGGCACCCTCGTCGACTATAGCCGTCTCGTGTTGATAATAATCCATCAGGTTTATTTTCCCAGAACTTTACTAAGTAGCGAATGAGCTTTATCACCAGCCTCAACAACTGGCTTATCGCGAATAGCCTCCACCGTTTCTATAGCGACGCGATTTTCCCCTATACCAAAGCCTGTGCCAGCCAGTACGTTTTGATAGCTCTGAGTATGCAGATCGGTGAAGCCTCCAGAGAACTCCAATTCTTCACCCCCCACCATAATGCTCCGATACGTTAGCTTCTCTCCTTGAATGGCATTATCGGGCAGGTTCTTGGCATCGATGGACAAAAACCATTTGACCCTGGCTCGCTCGTATTCGATGTAGCCACTGGCAGTGCGTTCATCCTTAAAATGAACCTCATTGTGCTTCATATCACCAAAGATAAAGTGCAACATATCGTAAAAATGCACACCAATGTTAGTAGCCACACCACCGGATTTTTTATCGACACCTTTCCAGGACTTTAAATACCATTTTCCACGGGAGGTGAGATAGGTCAGATCTACATCAAAGACATGATCTTCAGGCGCGGCAGCTACTTTCTCTCGCAGAGCTATGATTGATGGATGCAAGCGCAGCTGCAAAATTGAGTTGACCCTGGCTCCATACATCTCCTCATAGCGATGTAATATATCGATATCATCCGAGTAGAGAACCAATGGCTTCTCACAGATAACATCGATACCATTTTGCAGAGCAAACTTCATATGGGGAACGTGCAAATAGTTTGGACTGCAAATTGCGATGTAGTCTAGGCTCTGGCCTTTTAGCTTTTGATCCTCGATAAAGGATGCGAACTCTTCAAACTCCGTAAAAAATTCAGCCTCGGGAAAATGACTATCCATAATCCCCACAGAATCATTAATATCCATAGCCACAACAAGATTATTCCCTGTCTCTTTAATAGCCTTGAGGTGTCTTGGCGCTATGTAGCCAGAGGCGCCGATTAATGCGAAGTTCTTCATGTCTCGGGCCCCTGTTAAAGCCTAAATACGGTAAAACCAAATTTACTGAGTGACTCACGTTCATACAGACCTTTAATATCAGCCAAAACTGGTTTCTCTGAGCGCACCATACGCTTCAGATCTGTCGCGCCTAGAGACCTATATTCATTGTGGCCCACTGCCACAATAATCGAATCGACATCTTCTAGCCTGTCAAAATCTACCAAATCAAAATCATACTCAGTTTTCACTTCGTCTGGATCTGCCCAAGGGTCGGCAATAAGAATATCAACCCCCCATGACTCTAACTCATGCACTAAGTCAACAACCTTACTATTGCGAATATCTGGACAATTCTCTTTAAACGTAATTCCCAGCACAGCAATTTTTGCACAAGACAGGTCAATGCTATTTTGAACCATTCGTTTAATTACACACTTGCCAACATAGCGGGACATATTGTCATTGATCCGCCGCCCAGCCAAAATCACCTGTGGATTGTAGCCAACCATCTCAGATTTATGTGTTAGATAGTACGGATCAACACCAATACAATGGCCGCCAACCATACCAGGCCTAAAAGGCAAGAAATTCCACTTACTCCCGGCGGCCTCGAGCACATCCAGAGTATCAATATCTAGGCGGTCAAAAATCACAGAGAGCTCGTTTACAAGGGCAATATTCAGATCCCTCTGAGTATTTTCAATAACTTTAGCCGCCTCCGCGACTTTGATTGATGCAGCCGGAAAAGTCCCCGCATCAATGATAGAAAGATAAAGGCTATCTACCAGCGAAGCAGTCGCCACATTTGAGCCACTGGTCACTTTTTTGATTTTTGTCAGAGTATTGACCTTGTCACCTGGATTAATCCTCTCTGGACTATAACCACAGAAGAAATCAATATTATATTTTAGCCCCGATATGTCCTCTAGGATGGGCACGCATACTTCCTCGGTACAGCCTGGGTAAACGGTAGACTCGTAAATAACAATGTCACCTCGACCAAGGACGCTAGCAACTGTCTCGCTTGCTCTCTGCAATGGTCTTAAATCTGGTCGATTGGCCTTATCAATGGGCGTGGGAACCGTGACAATATATATCTGACACTCTCTAATACTTTCAAGCTCTGCCGTAAATATCAACTTGGTGGCTCGAGACAGCTCGTCTGGCGCCACCTCAAGAGTATGATCCATGCCAGAACTGAGCTCCGATATCCGAGCCTGACTTATATCGTAACCCCAGGTATCATGTTTTTTCCCAAACTCAACAGCCAGCGGAAGACCCACATAGCCCAAACCTATAACTGCTATTTTTGAGTTGTCTGCTGATTGTGATTTCATATTATCTATAACCCAAAGCGAATTTAATTAATTCTGGATTTTTTTCCTGAGCTATCAAACGCTTTTATTGACTGTTCAACAACTTCCAATTCCAACTGCTCAATTTCTCCACGGAGTTTCTCGTACTCGGCCTGCTTTCGAATTAAAAATCTTCGAGTAATTGCTGCTTTTTCTAATACACCCTGAGGAGTCAACAAATAGGCGTACCCGAGCTTATTATCGGAACGTCGAAAGTTACTCAGTTTTAGCCAACCAACATCTATCAGAGCCTTAACGACATAGTGCGTTTTGCCTAAACTAAGCCCCAACTCAGACGCAAGTTCTCGCTGAGTCAAATGAGGATTTACCTCAAGCAACCTGAGAGTTCTCAGCTCTATCTCTTCTGGGGTCATATCTCACTCTTTTTCCCGAAGCAAGTCCGTCCGACATCTGACTAATAAATCATTCCAAACCACTTGGCCACGTCAAATGCTCAACCGTTCATGAAATGAACAAGGCGCAATATTAACACAGGTTACTAGGCGCTGTGGTAGCAATATCTTCTAAATTAGAATTTTAAAGGCTACTTCTTTGGAGACTTAATCCTGAACTACATACTGGGTTACCACGCGGTTAGCACCAGAGATAGTAAAAACAAGGAAATAAATAACGGACTGAACAGCAAAAACAAATATCCATCGATCATCTGTCACTGGCCACCAATTCGCAAAATAGCCAACCATTGCCAACCCAGAAGTGGATAGGACAACCGCCAGTCCAGTAATCGAATTTGCCAGTGTCTTAGAACCCAGATAGCGCTGTAGGTGGAAATAAATACGATTGTGCAAATGATCATTATCGGGTAGAAACATCGACCTACCTAAAAGTAGTCGGCGTCCCATACTAACCAATAGCTCAACACAGGGATACATCAGCAATGCTGCAAGAAACGCGGCGGAGAAGAGGTCATTCGAGTAAAGGTACAACCCGGATAAAGCTACTGCCGCACCCAATCCGTAGGACCCGGCATCTCCCAAGAAAAGTCTCCCTGAGATCACGTTGAAAATTAAAAACAAACCACTACTGGTCATCATCGCAGAATAAGCTAACCCGCCTGTTTGTAAATAAAAAACAGTGAATGCAATGAAAAATATGCCCGGCATAAGACCATTGGCACCATCGGCCATATTTGCCGCATTAAGAAAGCCAACGCAGAATAAGACGGTAATCAGCCATCCCAATGGAGTAATATCTAGCATCATATCGACTAGCTCTATGCCTATCTCACTAGGAACTAGAGCAGGCCACAACCAGAATACAATCGCAAAGATGATAGCTTTTGACAATAATCTATATCTGGGAGCAAGCACATTATTGCGAAAATCTTCTATTAGCCCAAGAATTGCACAAGCTATACATCCAAACCATCCAAACAGGTGAATTCCTAAGGGACCAACATCAGAGCTGGTTAGGCCGGACAGCGATGCTAGCAATAAAATGGCGAAGGTAGTGAGCATCACGGCGAGGCCACCCAATCTCGAAGCACCGGAATCTGCAATACCATGCTTCTCAACAACGTCCTGAGCATAAGTCTGTCGGGTCAACCACTGAAGAATCAGCATGATAACAAGTCCAAACAGGCCGAAAAAGGCGCCAGCCAGAATAATCATAGCTGAGAGCTTTAAAAGATCTTGTTCGGAAAATAGGAAGTTATTCATTAATCGATACAGCCTAACTTCTCAATTTAGAGATAGTTAAATAATGCTGAAAGAGCACGAAAAGCCCACCAAAGACCGCGCCCAGCAACGTAAGCAGCACACAAATGAGAGCCCGGCTTGGTTTGGACTTTATCTCCGGTAGCATGGGGCGATTAACAGTACTAAAAACATACTCCGGACTGGCCTCAGCTAGCATTTTACTCTTTATTTGCTCTTCAATAACCTGATAAAACACTTCTCGCATATCGGCAATTGCAGTTTTCTGAATTTGAGCCTCGAGGTATTCGATATTTCTATTCACCTGCATTAATTTACGCTGGCGCATATGTTCATTAATGGCAGTAATAAAAGTATCAGCCCAATCTCTGGCCATCTCGGGCGAGAAATATTCTATTGAGACGACCACTAGTCCTCCTTTGTTCTCCTCAACAACGGACAAACGCTCAAGAAAGGCCTGATAAAGCTCCCAGCTTGATGGTTCAGAGGGTCGGCCTGGCAGTGAATCCCGAAGCCATCTCTGCTCTTTAGAATCATATAGGTCGGAGTTAATCTCGAGTTGATTACTGTCCCTATTCCACCCCTCAGCAGCAAACAGAGGAACAGCCAAATCGTTCTGCTCGATAAATTCCACAATAAAGCTCTGCGAGGTCATGATCTCTAGAGCACGATCAGACTCACCAGAGCTATTGCCTCCGATATTTATTCCAGCAAGAGACGCCAAACCACCGAACTGAGCTGCCATTGAGCCCAGCATGGAAGAGCCGCCACCCTGAGATGGAAATATAACTGCTGTCGCTCTAAATTCATTGGCAATGGAAAGCGCATAAAAAACTGACGCAAGTGCAAAAACTGCTGTCATAGCAACTATTCTATTCTTCCCAGCCCATAAAATTGAAAACAGTTCTTTAACATCAACTTCATCACCATAGGCTAAGGTTGGCCGCATTTCATTCTGCACGGTAGTTACTCCTTTAATCTTTGTTCTCTTTGACGAAATTGTGTCCTGATTGGCTAATTCAATCGACAGGAGTCGCGCTAGCTCCCGATCAATTTCTGTTTAGCTGATTTAACGCAGCGGCTCCCAATGAGAGCTGATAAATAATCTGGCTTGCTTTAGTCACTAATGGTAGCCCGGACAACTCCTCTTCAGTTCTCTGCGGAACTACAATAGTATCCCCTGCCTCGATAGAAGCAGGTTGCCCAGCAAAACTCAGCAATCTTCGTCGAGGGATATCTACTGCACCAGATGCTTTAATTACGTATATCGCCTTTTGATCTGCATCTTCCCTAAGTCCGCCAGCCATTGACAAATAATCAGTCACGCCGAGTTTTGGGTCGAAAGTGAATACCACAGGTTGATACACCTGACCGATCACTGCCACTGATGGGCGGAACTCGGGAATCCCAAGTACATCGCCAGATCGAAGTGGAATATCAGCAACAGAGCCATCAACAATACCAGGTAAATCAATAACTAAGCGACCAGTAGCCTCAGTGGAGTCAAAGGAGGCCAAAAGCGCCTGCCTGGCTTCGTCGGTGCCCTGAGCATCAGGCGCTTTAACACCAATTGCCTTAACCTGTTTTGCATCTATCTCACCCAGCATGTCTTTCTTTAGCTTTCTAAGCTGCTTTTCCTCCTCCTTGCGCAATGAGTCTCGAGTAAAAATTGCCGCGTCCAGAAATGCCAAGTCAGTGAACCCACCTGCCCTATCTATCACTTCACGTAATGTTTCACCACGCTCAAAATCATAAACCCCTGGTAGCCGGACCTCTCCCTTGAGTTCGACTTTGGACTCAGAACGGAACTCCGACAACACTCTTAAAGTTACTGAATCATATGGTCGTAGAAGAAAACCTTCACTGCCAAGCTGCATTTCCTCTGCCAGATCCACAGCATACACTTGATAATTAACACGGTCGGTATAAGCAAGGTCCGCTCTAGATATTTCTACTACATCTGAGTAAACAGCTTGTCCCAACCCCCCTGCCGCCTCCACTAAATGCGCCAAAGTCATGCCTTTAGTTAAGGGATATGTACCAGGAAACTTTACAGAACCAGCTACAGAAACGATCTCCGGCAGGCCGCCAGAACGTGACTGGGCTTGCAAAGCCAACAAGGTCTCCTCCAAACCCTCTTTACGACTGCCGTCCAGTGCAAAAACTTTCACTATATCTCTTGCTTTTAAATGAACATCTTCTTTCGAGCCTGGCTGAGTTAGTACTGACTCAAGATCAATTCTAAGAGTTTCAATCTCACCCGCCGGGGACCGCTCTCTGGTTAGCAAAGCAAAGTTTAAGTCTAATTTTTTAGGAAATTGATCTAGACTTTTGACTAGGTCGGACACACGCATCCCAGCCCACCAGCTGAATTCTCCCGGCCTATGAACATACCCGACTAGTGAGACTACATTCTTTTGAGCCTCAACCACAGAATCCACAGTCAAATGATCACCAGCTTTGAGAAGTTGTGAGCTAGCGTCTCCAGCCGATAGATTAACGTCGACCACAGTCATAAAACCGTCGCTATCAACTCGATCAATCCTAGCATTCTTGGAGAATGCTTTAGCTTTCAATCCTCCAGCCAAGTCAAGCAACCCTTGGACCGAAGTCTTCGACTTGATTTCATAAATTGCCGGACGTCGGACTTCGCCAGACACAGAAACCATGTCACCGACTGTCGGGATGTAAATAACATCAGAGGCTTGAAGACGCATATCATTTGAAGTGTCACCGCTCATCAATAAATCATATAGGTCTAGAACAGTCACCAGCTGTCCAGCCCTCTTTAACTGAATGTTTCGCAGGGAGGCTATATCAGAAACTCCACCACTACTAAATAATGCATGAGTAATAGTCGCCAACGATGAAACTGTGTAGGCGCCAGGCCTGTATGCCTCACCTAAAACAAAGACTTGCATTGTGCGCAGAGCACCCATGCTAATACTAGCTTCGACCCCAATCATTTGCGCCGAAATTCGGGTTTTTATCATTTCTTTGGCTTCGACGAATGTTAAGCCCGCTAAACCAACAGGTCCAAGACCAGGAAAGTCAACTATGCCATTACGATTGATCTCTATGGAATGTGAGTTGTTTGTTTTTCCAAATAGGAGAACCTCTAGAGAATCACCTGGACCAAGTAAATAGTCTGCGGACACAGGTATGTTAGTTTCAGGCGCAAATGTTGTTGACTCATTGGCAAATAAGTCATAGCCATAAGGCTTCAATTCCTCGCCCTTCGCTTCCCAAGATTTTTCACTATCATTCCACACCCATGGAAAATTATCAGTTAGCTTGCCATCTTTTTGCTCGGGCAGGGCCTCACCGCCCTGATCTTGATCGAAATTATTTGGCGAGGATATGGTGCGCCTCGGGACAAATAGCCCATCAGTATCCTGAGTCTCTGAAACTTCTTTAGCTTCAATCGAGCTTACTCCACGGCATAGCTTCTCGACGTCATAGCCAGCAGCTTTGGCCATGGCAATATCTTTTTCGGTCATATCGCTACACATTCTGCGAGCATCGTTGAGCCCTTCTTGAGAAAGAGTACCAACGGCCCAACACAGCAATATTGCTGCCAATCCAATTCTGTTTCTGATCAGATCATTCATAAAACATTATTTTTCCTGTAAGCACCTAATACTTCAGACCCAATTTCATAGTTTACTCAAGGTTACAAAACTGGAGCCACCGCTCAAACTCTGCCTAATCAAGGTAATTTCACCCTCTGAATTGACTAAAATACTATTCTCGTAATCATTAGCCCCTGGGCACGTTTGGGTATATTCAGTGACTCCCCTCACCGTTAAACTTTGCCAGGCTGAACAACTAGGAAAGGTAGTCCTCCTGTTGCGTTTAGTGAAGTGCCGCCCCCTGGAGTCATCATCAACTGACCAACGTCCTCGCAGCGTTCCTAACCCTGATGCCCGGGTAATAGTCCAACCGTTAAAATACAACTGGTCCCCTTCCCTATTAGAAAATAGCACCCCACCTTCAAAAGACAAAGCCTGCACCTGTGCACGATAATCTCCATACCGAATCAGCCATGCGCTATCCATATAATTTTCAGTTGACGCCTGAAAAACCTCAAGGATACCAGATAGCTGGCTGGATCTGACCGAACACCCGGACATAGTAACCGATAGGAGGGCCAAAGCGCAGCTTATTCGCAGTGCCTTCATGGATTCATCCTATCATTATTATGCATTAGTGCATCGTAGCGTACAGCACGCAGATCCCACCAAATATTGCCGCTAAAATCCTCAAGCCGAGCACCTCCATCTCTTTGAATAGGTCTGACCCTGGTACTGTAGGCCGATCTTATATTTTGATTAAACAAGGTGTTTAGAGGAATTTTAAAAAACATGCCTTTATCAAAACTTCCTTCTCCGAAATCTTCAAATGGAACATCAGTGATTGTCGCCCAGAGCCCTATCATCCAGCCATTCGAGAAAGTTCGTCTAACTTCAATCGTAGCGCCAAAATCTTTGGCAAGATATCGGCCAGCATGCACTGCGAAATCAAAATTATAGAATGGGGATGCCCAATAAGCGCTGGCAAAAGCGGTAGTCGTCTGGTATTCGAGGAGATCAAAACTTTTATCGTAGTCCCTTTGCTGTACCCAATTACTGCTTAACCCAAATGCAAGTCGCGACTGATAGGGTTGATACAGCACTTCTCCCCCAACGCCACTATACATTTCCTCAAGAATACCTCCATAAGCACGATAATGAAGCTGAGGAGTCAAACTACCGCGCTTTTCAAGGAACAGAGAATCAAGCCCAGTGGAGCCCTCAGTTAAGTATTTAACAATATCTGAGCGCACATGCGGGAGTGTGGAGTCAGACTCTCTTTTGCTTTCTTTGAACGTATTTGTGATGTCTAGCGTGTAAGCTCCTCTCAAAGCCCAGCTGTCTGGAAGTGCCAGACTGATTCCCAGTTTTCCATACAACTGATATCGCGCAGGATCATCGGGATCAAATAGTTGGAATCTGGTGGATAGATTTGCATCGATAAACAATTTTTTCTGCACAAAGTCTGTCCTGTGCTGAGGAACTTCAGGCGCTTTTGCTGGCAGTAATTTAACTTTTCGCCGCATTTTGGGAGTATCACCAAAAGCGTTACGTGAGGGCCTGCGGATGGGCAAGGTATATACCTGATGTCCCTCCTCTTCAATCACAAACCTTAGGGACTTGACCCTTGAAGGCAGATGCAAATCTGCCAACACAGTCATCTGTGCGATGGCATCTGCCCAAATGGGATAGGCTTTATTGCCCATGACTAATGTCGCTACCTGTGTCTCTCGGTCAATAGTCGCCTCGACTAAAATCAAGCCTGAGCGCTCAGCGTCGTAAAGCAATAGATCATACCATTGCTCTTTGTTAAGCATGGAAGGCAAGTCGGAACCAGCAATATCCCGGCTAGATGCCATAACATAGGGAGAGCGACGCACAGGTCTAGCCTTGGTATCTATGGCAGCAGACAGACTTATACCCCATTCCTGATTATGCTGGCGTGACAGTGACAACTTGACTCCAGGGAGCGCTTCCCAACTTATCCCAGCAGTCCAAGGGCTCTCTGGCTTATAAGAGCCCTGATAATCAGACTCCCAATAATATTGATCTGGGTGGTACTCCAGCATCAACTCGACAGGTAGTGATGCCAAACTGTAGCTTAGCCCGCCGAACAGACCAGCTTGCTCACCCCGAAAAAATGTGCCAGACGATAATTCTCCCCCAGTACCTGAGAACTCATCTCTGCCGCCAAAAGACTCTGAAAGTTGCGTCAACGGGTTTTTGAACATGCCCTTGCCAGCTAATCGCCCCCAACCCATCCCTAGGGTAATATCAAAATTTCCAATCATTTTTGAGGCAACCAGATATTCGGACCCGAAGACACCGGTCCCCACCAGATCTCTGATTCCGACTGCAATCTGGGGCTTGAAGCTCCCTTCGCGCTGAAGTAAAAGCTTGGCCTCATAGTTACGGTCGTAGTGAAAAAATTTATTGAAGCCAGTGTAACGGAAAGTGCCCTCTAACCAGGGCGTAGCTTGATAGGTAATGGAGTAAGAATTAGTTCTACTTTGAATCGCAGCCGATGAGGTAAGAGTGCCATCGGAGGCCATTCGAGCAGTAGGGATATCAATGAGCCCCGTTGTGCCAAAGTCAGAAGCGCTGGCCTCAACGCTCAACACGAATAAACCCAGTAAAATCAAGGCTCTGTGACGCTGCATTAGTTAAACCAAAAATAACAAAATGCAAAAAAGGGTAACATTGTTACCCCTCTGCAAGTACTTTCGAACGACTGAACTCTTAGGTTGAGGAGCTACTAGAGGTAGCTGTGGTTCCTGTAGTTCCAGTGGTTCCTGTAGTTCCTGTAGTTCCTGTGGTACCAGTTGTACCCGTAGTACCAGTGGTACCCCCGGTGTCACCACCATCGGTATCGCCACCACCATCGGTATCGCCACCACCATCGGTATCGCCACCACCATCGGTATCGCCACCGCCAGTATCGCCACCGCCAGTA